>Ga0075441_10001509_pt1 | contig 11179 bp, 7 predicted proteins | sample CoawatmetaG00DNA_FD_71582 | JGI IMG/M metagenome (GOLD analysis project Ga0075441, IMG submission 71582) | Marine microbial communities from the West Antarctic Peninsula - Coastal water metaG002-DNA | ecosystem: Environmental > Aquatic > Marine > Coastal | place: Atlantic Ocean: West Antarctic...
AAACTGGCCCGTCGCTACGCCTGGGAACACTACGGTCCGGAAAAACACGAGATCATTTCGTTCAAGAATTCCTTCCACGGCCGCACCCTGTTCACCGTCAGTGTGGGTGGCCAGCCCAAATACCTGGAAGGCTTTGAACCGGCCCCCGGCGGCATCCATCACGCCGAATTCAATAACCTGGACTCAGTGAAAGCGCTGATCTCCAAAGAGAAGACCTGCGCTGTCGTGGTCGAGCCCGTCCAGGGTGAAGGCGGCGTCATGCCGGCAGATCCCGAATTCCTGCAAGGGCTGCGAGAGCTCGGCGACGAACACAACGCCCTGCTGGTCTTCGACGAAGTCCAAAGCGGCGTAGGCCGCACCGGCTACCTGTACGCCTACGAAATGTACGGCGTAACACCGGACATCCTCTCCAGCGCCAAAGGCCTGGGCGGCGGCTTCCCGGTTGCCGCCATGCTGACCACCGCCAAAGTCGCGGCCAGCCTGGGCGTAGGCACCCACGGCAGCACCTACGGCGGCAACGCGTTGGCTTGCGCCGTGGCCCAGAAAGTCATCGACACCGTCAGCCAGCCGGAAATCCTCAGGGGCGTCAAAGCCCGCTCCGAGAAATTGCGCAAAGGCATGATGGACATCGGTGAACGCTACGGCGTGTTCTCCGAAGTTCGCGGTGCTGGTCTACTCTTGGGTTGTGTGCTGACCGAACAATGGCAGGGCAAGGCCAAAGACTTCCTGAACACCGGTCTGGATGAGGGCGTGATGGTCCTGGTAGCCGGAGCCAATGTGGTGCGGCTGGCGCCTTCGCTGATCATTCCGGAAACGGATATTGAAGAAGCGCTGGAAAGGTTTGAAGCTGCAGTGAAGAAGATCACGGCTAAGTAAAATGTAGCCCCTGGGGCTGGGTTCCCCTTCCGGAAATTTCGGAGGCCATGGATGGCCGGAGAGAAGCGCACAGGGGTTCGGCCGAGCGCTTATGAAGCAAAGCTTCATGCGACAGCCGAACGACCACAATCTGCGATTGTGGGCCGGACCCCGGAGGGGAGCTTGTAGCGGTTTCCGGAAGGGGAACCCAGTTCCAGGGGCGGGCGAGCCTGCTCCAAAAATCCTGATGGTTCGATAGAGGAGCGCACCATGTGGCGAGTCAGACCAGCCAAACTGGATGACCTGCAACAAATCCTGGACATAGCCGGCGCCCAAACCGCCAGGCTCTCGTCCACCCTGCCCAAAACCGAAGAAACCCTGGCCCGGAAAATTCAACACTCCCGGGACTCCCTGGCCGACAACGCCCCCGAAGGCACTCCGCGCCGCTTTCTGTTCGTACTCGAAAACACCGAAACCGGCGAAATCGCCGGCACCGCAGGTATCGACAGCCGCGCCGGCAACGGCCACCCGTTTTACAACTACCGGCGCGACTACCTCATCCACGCCTCCCACGAACTCAACGTCTCGCGCCGTGTCGAAGTCCTGTACCCGAGCCATGCCCTCACAGACCTGACCCTGCTGTGCTCCTTCACCCTGAGAGAACAACACCGCAACACCCAGGTATTCGAACTGCTATCCCGGGCCAGAATGATGTTCATTGCCAGCCACCGGGAATGGTTCACCAACCGAACGGTGGTTGAAATCCAGGGCATCCAGCACGAAAACGGCAGCGTGCCCTTCTGGGACAGCCTGGGTCGACATTTCTTCAATATGGACTTTGAAACCGCCGATCAATACTCCGGCCAGCTCAGCAAAACCTTTATCGCCGAACTCATGCCGCCGAACCCGGTGTACGTCACCCTGCTCAGTACCGAGGCTCAGGAAGCCCTCGGCCAACCACACCCGCTGACCGAACCCAACTATCAGCTACTCCAGCGCGAAGGTTTTCAGCCCGGATGCTACGTCGATATCTTTGACGGCGGACCGGTGATGGAAGTGCGCACCGACAGCCTGAGAACCCTGGTGACCAGTCAGCCCAAAACACTGCACGGCAGCCACCAGGACGATGGCGAAACCTGCCTGATCAGCGTCGGCGAAGGTGAGCACTTCCGCTGCCTGTTGACCCCGGTAGCGGAAACCCTGGCCGACGATGTAAAAGTGCCGGTGAGCACCTGGCATGGCCTGGAAAGCAGCGCCGGCGACCCGGTAAGGATTTCACCGTTATGAGCACGCAAACACGGGGGAGGGCGTAAGATGCTGGTGATCCGCCCGCTTCAGTCAGACGATCTGGAAGACCTCTATGCCATGGCCCAGAAGGCCGGCAAAGGCCTGACCACATTGCCCGCCGACCGGGAACTGCTTCAGCGCAAGATTGATCGCGCCCGTGAATCCTTCAATCAACGCTGTGCGCCGGAAGCGGCCCTGTACCTGTTTGCGCTGGAAGATATTCAGGCCAGGAAGACCGTTGGCATCAGTGGCATCGAGGCCCGGGTTGGCCTGGAAGAAGTGTTCTACAATTACCGGCTGAGTGTCACGGTCAATGCATCGAAAGAGCTGGGTGTGCATGTGCGCACGCCCACGCTGAACCTGTCCAACGACATGACCGACACCACCGAAATCTGCTCGCTGCTGCTTTCCGACGAGTATCAGGGCGGCGGCAATGGCCTGTTGTTATCCCGCTGTCGTTTTATGTTCCTGGACGATTTTCGCAAACGTTTTTCCGACAAGGTTTTCGCGGAAATGCGTGGGGTCTCGGACAAAGACGGCAAAAGCCCCCTGTGGGACGCCCTGGGCAGCAAGTTCTTTGACATGGAGTTCAGCCAGGCCGACATGCTCTCCGGGCTCGGCAATAAATCGTTCATTGCTGAACTGATGCCGAAATACCCCATCTACCTGCCGATGTTGCCAGACGCTGCGCGGGCGGTCGTTGGCATGGTGCACGACAATACCCGGCCGGCGCTGAAGATGCTGCAGGCCGAAGGTTTCAACTTCAACGGCATGGTGGATATTTTCGATGGCGGGCCTGTGGTTGAAGCCTTTGTCCATAACATTCGTACGGTGCGGGAAGCGGTCAACCGGCATGCCATGGTAGTTAATCACAGCATGGATCTGGATGTGCCGGCAGAGCAACGGGTGATGATCTCGAACCGGTCGTTCCGGGACTTTCGGGTAACCACCATACCCATGAACTGCATCGGGCCCGACACTGTCAAAATTCCAAAAGTGCTGGCGGAGGCTCTGTTAGTGGAGTCGGGTGATCCGGTGCGTATTGCCCCCTTGAAGGAGGGTGCTTTGTCGCCCATCCGTCCAAACAATTCCGAACCGGGAGGTGGTAAACAATGGCAAACCTGACAGGCAATGTGTACATCGACGGGCTCTGGCTGCAAGGCCACGGAGCGCCCTTTGAATCGGTGCAGCCGGTGACAGGTGAAACGGTCTGGGATGGCAATGCTGCCAGTCTCGAAGATGTGGACGCAGCGGTTCGGGAAGCTCGCAAGGCGTTTCTGGCCTGGCGCCGGAAAAGTCTCGCAGAACGCCAGGCGGTGATTGAGGCCTTCGGGGAACTGCTTGAGGCCAACAAGGAAGAACTGGCCCATCAAATCGGCCTGGAAACTGGAAAGCCTCTCTGGGAGTCCCGCACCGAAGTGGCGGCCATGATGGGCAAAATTCCGATCTCCGTGAAAGCCTACAACGAGCGTACCGGTCACACCGAATCCGACGTGGCCGGTGGGCATGCGGTATTACGCCATCGCCCCCATGGCGTGGTCGCCGTGTTTGGCCCCTATAATTTCCCGGGCCATCTGCCCAACGGGCACATTGTGCCGGCCCTGCTGGCCGGCAATACCGTGGTGTTCAAACCCAGCGAACTGACCCCGGGAGTGGCGGAACTCACCGTCAGGCTCTGGGAAAAAGCCGGTCTGCCGGATGGGGTGATCAACCTGGTGCAGGGTGATTCCGATACCGGCAAATGTCTGGCCCGACACCCGCTGATTGACGGTTTGTTCTTTACCGGCAGTTCCACTGTCGGGCACCTGCTGCACGAACAGTTCGGCGGCCAGCCGGAGAAGATCCTGGCGTTGGAGATGGGTGGCAATAACCCTCTGATCGTGCAGAACGTGTCGGATCTGGATGGCGCTGTGCACCATGCACTGCAGTCCGCGTTCCTCTCGGCGGGGCAGCGTTGTACCTGTGCTCGCCGGTTACTGGTGCCCAAAGGCAAGAAGGGCGATGAATTCCTGGCACGGCTGGTGGAAGTCGCGGCCCGCATCACCGTAGCGGAATTCGATGCCGACCCGCAGCCGTTCATGGGCTCGGTGATTTCCGCAGAAGCGGCGGAACAATTGCTCAAGGCCCAGGCCGCGATGCTGGAAAAAGGCGCGACCTCTCTGCTGGCAATGAAACAGCTCAAGCCCGATACCGGCCTGTTGTCGCCGGGGATTGTGGATGCGACCGGGATAGAGCTGGAAGACCAGGAGTTTTTCGGTCCGCTGCTGACGGTGTACCGCTACAAAGGCTTTGATGAGGCCCTGGAGCTTGCCAACAACACTCGCTACGGCCTGTCTGCAGGCATCCTGAGCGATGACCGCAAACTCTATAACCGTCTGGTGGAGGAAGTGCGCGCCGGTATTGTGAACTGGAATCGGCCACTTACCGGGGCAAGCAGTGCCGCACCGTTCGGTGGTGTCGGTGCCAGCGGTAACCATCGTGCCAGTGCCTATTACGCGGCCGATTACTGCGCCTGGCCGATGGCCTCTCTGGAAGCCGGCAAGAGTGAGCTGCCGGATAGCCTGGCCCCGGGCCTGAACTTTGACTGACAGGAACAGCTGCCATGGTTAAACATGCGGTAGAAGCAAACTTCGATGGCCTGGTGGGACCGACCCATAACTACGCCGGGCTGTCCTGGGGCAATGTGGCCTCAAAATCGAACGTCAATGCGGTGGCCAACCCCAGGGAGGCGGCACTCCAGGGATTGGCGAAGATGAAGCGGCTGGCGGACCGGGGCTATGTGCAGGGCATTCTGCCACCCCACGAGCGCCCGCACATTCCCACCCTCCGTGCGCTGGGCTTTGAAGGCAACGAGCGCCAGATTCTGGAAGCCGTAGCCAAGGCAGATCCCTCCATTCTGGCGGCGGTGTCGTCGGCGTCCTGCATGTGGACCGCGAACGCGGCTACCGTCTCTCCCAGTGCCGACACAGCCGATCACCGGGTGCACTTCACCCCGGCCAATCTCAGTGCCAAGTTCCACCGCTCCATTGAACACCAGGTCACGGGTCGTTCGCTGAAAGCGATTTTTGGTGACGAAAGTTACTTTGCCCATCATCCGGCGCTGCCGTCAGTCAGTCATTTTGGCGATGAGGGGGCGGCCAACCACACCCGCCTGTGCAGTCGCTACGGGGAGCCGGGCGTTGAGCTGTTTGTGTATGGTCAGGTCGCGTTCAATGAATCCGCTCCGGCGCCAAGCAAGTACCCGGCGCGCCAGACCCTGGAAGCGTCACGCGCCATTGCTCGCCTGCATGGCCTGACCGATCGCCATGCCGTGTTTGCCCAGCAGAATCCGGCGGCTATCGATGCCGGCGTGTTCCACAACGATGTGATTGCGGTCGGTAATGGCAATTGCCTGTTCTATCACGAGCAGGCTTTTCTTGAGGAAGCCCGGGTGCTGGCAGACATCCAGGAACGCCTGACCGGTGCCGAGCTGGAAGCCGTGCGTGTTTCATCAGCGCAGGTGCCCATCGAAGATGCGGTGGCCTCCTATCTGTTCAACAGCCAGTTGTTGAACACTGCCGATGGTATGCTGCTGGCTGTACCGGGTGAGTGCCGCGAAGTGGCCTCGGTCAGCCGGTATCTGGATGAACTGGTGAAAGCCGACACGCCGATCACCGCGGTGGAAGTGTTCGATGTCAAACAGTCCATGCGCAATGGTGGCGGGCCTGCGTGTCTGCGCTTGCGGGTGGCGCTCAACGACGACGAGCTGCACGCTATCAACCGGGGTGTGATCCTGACCGATGCGCTCTATGAGCGACTGACCTCCTGGGTTGAAGCCCACTACCGCGACCAGCTCAGCCAGCAGGACCTGGCCGACCCGATGTTACTGGAGGAAGTGCGCAAGGCGCTGGATGAACTGACCGGTATTCTTGGCCTCGGCAGCATCTACGATTTTCAGTTGTAAGGCTGGTCAGCTCAGCGTACCGGCTCGCTGGAGATAGACCGGGTGAGCATATCCATGGTGTGACGAATCAGTGCTTCGGAAGGAAACTCCTGAGCCTGGGTTGACTCTGCCTGGCACAGCATGATCACGCCATGCAGGGCACCGCGCAGGTAAAGCGCGGTTTGCGCCGGCGACTGGATACGGTCGCGGCTGATGGTGCCGTCTTCCAGGCCAAGATGAATCGCTGCTTCCATCAGCACCATCAGTTCATTCTTCGAACACAGCATTTCCCTGGCCTGGTCTTCTTCCGCATCAGCGATGGCGGTGGAAGCCTTGGTCAGGGCAGTGAAGTAGTCCGGAGCTTCCACAAAGAAACGATAGTAAGCCTCTCCCATGGCCCGGATCTTCCCAAGCCCGGTATCGGTTGCCTGCATGGCACGCTCAAACCGGGTCACCAGATCCTGCCCCGCCCGTAGCATGATGCCTCGCTGGATGGCGGCCTTATCCTTGAAGTAGACATACAGCAGGGCGCGGCTCAGGCTTGCGGTGCGCGCAATGTCGTCCATGGAGGTACGATCGTAGCCCTTTTCTGAGAACACCAGTTCGGCGGCGTCCAGAATGGCGTCGTACCTGGCCTGTTTTTCCCGTTCCCGTCGTGACTTCAGCGGTTCATTCATTGTGATCCCGAGCTTTCCGGCTTTGGCTGCATGATAACTGAAAACCGATGAAAGCCGATTATTGACAATTTGTCAAAGAGTGACATGATGTCCGAAACAATGGGCAACCTCCGATGGACCGGAGGTCACAATCAACCTGTTCAGGGAAAGGGGCTGGAACACTATGTCTCTCACACTACGTCACTCTCCGTTTGTTCTGGCCAGTGCGCTGCTGGCCGTGCTGTCTGTCTCCGGCTGCCGCGGTGGCGGTACCGAGTCCGGCGAAAACGCTGAAAATACCCCGGTCTCCGTGCGGGTATCCGCTGTCACCGGTGGCCAGATGGAAGAAATTCCTCTGCGGTTTTCCGGCATTGTCCGTGCAGCCCAGCGGGCAACCCTGACATTTCAGGTCAGCGGGACGCTGAAGGAACGCCCGGTTGAGCTGGGCCAGACGGTAAAGCCCGGTGATGTGCTGGCGCGCCTTTACAATCCGGCGCTGGAACCGGCGCGGGATTCCGCGGCTGCCCGCCTGGATGAGCTGAGAACCCAGTTTGAACAGGCTCAGCGGGAGTGGGAACGCTCCAGCCGGTTGCATCAGCGAGGCGTGGTCTCGGAGCAGACTCTGGAACAGATTGCCGCCCGCCGGGATTCGCTGAGGGCAAGCATGGCGACGGCCGAAGCCTCACTGGCCGAAGCCACAAGGCTGCTTGAGGAAAGCGTTCTGAAGGCGCCCTTTGCCGGGCAGGTGGAAGCATTGCTGGTGGAGCGGGATGAGTTCGTGGGAGCCGGTCAGCCGGTCATGCGGTTGTCCTCGCCGCTGGGGCGGGAAGTGGAAGTGCGGGTACCCGCGCACTTGCTCGGTCATGTCCGGATTGGTCAGGAGCTACCGGTTTGGCTGGTGCAGGACCGCAACCGTGAACCTGCCACCGGCACTGTGGTGGAGATTGCCCAGGGCAGTTCCATCCGCGGGGAACTGCATCCGGTACTGGTCAGCCTGCCACCAAATTCCCTGTCCTCCGGTGAGCCGGTGGAAGTGGGCATTGCCCCGGTGCGGGAATCTGCCATTACCGTGCCCCTGCTGGCGGTCGTTCGCGACAGTACCGGCACCAGTGTGTTCCGGGTGCAAGACCAGGTAGCTCAGCGGGTTCCGGTACAGGTCGACCGGGTCATCGGTGAGCGCGTCATGGTGCACCCGGGTGCATTGAGCCCGGGAGATCAGGTGGTGTATGCCGGTATGACCCGGCTGGTGGATGGTGACACCGTGGAGGTGCGCTGATGACCCGCCGACTGCTTAACTGTCAACGCTTGCTGGGCATGGTGGTGACCATGCTCTGCCTGCTCGGTATTGCCGCCTACAGCACCATGCCCCGTCAGGAAGATCCGAGTTTCCCATACCGGGCCGGTATGATCACGGTGAGTTATCCCGGTGCCAGTGCCGAGGCGGTTGAGCGCCTGGTGCTTCAGCCGCTGACCGATGAATTGCGTCAGGTCGAAGAGCTGGACTGGAGCCAGGGCACCGCCAGAACCGGCGTGGCACTGGCCCGGCTGAAACTCCGGGACCGCATCTACGACACCGATTCGGCGTGGGATCGGGTTCGTCAGGCCATGGAGCGGGCGCGCCAGGATTTCCCCGATGATGTGGGCCTGATGGAGCTGGATGACCGTCTGATCGACATCCCGGCCGTGGTGCTGGCCGTGGGCGGTTCACCCTCAGTGACTGAGCTTTCGGAGGTGGCCGAACGCCTGAAACAGAACCTTCTGGATATCCCTGGCATCTCCCGCATTGAACTTGAAGGGGATGCCGACGAACAGATTACCCTGGCACTTGACGACGCCGCGCTGTATCGGCTGGGAGTTCCGCCCAAGCGGATACTCGACACCCTGGCCCGGCGCAACCAGACCATCCCCGGTGGCTTCGTGGTGGTGGAAGGCAAGCGCCTATCAGTATTGCCGAACACTGAGTTCACGGACATAGACGCGATTCGCGCGACGCCCATTGAGCTGCCAGATGGCTCCCAGGTGCCCCTGGCAGCGGCCGCAGAAGTCTGGCGTGGGCCGGCCGAGCCCCGGCAGCCAGAGACCTGGTTCGACGGCGAGCGGGTGGTGTTGCTGTCAATTATCATGGAAGAAGGTTCCACCGACGCCATCCGCTTTGGCGAGCGGATCCGGGAACGGCTGGACCAGGTGCGTCCAGACTTCGAGCCGTACCAGCTCCGCGAGATGTTTTTTCAGCCCGACAAGGTGTCTGACCGGCTGGATGATCTGGCCTGGAGCCTGGTGCTGTCGGTACTGATCATTGTGGCGGTGGTATTTACCGGCATGGGTATCCGCATGGGCCTGCTGGTGGCGTCCATCCTGCCCATGGTGGCCCTGATCAGCGTGGGGCTCTATGACCTCGGGGGTGGGGTGTTGCATCAGATTGCCGTTATCGGGATGGTCATTTCCCTGGGTATCCTGATCGACAACGCCATTGTGATTGTTGAAAACATACAGGGCCATCTGGATGAGGGCATGCGCCGGCTGGATGCCCTGCGCAAGGCGGTCGGTGAGCTGGCCGGGCCGTTGGGTGCGTCTACCGGCACAACACTTGCCGCCTTTGCGCCGCTGTTGATGGCCAGGGGCGGCGCCGCGGATTTCACCCGGGGCGTGCCGGTGATGATCATGCTCACCCTTTCTGTGAGCTATCTGCTGGCAATTTCTGCCGTGCCCCTGCTGGCGGCGCGTTTTCTGAAGCCCCGGAAAAATATTCACAAAGACCGGCTTATCGGCCTGGCCAGCTACCTCGGTGGCCTGGTGTATCGGCACCCGGGCCGGTTGATTACCGCCGGCGCCCTGCTGGTGGTGATCAGCCTGGGTATGACCCCGTTCATGGCCCAGCAGTTTTTCCCTAACGCCGACCGCCCTCGTGTCATCGTCGAGATGTACATGCCCGAAGGCACCGATCAGGCCCGAACCGCTGAAGTGGCCGCCGTTCTTGAACAGGCCATTCGGACGCGGCCCGAGGCACTGGAAGTGCACCGCTTTGTCGGCTTTACCGGGCCCTCGTTCTATTACAACCTGCAGCGCTCGCCACAAGCGCCTAACCGGGCAAGGCTGGTGGTTCGCACGCCGACGCTGGCCGACACCACCGACCTGGTGAAATGGATCCGCCACGAGGCCGCCCGGTCGCTACCGGAGCTGGATATCACCGCCGGGATTCTGGGGCAGGGACCACCGCGGCCTGCGCCGGTAGAAGTCCGTATCTTCCATCCGGACGACAACGCCCGCGCCCGAGCCACCGAGCAGGTTTATTCCATTCTCAGGGGTGTTGAGGGCACGGTGGATGTTCGCCATGATCTCGACATTGGTGTGCCCAGCATCGCCATCAATGTGGACGACGCCACCGCCGCTCGCTATGGCCTCACCCGAGCCGATGTTGCCCAGAGCCTGTATGGCCAAAGCTATGGCGCCGTGGCTGAGCGTTATCGACAGGAGGACGACCCGATACCCATCGTGTTGCGCTCCCGCGAAGGCACGTCGCTGTCACTGTCGCGCCTGCTGTCTGTGAATACCTACAACGACCAGGGCGATGCCATTCCGCTATCGGCCGTGGCCACGGTGGAAACCACCTGGGAACCGGCGGCGGTTTACCTGCGCAACGGGGTACGGGTGAATACGATCAGTGCCAATCTGGAGGAAGACTACAGCTTCAGCCAGGCGCTGGACGGCCTGTATGCGGGCCTGGAACAGAACCCGTTGCCGGCGGGCACGCGACTGGACATGGGAGGAGATGCCGAAGGTTCTGACCGTGCCAACTCCGCACTGCTGACCGCGGCACCGATCGGCATGCTGCTGTTGCTGTTCTTCCTGCTGTTGCAGTTCAACTCCTTCCGGCGGGTGGGCATTATCCTGCTGACCGTACCGCTGGCAACCGTTGGCATTTTCCCGGGGCTGGTTCTGTCCGGTTCGCCCTTCGGTTTTCAGTCGCTGCTGGGGGTGATTGCTCTGGTTGGTATCGTGGTGAACAACGCCATCGTGCTGCTGGACGTAATGGATCGGGAGCTGGAACGGGGCCGAGCCATTGCCGATGCGGTGCGCACCGCTGTGGAACGCCGTACCCGGCCCATCCTGCTGACCACCGCAACCACCGTGGCCGGCCTGCTGCCGCTGGCGTTCTCAAGTTCCACCCTGTGGCCACCCATGGCCTGGGCCATCATCAGTGGTTTGCTGGCTTCGACGGTCCTGACCCTGCTGGTGATACCGTCAGTCTGCACCAAACTGATCAAACTGCCGGTGGGCGAACCCGAAAACGCGCCAGCCTGAACCTGGTGTCATGTACAGGGCGGCTCAGACAGAGCCGGCCCTGTACACTTCCCTGGCTCGGATCATCAAACCCACCCGCTGGCCCACAGGCACCGCCCGGTTTGGAAACACCACCGCCTCCGGCGCGGTTCCGACCCGGTAGTCATCCTGATCATCC
>Ga0075441_10001514_pt1 | contig 11157 bp, 13 predicted proteins | sample CoawatmetaG00DNA_FD_71582 | JGI IMG/M metagenome (GOLD analysis project Ga0075441, IMG submission 71582) | Marine microbial communities from the West Antarctic Peninsula - Coastal water metaG002-DNA | ecosystem: Environmental > Aquatic > Marine > Coastal | place: Atlantic Ocean: West Antarctic...
AGCATCGCAAACCCCGGCGGCCTCGTCATGGACATCGCCGCGATCGCAAAGGTCGCGCATGACGCGGGCATCCCCCTCATCGTCGACAACACGCTCGCCTCGCCCTATCTGTGCCGCCCCATCGAGCACGGCGCGGACATCGTCCTCCATTCGGCGACGAAGTTCCTCGGCGGTCACGGCAATTCGATGGGCGGCATCATCGTCGATAGCGGCAAGTTCGACTGGGTGAAGTCCGGCAAGTTCCCGACGCTGACGGAGCCCTGCGCCAGCTATCACGGCCTCAAGATCGCCGAGACTTTCGGTCCGATCTCCTTTGCCATCGCCTGCCGTGTGCTTGGCCTGCGCGATCTTGGCCCCGCCATCTCGCCCTTCAACGCCTTCATGATCCTGACCGGCATCGAAACGCTGCCGCTCCGTATGCAGCGCCATTGCGACAATGCGCTGAAAGTGGCGAAGTTCCTGAAGTCTCACCCCAATGTATCCTAGGTCTCCTATGCGGGCCTCGAGGGCGATGCCAGCCATGCGCTTATGAAGAAATATTCGCCGAAGGGTGCCGGCGCCGTTTTCACCTTCGGCCTCAAGGGCGGCTATGACGCGGGCGTGAAGCTCGTCGCCAAGGTGGAGTTGCTGAGCCACCTCGCCAATGTCGGCGACACCCGCAGCCTCATCATTCACCCTTCATCGACAACGCATCGTCAGTTGACGGAAGAACAGCAGAAGCTCGCAGGCGCCGGCCCCGATGTCGTCCGCCTCTCCGTCGGCATCGAGGACGCCGACGACATCATCGCCGATCTCGATCAGGCCCTGAAGGGCTAAGCCCCACCGCACAGCCATCAAACAGGTGTGACCCCGGCGAAAGCCGGGGTCCATCCGGCTGTGTAAAAACAACAAATGTCATCCCGGGCCTTGTGCCGGGGAGCCACTCGCCGCGCCTCTTGTCACGGCTTACACCTGCGTGTTCGGCGCTTGCCCCACATAGAACAGGGGGCATCAATCGGTGCTGGCCACAGGTGCCTCGGAAACGCTGAGTTTCCAGCGATGCTCCAACCTCCTCTGCGTCTCTGCGCCTCTGCGTGAATCCGCGCCGAACGGCGTGCCTCACCCCCCGGTCAGCACCGCATGCATGATACGGCCGGGATAAAATGTGAAGGCGCCGGCCGTCACCAGCGCAAAGACGAAGAGCGCGATCATGCCGCGCTTGTGTGCCTTCACCTGGTGCTTGCGCGCCGCATAGAGCGACATGGGCAGCGTCACAAGCGTGACGATGGCGAGGATATGGATCGGGCTCCACTTGCCCCAAAGCCTGATCTCGTGAATCCAGAACGCTGAAACCGCCACGGCGACCATGAGCCCCGCCCAGATCCAGCCTATCGTTCTGTGGGGAAGCGTGCCTTTCGGCGCGGCAAGCTGCACGAGCCCGAGCGCAAAGGCGCCGAAGGCGGCAAAGGCATGTATCTGAATGACGGGTGATGCCGTCAGCAGCGGTTCGAGCGTCATGGGCGTTCCCCTTCCCTGAGGAAGCCTAGCGCCCGCCGCCCTACTTCGCCAGCCGGTGCAGATGCCAGATGGAAATGGCAAACACGATCATAGCGCCTGCCTGATGCGCCGCGCCGAGCGGGATCGGCACGACCCAGAGCACGGTCCAGATGCCGAGCGCGGCCTGCGCCACGATGCCGAGGGTGAGAAGGCCCGCGCCCGTAGCGGCCTCCGTCCTGCGCGCCATCCACCAGTGCCATGCGGCGGCAGCGAGCAGCAGATAGGCCGCGATCCTGTGCTGGAACTGCACGGTGAGATGGTTCTCGAAGAAATTGTGCCAGAGGGGCTCCATCCGCAGCAGCCCGTCTGGAATCCAGGCCCCCGCCATCAGCGGCCAGGTGTTGTATACGAAGCCCGCGCGCAGTCCCGCAACGAAAGCGCCGAGGATGGTCTGTAGAAAGACGAAAAGCATCAGCGCCAGCGCGGCTTTGGCGAGCCCGTCGGTGAAGCGCGATTTGCGGCCGTTGAGAAGGTCGAGCACGGTCCAGACCAGCGCGCCGAAGATTACCGTCGCAAGGCCGAGATGCGCCGCGAGGCGATATTGGCTCACTTCCGTCCGCTCGGTGAGGCCGCTCATCACCATCCACCAGCCAAGTACGCCCTGCATCCCGCCCAGCACGAACAGGAAGATGAGGCGCGGCATCAGCCCCTTCTCGATCCGCCGCCTGACGGCGAACCAGACGAAGGGAACGAAGAAGGCGAGCCCGATCAGCCGTCCCAGGAAACGGTGTCCCCATTCCCACCAGTAGATCGTCTTGAACTCGTCGAGCGACATGCCCTTGTTGATGAGCTGGTATTGCGGGATCTGGCGATAGAGATCGAACTCCTTTTGCCAGTGCTCCTCGCTCATCGGCGGTATGGCGCCCGTCACCGGCTTCCATTCCGTGATCGAGAGCCCGCTTTCGGTGAGCCGCGTCAGGCCGCCCACCACCACCATGATGAAGACAAGCGCAGCGACGGCTGCGAGCCATATGGCAATCGCCCGCCTGTCCGCTTCCGCCTTGTCTGCGCTGTTGATCGCTGGAAGTACGCTCATGGCGACTTAATTACTCCGCTGGCCCCCGCCCGGCTAGTGCAGGACCGCCGCGACAGGACGCCGCGCTTGTCCATCCGCTTTGCACGGCCCGGTCTGATGGCTTATGGAGGGGCCGGATTGAAACGAACAGGAGGGAGCGCCGCCCATGCGCCTCGGCATCCGCACGCGAAAACTCATCGGCACGATCGTGCTGCTGGTCTTCCTGACGCTCTATTCGTTTCTGGTCATGACCATCGCCGTCAGCGGACACCTGCCGGAAGGTGGCCTGGTGCGGTTCCTCTATTACCTGACGGCGGGTGTGATTTGGGCATTCCCCGCGAAATATCTCATCACCTGGATGGTCCGGCCGGACCCGGTGTGAAATGCATTTCGCCTCGCTCCGGCTTTGGAAGCCGGGGCGCATCGTGACAGTTCAATGACAGTACGGTGACGGGGGCTTGAATCAGCCGAAGCGGCCGGTGACGATCTTGTTCACCACAAAGATGACGATCAGGAAGATCACGATCGGGAGAACGGCGTCGATCATCGGCTAACTCCTTGGTCTTAAAGTTAAATGGTCGGAGCGGCGGGATTCGAACCCACGACCCCTTGTCCCCCAGACAAGTGCGCTACCGGGCTGCGCTACGCTCCGACCGGACCGGCAAGGGGAATCCCCCTCGGCGGCGCGGACTATAGACGCAGCCCCCCATGGCGGCAACGCCTCAAGCCCTCATTTTCCAATGATTTTTTCGGGAGTTTCCGGGAATTTGCGAGGCTTCAGCCTTCTTCCTCTTCACTCTCCCAAAGCGTCTCGTCGATCTCGTCCTTGAGGGAAATCAGATCGTCCAGAATGGCCTCGAGCCGCGCTCTGCCGCTTGCGCTGACGGGTCGCGCAGGCGCCTCGCGCTCCTCCTGCTCGCTGCGTTGCACGGCCTCGCGCGCAAGCTCCGCAAGCGAGGCGTCGACGGTGCCGCGCCCCGTTTCCGCGACGAACTTAACGCCTTGTTCCCGAAAGACTTTCTGCACGCCCTTGATGGTGTAGCCATCATTGTAGAGCAGCGTCCGTACGCCGCGCAGCAGGTCCACATCCTCGGGCCTGTAGTAACGCCGGCCGCCGCCCCGCTTCAAAGGCCGGATCTGGCTGAACTTGCTCTCCCAGAACCGGAGCACATGCTGCGGTACATCGAGATCGGTTGCGACCTCGCTGATTGTCCGAAAGGCATCCGGTGACTTTTGTGTAGACAAATGAGGCCCCTGCTGGTCTTCCTCAAACCGATATGTGAACCCGGAACTGCTCAAGGGCAAGGCAGTCACTCAGGCGTCAATCGGCTGCGGCCTGCTTGCCATTGAGCGCGCTGTTGATCCGTTCCTTCAGCACATGGCTCGGACGGAAAACAAGCACCCGCCGCGGCTTGATCGGCACTTCTTCGCCTGTTTTCGGGTTGCGGCCCATGCGGCCGCCTTTCTTGCGCACCGAAAACGATCCGAACGAGGACAGCTTCACGGTATCGCCCTGCGCAAGGCTGTTGGAAATCTCTGCCAGCACAAGCTCGACAAGCTCCGCGGATTCGTTCCGCGACAGACCGACTTCCTGATAGACCGCCTCGCTCAGATGCGCGCGTGTGATCGTATCCCCCATGGCCTCCACCTTTTCAGTTTCACCCGAAGCCTATTGCCCGCCCCGAAACCCGTCAATATCAATGGGATGGCTTGCTTCTCTTAGGTAAGGGATTCACGACTGCCGCTAATTTTTCGCTCACCGGCAAGCCCGCATTTTCCTAAAACCTGAAAAGCAGCGAACCCCAGGTGAAGCCGCCTCCCATCGCCTCCAGCAGAACCAGGTCGTTCCGTTTGATTCTGCCGTCCTTGACCGCCTTGTCGAGCGCAAGCGGCACCGAAGCGGCGGACGTATTGCCCTGCTCGCCAACCGTCATCACCACTTTCTCGGGCGGGAGCCCGATGCGCTTGGCCGTGCCGTCAAGGATCCGCTTGTTCGCCTGATGCGGCACAAACCAGTCGATATCCTCCGCTTTCAGCCCTGTCGCTTCCAGCGATTCGGTGATGGCTTCGGCGATATTCACAACCGCATGGCGGAAGACCTCCCGGCCTTCCATGCGAACATGGCCCGTGGACTGGGTTGAGGACGGCCCGCCATCCACATAGAGCTTGTCCTTGTAACGCCCATCTGAATGAAGATGGGCGGTCAGGATGCCCCGATCGGCATTTGTCCCCGCCCCCTCCTCGCCGCGTACAATCACGGCACCGGCACCATCACCGAACAGCACGCAGGTCGTACGGTCCGTCCAGTCGAGAAGCCGCGAGAATGTCTCGGCACCGATCACAAGCGCGGTTTTCGATTGTCCGGTTTTGACGAAGGTATCGGCAATGGTGAGCGCATAAACGAAGCCGGAGCAAACCGCCTGAACATCGAAGGCAGCACCATGATAGAGCCCAAGTTCCGCCTGAACGGTCGTCGCGGTCGCCGGGAACGTGTTGTCCGGCGTCGTCGTCGCAAGGATGATCGTGTCGATCTCCTGAACATCGATACCCGCATCGGCGATCGCTTCGCGGGCCGCTGCAAGAGCAAGATGCGATGTCAGTTCGCCTTCGGCCGCGATGTGGCGCTGATGGATACCTGTCCGCTCGACGATCCACTCGTCGGTGGTATCCACGATCTTGGAAATGTCTTCATTGGTCACGATCCGCGATGGCAAATAGCTGCCAACGCCCGCGACTACAGTGCGAATTACGCTCACGACAGAACTGCCTCGGATTCTCTTTGCTGGGTTTCTTCTTTTCCGGCCGGGACCGTCAGCCCCTTTGCCTTTTCAACATCCGTTGCAATCTTCGCAACGAGATCCGCCGACGCGACTTCCACCGCCACATCGATGGCAGAGGCAAAGCCGACATCGTCAGTACCGCCATGACTCTTCACCACAAGGCCATTCAGGCCCAGAAATACAGCGCCGTTTGAGGCTCGCGGGTCAAGCTTGGTCTGAAGCGTCTTGAAGGCCCCGCGCGCAAGCAAATAGCCGATCTTCGACAGGAGCGAACTTGCCATCGCCTCACGCAGATAGCCGACAATCAGACGCGCTGTGCCTTCCGCCGTCTTCAGCGCAATATTGCCTGTGTATCCATCCGTCACCACGACATCGACCGTTCCCTTGGCGATGTCGTCGCCTTCGACGAAACCGTGGAAGCGCATCGAAAGGCCATTATCACGGAGCATCTGCGCCGCTGCCTTTACCTCTTCGGTGCCTTTCACTTCCTCTTCGCCGATATTGAGCAGGCCGACAGTCGGCCGGTCGAGATTGAAGATCACTCGGGCAAAGGCTTCACCCATGATGGCGAATTGGACGAGCTGGCCCGCATCCGCGCCCACCGTCGCACCAAGGTCCAGCGCCACACTTTCGCCGCGCGCAGTAGGCCAGATCGCGGCAAGCGCCGGGCGCTCGACATTCGGGATCGTCCGCAGAATGACTTTCGCCATCGCCATCAGAGCGCCGGTATTGCCTGCGGATACGGCTGCCTGCGCCTTGCCTTCCTTCACCGCGTCGATCGCCCGCCACATGCTGCTGACCTTGCGGCCACGGCGGAGCGCCTGGCTCGGCTTGTCGTCCATCGACACGGCGACATCGGTGTGAACCACCTCGGATGCTGAGGCGACTCTCGGATACTTCTCGAGATAAGGGTGCAGGGCAGCTTCATTGCCGAAGATGACGAAGCGAATGTTCGGATGCCGGACAAGCGCGATTTCGGCGCCACCCATGACCGTCTCCGGTCCATGGTCGCCCCCCATTCCATCCAGCGCAATTGTCAGCACTCTCGTCACCCGTTGACCCCCTAAGCATTAACCGGCGCCGGCGCAACGGACACCCCCGTTCGCGCCCCGAAGATACAGCGTTGATGGGAGCAAACAATAGCCGCGATTACACCCGAATCACGCCAACTCAATAATTCTTCTTGAGTTTTTCGAGCGCGGCAAAGGGGTTGGGCCGGGTTTCCGAAGCGTCATCCAGTGCTTCCGCGGGGGTATCGAAGCTCGCACCGGGCTTCCGGGGATAAGGGTCGATAGCAAGCGCCAGCCGCTCAGCCACCGCCTCACCCACATCAACCCCGCCCGCAACCATTGCTTCAGGCGCGTCGTCTGCTTCGATGTCGACAGCTATTTCACGTTGGCTTTCCGGCGCCTTTGCAGACGGCAGGTCCAGCAGGTGCGCCGGTAGATAACGCTGACGGAATTCCTCTTCGACATGCTCGTCCACGGGCTCGAGGGTCACCACACAGCTTTGCACCAGATCCGCCTCGAACCTGCAATCCAGCGTCAGCCCCTCCTTCCTGTAGGGCCGCAAACTGGCGACACCGGTCAGTCGCTTCAGCTCAACAATACCCAATCGCTCGGCGAGCCTTCGGCGCGTTTCATCATCCGCAATGAAGCGCAATTCCTTGCCGGCGGGCGGCACTTCGCTCGCCAAAACACGAAGACTGAATTCCGGTGCCTCAGTGCCGCTCATCTCACCGCGCCTCGTTCAATTCAGTAGCGACCGAACTCTCGAAAGGCGGCGCGAAGAAAATCCGCCCGGAAATGATTTCCGCCACGTCCTGTTCATGCAGCAGCCTGTCTGTAAGGCGCATATAGCTGGCCAGCGAAGCCGCATGATGAGCCGATTGCTCCTCGCTCCCATATACATTGCGCAAAACGGAAGCCACGAGCGTTCCGTCGTCCTCTTCATTGAAACCGGCATCATAGGCCTGCATGCGGCCATAGAAGGAAGACGCGAGCGCCTTGATCTTCTTGCCGACAGAAAGATCGCCGACGCCCATTTCCCGGAGTGTCTGGTCCATGTCGTCAAACAGAAGGTCAAAGACCTTCTGGCCGGCTTCCTTTCCTTCCGGGCCGCCTTCCCGGAGCCGCCGGAGGACGAGATAGGCATGAACCGCCACCATTTCGAATCGGCCTTCAACCGTGTCCGGCACTCCCCCCGCAAGGTAAAAGGCGGGAGACCGCGCCTGCCGCACGGCCGCGCTATAGAGCGCCATCGGCGCATCATCCTGGGCCGGTCGGCCGAAAATTCTTTTCCATATCATGGTTTCATTCCGGCCAAGGGTGTAGCTTGAAGCTCCTGCCGCACATGCCGATTGAATTTACCGGGCGACAAGGGTAGGTCAACGATTGAACTTTTTTCGGCCCGAGGAGACCCGCGCCATGACGACGTTCCGCCTGCACCGCCCCGCCAGAGCCTTGCTGGCCGCAGCCGGTCTTTCGGCCGCCCTCGCTGTGACAGGCTGCGCGCCTCTTGTCCAGCCGGTGATCGAGGATCGCGGATATATTTTCGATCCTGCGGACCTCGCAAAGCTTCAGCCCGGGGCCTCCAAAGAGCAGGTCCGGACCGTCATGGGGTCGCCATCGACCGTATCCACGGTCGATGGAGAAGCCTGGTATTATATTTCCAGCAGGTTCGAAACCTTGATGTTCTATCCGCCTAAGGAAATCGAACGCACTGTTGCGGCCGTCTATTTCGACAAGACCGAAACCGTTCAGGAGGTCGCCTATTACGGCCTCGAAGATGGCCAGATCGTGAATTTTGTAGACCGCACCACACCGACGCGCGGCAAGGAACTGACGATCCTCGGCCAGCTCTTCGGAAATCTTGGCCGCTTCAACAACCCCGGCTCAAGCATTCCGTCGGTCGGCACAGGCGATCCGAGAACGCGACGCTAATCGTTAGCGCCGGCGTTGGCGGACTTCCGAAAGGAACGGATTTACTCGCCGTCACGCCGGCCCGCATAGGCAAGCACGTCGCACGCCGCGTCGCGCAGGACGGCGTTTGCGACGCTGCCTATGAATATATTTTTAAGGAGTGAGTTGCCGGTTGTGCCAAGGACAACGAGCTGAGGCAGTCTCGTAGCGATGAACTCACCGATCACTTCCTGCGGTGCTCCCTCCTGAACCACCAATTCCGGTGAAAGCCCGGCCGCCGGTACAGTCTTCACCAGACTTTCGAGCGCGGTCCGCGCTTCATCAGCAAGCGAGCGCGCGTAATCTTCGATTCGATCTTCTCCAACATTCGCATATCGCATGAATCCCTCCGCCAATGGCAGATATGCATGGAGAAGAACCAGTTCCGAACAACCCAGAAACGAGGCGCGCGATACAAACCTTAGCGCTTCGACCGATGGATATGAAAAATCGATGGCCGCCACGACGGATCGATAGGTCTGGTCGCTTTCGAGTCTCGCCACCAAAACCGGTCGTCCGCACATCCGAATGACGCGCTCGACTGTCGTGCCAGTGAACACATCGCGCCCCTTCAATCTGCGGTGCTCACCAAGCACCAAAAGGTCCGCATTCATTGCATCGGCCGCCATCCGGATCGCTTCCGATGCCATGCCCTTGATGACTTCAATCTCCGGCTCAACACCATACTGCTGTGCCAGAGGCCTCACGAACTCGGTCAATAGTTCAGATGACCGCGAAGCCTCGAGCTCGACGAGAACCTCAGGCTGATCGTCATCGACGACATGCACGATCTTGATGTGCGCACTGTATTTCGAAGCGAGATTCAAGCCACGCGCCACTGCCTTGCCGGATCGGCCCGACAAATCAGTTGCCACAAGGATGCGATCCAGACCGGTCCGGTCAACTGTTGCAGCGACGCTCATATCGCCCTCCCCTCTGGCTCAACAGACGGCTTCTGCGACGGCGGACGGTTGGTCTCAAGTCCGATGCCGAAAATGCGTTCCATGGCGCGCTCGGCCGCATCGGCGAATGGACTCAAGACAATGTCCGCCCCCTTTGTCCGCAGAAGCGCCAGATCCGTCTCGCTTCGCGCGATAACGGCAATTTGCCCTGTAAAATTCCCCTTCCTGAGCGCAACAATCAATGAACCGCGAGGATCGTCATGCGTGACGCCAATTTCGTGAGGGGGCACCGCGATGATCGCGAGACGCACACCCTCCATCGGTAGCGTCTCGCACATATCGGGGTCCTGCAGATCGCCATAGATCGCATCTCCGCCGCCCCGGCGCCACTGACGGATGACATCGGGATCGAAGTCAACGCCGAGCACACGCAGCCCGTACTCGGAAAATTTCGCATGAAGCGCACGCCCATAGCGGCCAAGGCCAAATAGCAATACGTCATATTTTTCGTCTTGGACGCCTTCCGATATCTCGCCTTCCCGATGGGGAATTCGCCTCTCGAATATCCCCAGATACCTTTCGAGAAATGCATAGAGCGGTTGCGAGTAGAGAATCATATAGGTCGACAGTGCGATCGTGATGATGCCGACAAGTGTCACGAGTCCTGCCGCCTCCACACTGACATGACCAAGCGCAACGCCCATCGCCACGAAAATCAGCGAAAACTCGCTGATCTGAGCCACGGTAAGTCCCGCCAGAAAGCCCGTGCGCTTGCGGTACCCCATTGCGCCCATGATCACCATAACGATCAGCGGATTGCCGATCAGAACGAACAGCGAAAGGACGAGCGCCTCTCCGACGGCTTCGCCGACGACGCGCAGATCAAGGTGAGCACCTAGTGAAATAAAGAAGAACACCAGCAGAAAATCGCGCAGGCTGGCAAGGCGCGATGCGATGGATTCCCGGAATGGCGTCGAGGCCAGTGCGACACCCGCGACAAGGCCTCCCAACTCCTTGCTGAATCCCAGATAGTCGCCGAGGGCGGCGAAAGCCGCAGCGAGGCCCAGCGCGAAGACAATGAGAAGCTCCGGTGCCTTGGCGATTCCATCAAGAACCCGCGTCGCTATCTTCGAAACGAAGAACCAGAGCAGAAGAAAGGGAACCGCACCCGCGGCGAGGCCGACAAGCGCGCCCACAAGCCCGTCGCCCGCCCCGGCACCTGCCGTGATGGCCGACATCACCGCCATGGCGATAACGACGGCTAGGTCCTGAACGATCAGGAAGCCGAGCGCGATCCGCCCATGAAGCGCGTCGAGCTCCCGCTTGTCCGACAGGAGCTTCACGATGATGATCGTGCTGGAGAATGTAATCGCCACGGCGACATAGACCGAGGCAAGCGGCGGCATGCCAAGCCCCAGGCAGATCAGAAAGCCGATGACGGAGGTGAAAAGGATCTGGCCGATGCCGGTATTGAGAGCCACCGCGCCAAGTGTGCGGACAAGATTGAGATCGAGCTTTAGCCCAACGAGAAACAGGAGAAGCGTCACACCGAGCTCGGACAAAAGCTCGAGATTTTCCGTGGAACGCACGATATCGAAGCCCGCAGGCCCCGCGAGCATACCGACGAGAATGAAGCTGACGATGACGGGCTGCTTGAGCTTCAACCCCAGCGCGCCGATGACCGATGCCAGGAGGAGCAAGGCCGCCACTTCATAAAAGGCTGAAATCTCCCCCACCACGCATGCCTCCCCTGCCAATCCTAGAAACCAGTGTTCATTTGAACGGCGACCACGTCAATCAATGCCGCAGCGTAGAATGCAAAAAGCCCCGCGGATCGCTCCGCGGGGCCTCTTTTGCGGGAGTCGCCGCCTTCAGTGCGCAAGCACGGCGAGGAGAAGCAGCGCCACGATGTTCGTGATCTTGATCATCGGGTTCACGGCCGGGCCGGCCGTGTCCTTGTAAGG
>Ga0075441_10001518_pt1 | contig 11150 bp, 8 predicted proteins | sample CoawatmetaG00DNA_FD_71582 | JGI IMG/M metagenome (GOLD analysis project Ga0075441, IMG submission 71582) | Marine microbial communities from the West Antarctic Peninsula - Coastal water metaG002-DNA | ecosystem: Environmental > Aquatic > Marine > Coastal | place: Atlantic Ocean: West Antarctic...
AAAAAAATATTAACAATCTTTGGTACGCGCCCTGAGGCGATTAAGATGGCACCGCTAGTCCATGCGCTTGAAGCTGATAGTCGTTTTGATGCGAGGATATGTGTCACTGCACAGCACAGAGAAATGCTAGATCAAGTTTTAGAGTTGTTTGAAATAACACCTGATTATGATTTAAACATTATGAAACCGGGCCAAACATTGAATGATGTAACCGCCGCTATCCTGTCTGGTTTAAAGCCGATTTTGGAAGACTTTAAGCCTGATGTGGTGTTGGTGCATGGGGATACCACAACCACATTTGCAGCCTCATTAGCAGCGTATTACCAACAAATTCAGGTTGGTCATGTTGAGGCAGGGCTTAGGACGGGTAATATTTATTCGCCCTGGCCAGAAGAGGCTAACAGAAAACTTACTAGCGCTATTGCTAATTTTCATTTTGCCCCTACGGCAGCTTCTAAGAATAATTTGTTAAAAGAGGGTGTATCAGAAAACACTATAACTGTTACCGGTAATACGGTAATTGATGCACTGTTTTGGGTAAAAGAAAAATTGAAACAAGATAACCCCCCCTCCAAGAGTTTGGTCTCCAAATTTAATTATCTTGATCCTAATAAAAAATTAATTTTGGTTACAGGACATCGTCGTGAAAGTTTTGGTGGTGGCTTTGAACGAATTTGTGAGGCTCTACGCCGGATTGCAACTCTGCATCCAGAGACTCAAATTTTATATCCGGTGCATCTCAACCCTAATGTCCAGGAGCCAGTTAATAGATTATTGAAGAGTTTAGATAATATATTCTTGATTGAGCCTCAACAATATCTTCCATTTTGCTACTTGATGGATAGGGCTTCGATCATTTTGACTGATTCTGGTGGTATTCAAGAAGAGGCGCCGTCGTTAGGGAAGCCAGTTCTCGTTATGCGAGAGACAACTGAGCGTCCAGAAGCGGTCGATGCTGGCACTGTACGGTTGGTTGGGACAGATGTTGAGTTGATAGTCAGTCAGGTCAGACTGTTACTAACCGATTCTGACGAATACCAAAAAATGAGTAAAGCCCATAACCCTTACGGCGATGGTTTGGCTTGTGGACGTATCCTAGAATCTTTAGTTGAAGGAAAACATAAAAATGCCCTTTAATACTATTTCAGTTATTGGCCTTGGTTACATAGGTTTGCCAACAGCGGCAATGTTTGCCTCCAAAGAAAAGATAGTTATTGGAGTTGATGTGAATCAGTATGCGGTAGATACGATAAATGCTGGAAAAATTCATATTGTTGAGCCTGATCTTGATGTAATGGTTAAGAAAGCAGTTGATGGAGGCTTCTTGAAAGCTACAACATCTTCGGCGCCAGCAGATGCTTTCCTAATTGCAGTGCCAACCCCGTTTTTACCCTTCAAAACTGAAGCTTCAATACCAGAACCTGACCTCTCCTACATTGAGGCTGCCGCCAAATCAGTTGCTAGAGTATTGAAAAAAGGAGATCTCGTGATACTTGAATCTACATCTCCAGTTGGTGCAACAGAGCAAATGGCTGCTTGGTTATCAGAGGCAAGGTCTGATCTAACTTTTCCGCAGACACATGGTGAGGACTCTGATATTAGGGTTGCGTATTGCCCAGAACGAGTGCTACCAGGGCATGTGATTAGAGAACTTGTGGAGAATGATCGCGTTATTGGAGGACTGACAGAGAGTTGTTCAAATGCTGCAATTGAGCTTTATAAGATATTTGTTCGAGGGGAATGTGTTGCAACCAACTCCCGAACAGCTGAGATGGCGAAGTTAACTGAGAATGCCTCTCGAGACGTCAGTATCGCTTTCGCTAATGAATTGTCAATTATTTGTGAAAAGCTGGAAATAAACGTCTGGGAATTGATTGGTTTGGCTAATCGACATCCTAGAGTGGATATCCTGCAGCCAGGCCCTGGAGTTGGTGGCCATTGTATAGCAGTTGATCCATGGTTCATCGCAAGTACTGCGCCAAAAGAGGCTGTGCTGATAAGAACTGCAAGGCAAGTAAATGATAGTAAACCTGGATGGGTTATCGATCAGGTGAAAGCTGCCTTAGTAGATTTCTTACAGAATAGCCCAGAGAAAACAATAGATGGAGTTACTATTGCTTGCTACGGGCTTGCATTTAAACCAAATATCGATGACTTAAGAGAAAGTCCTGCTTTGAAAATAGCTCGAGAAATTAGCTCTTGGCATCGAGGTATCACTCTCTGCGTGGAACCTAATATTTCATCTCATTCAGGTTTGACGTTAGCAGATTTATGTGTTGCATCAAAATCTGCAGATATACATGTTTTGCTTGTTGCTCATAAAGAATTTGAGTCTAATCGGCCTGAATCAAATCCAAATTATATTATTGATACCAATGGCTTATGGTCAAAGTAAGATTAAGCTGAGGTGTTTTTTATTCTAATCGATGTGGAGGACCTATGAACTCAACGAGTCCTATAAATGGCAAGTCATACAAAGTGCCTGTTGGTAATGATGAAGCAGGTATTAAAAATTTTATAAATGAAAATCGAGGAAAGAAAATCGTAGTAGTACAAGGCTTAGGCTTTGTGGGAGCTGCAATGTCTTTGGTGGTTGCTAACTCCAAGGAGAATTATGCGGTCATTGGAGTCGATACTGCGACATCAGGAGGATACTGGAAGATAGCCAGTATTAACGGAGGCGATCTTCCATTAGTCAGTTCTGATCAAAAAGTAGAGCAGTATTTTAATCAGGCGAGGCTTCAGGGGAATTTTTACGCAACATATGACAGCTATGCATATACTCTAGCCGATGTGGTGGTTGTAGATATAAACTTAGATGTAGAAAAAAAATCTTCAGAGTTGAAAAAACTTGATGATTTTTCAGTAGATTTAACTATGTTTAAGTCTGCGATACAGTCAATTTTATCTCGATGTAAAGAAGATATTTTAATGTTAGTTGAAACGACTGTCCCGCCAGGTACCTGTAGTAAAATAATAAAGCCTTTAGTTGATGAGATTTTTTTAAAAAGAAGCTTTAATCCAACGCTTTTTAAGTTGGCTCATTCTTATGAGCGTGTAATGCCTGGCGAAAACTATATTGATTCTATTGAAAATTTCTATCGAGTGTATTCTGGGATAAACCAGAAGAGCGCTGATTCAGCTGAAGAGTTTTTACGAACTGTTATTAAGACGTCTGAATATCCACTGACTCGCCTGTCCAATACAAATGCAACTGAGATTTCTAAAGTTTTAGAGAATTCATATAGAGCAATGAATATTGCCTTTATTCAAGAATGGGCGGAGCTTTCTGATGCAGCTGGCACTGATATATATGAAATCATTTCAGCGATTAAGATGCGACCAACACATAATAATATTATGCAACCGGGTTTGGGCGTCGGTGGGTATTGCTTGACTAAGGATCCGCTTATGGCTTCATGGGCTTCTAAAGAAATGTTTGGTTGTAGGCCGCTAGGACAATCTGAGGCTGCCGTGACAATTAATGATCAAATGCCGCTATATTCTCTAGAGCTGCTCAAGCAGAGATTTGGAGATGCATTAGGCAGTAAAAAAGTTTTATTCCTAGGCGTTTCATACTTAAATGATGTTGGTGACACGCGCTACACCCCCGTTGAACTGCTTTTTGATGAGCTAGTATCCCTTGGGGCAGAGGTGCATTTACATGATCCGTATCTGAGCTTTTGGGAAGAAAAAAAACTAAATGTAGAAAAAAAGCTCACTGCAAAAAATATAGATATTATTATTGTCAGCGTAAGACATAAGCAGTTTGGAGGAGATGACTACTTTTCTTATATAAACTCGGTGAAGCCTGAATATATCTTGGATACTCTTGGGTGCTATTTGGGTAGCTTAGAAAAATTTAGAGAAGAAATTCATGTTAAAATTATTGGGAGAGGATTATAAAATGAAAGTTTTGGTGTTAGGTGGGGCTGGGTTCATTGGTTTGAATATTGTAAAGACACTTTCTGATAAAGCTGATTATCAAATTACTATTGCAGATAATCTGTTCCGAGGGAAAAAGGATAATATTTTAGAGTCCTTGATAACTCGCGATAATGTTGAGTTGATTATTGGGGATTTTACGGAACCATCTACTTTTGAACGACTCGATAGCGATTATGATTACGTTTACATGTTAGCTTCAGTAGTTGGGGTCAAGTATACGGAAGAAATTCCGGATGAGCTTGTTAGAATCAATACACTACTTATCATGAATACATTGGAGTGGTTAAAAAATTCAAAATGTAAGAAAGTTTTATTTACCTCTACTAGTGAATGTTATGCAGGTACCATTGATCTGTTTGGCTATGATGTTCCTACTGCCGAAACAGTCCCGCTTTGTGTTGGTGACATTAAAAACCCCCGTTTTACCTATGCCATTACGAAAATGTTAGGTGAGTCAGGTTTTTATCACTACTCAAAAATACATGGTTTTGATTGCACTATAGTTCGTTATCACAATGTATATGGCCCAAGAATGGGGTTTAAACACGTAATTCCCCAAGTGACTCAAAGATTTCTTGATGGTGAGAAAGATTTTAAAATCTATGGGTATGACCAGACGCGCTCCTTTAACTTTATCTCTGATGCGGTTAATGGAACTATCCAGGCAATGGAATCTTCGGCAGCTAATAGTGAAATTATCCATTTAGGTGATATGCATGCCGAGATTACAATTGAAAAGTTGGTTCGATATATTGGTGATTTGGTAGAATATCGTGGCGAATATACATACGCGAGTGCGCCAGAAGGATCTGTTTCTCGCCGTTGCCCCGATACTAGCTTGGCTACCGAGCTCTTCGGATATAACCCTCAGGTGGGATGGGAGCAGGGTGTGAAGGAAACAGTCGACTGGTACTTACACTATCTAAATGAAGGCGGCTCTGTATATGAGTAGATTATTGCCGCTGAGTGTCCCGAATTTAAGTGAAATTGAAAAAAAATTCGTTAATGAAGCCTTAGATCTTGGTTGGGTCTCTACTGTTGGTCCTCATGTTAATCAATTTGAAAAAATGTTCGCTGAATATCTTGGCGTTGATTATGCAGTTGCATGCTCAAGTGGCACGGCCGCGCTGCATGTTGCATTGATACTTAAGGGGGTTGAGCAAGACGATGAAGTCTTAGTCCCTAATATGACGTTTGTAGCAACTGCAAACGCGGTTGCTTATATTGGTGCTGAACCTGTATTTTTGGATATTGACCCGAAAACATTGGGTATTTGTAACCGCTCTCTGGCTAGTTTTATTGAGCAACATACCGAATTTGATGGAACAGATCTTGTTAACAAAGAAACTGGGAGACGTGTGAAAGCAATTTTGCCTGTTCATATGTTAGGTACTCCTGTTGATATGGACCCTCTTGTTAAAATATGTAGCAAATACAATATTGAAGTTATTGAAGATGCGACTGAGAGTTTAGGTGCGACATATAAAGGTAAGATGTGCGGAACCATTAGCGATATAGCTTGTTTTAGTTTTAATGGCAATAAGATTATTACAACGGGTGGTGGTGGTATTATTACAACTAATAATGCTGAGCTAGCTAAAAGGGCAAAGCATCTAACCACAACTGCAAAGACAGACTCTATCTTTTTTGAGCACGATGAGGTTGGGTATAACTATAGAATGGTTAATATCCTAGCCGCTATAGGGCTTGGTCAATTAAGTCGACTGGATTCATTTGTTGAAATTAAGCGTAATACCCAAAAAGCTTACGACGATTTATTAAAAGATGTTGATGGGGTCTCTCTCTTTAGTGCTCCAGCTAACTGTGAATCAAACTATTGGTTGAATATGATCTCTTTTGATGAGTCTGTAATGGAAGTGCACTCATTACGAGAACTTGTTGAATACTTTGCAGATAAAGGTATTCAAACTCGTCCTCTGTGGACGTTATTGGATCAAATGCCAATGTATAAGCATTGTTTCAGAATGCCTCAACCACAAAGTGAGGCCTTGCACTGTAGAAGTTTGTCAATACCTAGTAGTACGTGTATAGAAAGGGATGATATAGAGCGAGTTGCAGAGGCAATATCTCATTTAATAAAGAGTGTTATTGATTAAAAACGGTTTAGGAGCTGAAATTGAGTAAGAACTGGAGGAGGACTGTTGTAAATACAGATATAACTATTCAAGATGCCTTAAAAATAATAAATGATGAAGCGCTTGGAATTCTTTTTATTGTTAAAGAAGATATGTTACTAGAGGCCGTCTTAACGGATGGGGATATTAGGCGAGGACTTTTAAACGGAAAGACGCTCCAGGATAAAATTGGTTTTATACAAAATTCCAACCCTAAAGTATCGCACTTGTCTGATTCAAAAGACGTGTTGATTGAAAGGATGGTGCGTTATGGAATAAGAGCTATTCCTGTTGTCGAAAATGGGAAATTAGTTGCTGTGAATCTTCTTGATGAATTGTTGGAATCTAAAGATATTTTGAGCCCAGTTTTTATAATGGCTGGAGGTTTTGGGGTTCGCCTAAGCCCTCTTACGAAGGCATGCCCCAAACCTATGTTAAAAGTTGGCGATAAGCCAATATTAGACAGAATAATAAATAGTTTCAAACGACAAGGCTTTAAGAATTTTTATATATCCACTCATTTTTTGCCGGAAGTTATTTCTAATTATTTTAAAGATGGATCGGATTTTGGCGTGAATATTAAATACGTCCATGAGATTGCCCCACTGGGCACCGGTGGCGCACTAGGATTGTTGCCAAAAAAGATTGAGGAAGGTCCAATAATTGTAATAAATGGAGACATATTGACAGATTTGAATTTCTCTAAGTTATTACAAAATCATATCGCAACTCAAGCTACTGCGACCATGTGTGTTCGTAGTTATGATTATACAATTCCCTATGGAGTTGTGAGTGGTGAAAACGGCTACATAAAAAAATTCATTGAAAAACCAACATATAGCTACAAGATTAATGCCGGAATATATGTTTTAGAGCCAACAATTCTTGAACGAATAGAAAAAGGAATTCATATTGATTTACCGGACGTATTAAAAAAATTAAGTTCCGAAGGTCCGAGCGTTTCAATGTTCCCTATCCATAGTTATTGGTTGGACATTGGAAAGATTGAAGACTTTGAAAGAGCTCAATTAGATATAATTGAGTTAGATGTTTGATGAATGAAAATCTAATTGATCTAAAATCAGATATTTACTATAAAAACGAATATGTCGATTTATATTTAACACAAGGCGCAAAAAAATTTGGTTTTGAATATTGTGAAGGTATAAGTACTATTGAATTTTTTGGTGTACAACGGCGGATATCGAAAATTGCTGGCATTGAAATTAGTGAAGAACTATACGATATTGAGTCGGTTTACGGATATAGTGGGCCTATCACAAATAGCTCTGACCCTGATTTCTTAGTAAGAGCAGTTAATGCATACAAAGAACATTGCCTTGGTGAAAAGATAGTTTGTGAATTTATTAGACTTCACCCTTTAGTTAATTGGGAACGATTCAGTTCCCATTTCGATTTTTATAAGCTGGATAGAAGCGTTGTTGTAAAAGAGTTATCGTGCAGTGGTCCAGATGAATTATTAGGTTCTTATCCTAAAAAAACTCGCAATATAGTTCGAAAGGTTCGCAAAAATTTGACGGTTTCGTCCTCTACTGCTCACCTGGATTTCTTCATAAACGCTTATTATGACACTATGAAAAAAAATAACGCATCTGAATTCTACTTCTTTGATGCGAGTTATTTTAATAATTTGATCAGCAGTCCAAATGTAACTTTAATTACAGTACTAGATAAAGGGCAACCAGTTTCCGGAGGGTTTTTTATGGCTGGTGAGAACTATGGGCATTATCACCTCTCTGCTAATACAGATGCTTCCTATAGCGTCAACGCGAACTACGCATTGCTAGATGCCGCATTCGAGCACTTTATTAGTATTGGAATCAGTAAGGCTCTTCTGGGTGGGGGAAGGACAAGTAATCCATTGGATACTTTATTTAGATTTAAGTGCAAGTTTTCATCAACCACAAAACCCTTTTATATAGCAGGATTTGATTTTATGCCAGAAAAAAGAGCGCAATTAAACGAATTTTTTAACAAACACAGTAAAATGCGGAGCGCGGTTCCTTTATTCCAGGCTTACCGTATGGGAGATGAAAAATGAATCCACGTACATTAATTATTGCCGAAGCAGGTATTAATCACAATGGTGATATATCTTTAGCGAAGCGATTAGTAGATGAAGCAAAAAAAGCTGGCGCTGACGTTGTAAAATTTCAAACATGGAAAACTGAATTGCTAGTGACTAAAGACGCTAAACAAGCAGAGTACCAAGAGAAAAATACGGGAAAAACTGAGTCGCAGTTTGATATGTTAAAGAAGTTAGAGCTCAGCTACGACGACTTTATTGAATTAAGGGCTTATTGTGATGAATCTGAAATTATCTTCCTCTCTACTCCTGATGAGGAAGAAAGTGCAGACTTCTTAAATGAAATTCAATCCATGTTTAAGATTGGGTCAGGAGAACTAAATAATATTCCGTTTTTGAAGAAGATTGCTAGATTTGGAAAACCTATCATTCTGTCTACTGGGATGGGTACCATTGCCGAAGTTGAAAGCGCCATAAATGCGATTTTGGAAGAAGGGCTAACGCTTGAAAACTTAACTATACTCCACGCTACGACGGACTATCCCACATCTTTTAAAGATGTAAATCTTTCAGCAATGAATACAATGTCGCATACTTTCCCAGGATTAAAGGTCGGGTATTCAGATCACACAATTGGGATTGAAATTCCGATTGCCGCTGTTGCATTAGGTGCGACAGTCATTGAAAAACACTTTACGGTCGACAAATTAATGGAAGGACCAGATCATGCAGCAAGTATACTGCCACATGAGCTTAAATCGTTAGTTGACGCGGTTAGGAATATTGAAATGTCACTAGGTACAGGTTGGAAAACGCCTGTATTTAGTGAACTTAAAAACAAAAATATAGTTCGAAAAAGTATAGTGGCAAGTCGTAAAATTCAGAAAGGAGAGTTTCTGTCAATGTCTAACTTATGTATTAGGCGTCCAGGAGGAGGTCTCGCTCCAGCAATGATTTATGACATCATTGGTAGTGGAGCGATTAAAGATTTTTCAGAAGGTGAAATGATAATTTTATGAAAAAAATTTGCGTTGTAACGGCTACTAGAGCGGAATACGGGTTGCTCAAGTGTTTGATGGAAGATATTCAGTCTTCTTCATTCTTAGAGTTGCAATTAATTGTTACTGGGACACATTTAAGTCCGGAATATGGAATGACCGTCGACGAAATTACAGATGATGGTTTTTTAATAGACGATAGAATCGAAATAATGCTGTCATCAGACAGCTCGATCGGTGTAAGTAAAGCCATGGGGCTGGCACAAATAAGTTTTGCGGAGAGCTTCGGTCGTTTATGTCCAGATGCGGTTTTAGTATTAGGCGACCGCTATGAGTTACTCCCAATAGCGCTAGCTGCCGTTATAAGCAGAATACCCGTAATTCATTTGAATGGAGGTGAGCTCACAGAAGGGGCGATTGATGAAGTTATAAGGCATTCACTAACTAAGTTATCATCAATTCACTTCACTGCAATTGATGAGTATAGGGACAGAGTGATTCAGATGGGAGAGCATCCAAAGCTCGTATTTAATGTAGGTGAAGTTGGACTTGATAATCTTAGCAGAATTAGCTATCTGAACAAAGAAGACTTTGAGTTATCTATAGGTTCGAAGTTAAGTAAGTGTAATTTATTAATTACTTATCACCCTGAAACTACAAAAAGTCTAGATGCCAATATAGCTGACTTTAACGAGTTATTAAAGTCTTTAAAAGAGTTGGAAGATACGTTATTTATTTTTACAAAATCGAATGCTGATGTTGGTGGAAAAAAAATTAATAATCTCATTGATGATTTTGTTGAAAACCATCCCAACGCTATATGTTTCAATTCACTTGGGAGGGTAAGATATTTGTCAGCATTAAAGTTTGTTGATGCTGTAATTGGCAACTCATCGAGTGGTATTGTTGAAGCCCCTTCCTTTAAAGTTGCGTCAATAAATATTGGAGATAGACAAAAAGGTAGAGTTAGAGCTGAGTCGGTAATTGATGTATCTCCTGCTAAGCATGAAATAAGTAATGCATTAAAAACCGTTTATTCAACCGGATATAGTGAAGTGTTGTGTAATGTTTATAATCCGTATGGTCAAGGTGATAGCTCATCTCAAGTTGTTAAGATACTCGAGGATATCAATTTGGATAATCTAACTATTAAATCGTTTTTTGATGTCAGTTTCACACATGCGTAATTTCGGTGGTGACATTGAACTAAAAGACGCCGATTCCTTTTATGAACACACTATAAGTGGTAGAAGCTCACTTAGACTGATCATAGAAAGTGCAAACCTGCACACAAAAAGGTTCTTAGTCCCTGAGTATATATGCGATATCGTATTATTTGTTCTTGAAGAATTCAAAATTTCTTATGACTTTTATGGTGTAGATTCTGACTTGGGAATTTGTCTGCCTTCAAATAGCCAAGACTACGACGTTTTGTACGTTGTAAAGTATTTCGGGGGGTTGTCTACGTCTGCAAGAATAGAAGTAGAGGATTGGAAAAAAGAGCTATTAGTAGATGATGTATTCAGTCCGAAATTGGATGCCTATAATTTTTCTGCAAATAGTTGGTTTACTTTTAATAGTTTAAGAAAGATATCTCCAATAAGTGGGTTCAGCCAGATTCGCAGTAGCAGAAAAGTGGATCCGCCTCGTTATCACCTAAATAAGCAATATGACAACTTTAATTATGAAGGGAAAAGTCTCAAATATTCTTACAAAAGTGGCATAATAAGTGACGAAGAGGGGTATCTGGATTGTTTTGCAAAAGCTGAAAAAATGTTAGACGAGGATGCCCGAATAGTTATACCTTCAAGTAGGTCTATTGCAGAAGCAATAGAGTTTTACCATAAGCTTAATCAAAACCAAAATCTTGCAAATATTAATTACCAATATGCCTCTGATACCTTTAGAAACCTCGTATTACAATTTAATTCTAATTTTCGCTCCCATGTGGTTTTACAGCTTGAAAATGCAGATGAAATTCGTCAGATTTTAAAGAAAGATTCAATATTTTTACCAAAATAC
>Ga0075441_10001523_pt1 | contig 11121 bp, 11 predicted proteins | sample CoawatmetaG00DNA_FD_71582 | JGI IMG/M metagenome (GOLD analysis project Ga0075441, IMG submission 71582) | Marine microbial communities from the West Antarctic Peninsula - Coastal water metaG002-DNA | ecosystem: Environmental > Aquatic > Marine > Coastal | place: Atlantic Ocean: West Antarctic...
GATTCTGGAGAGAAACCTCCAAACACCACTGAATGTATTGCTCCAATTCTTGCGCAAGCCAACATTGCATATGCAGCCTCAGGAATCATAGGCATATAGATACAAACTCTTGAGCCCTTTTGAGCACCCAGATCTTTTAAAACATTCGAAAACTTACACACGTTTTTATGCAGTTCAAAGTACGATATTTCCTTTGATTGATCGGGCTCGTCTCCCTCCCATATGAGAGCAACTTTACTAGAATGTGCGGCTAGATGCCTATCAATGCAATTAAAAGCAATATTAAGCTTGCCTCCCTCAAACCATTTTGATTCTATGAACTCATTATTGTGGACTTGTGTAAATGGCTCGCTCCACGAAAGATTTTTTAATGCCTCGTTCCCAAAAAATGTCTCGGGGTCTTCAATAGATTGTTTATACATAGTTGTATATTGCTCTAGATCTTCTATGTGCGGATTGCTTAAGCTCTTGGGTGGTTCGTAAACTTTATCGCTCATAAATGGTAGATAAAACTTTTAAAGAATAGAGGGCTGAGGATTGATAAAATTCTTACCCCTTGGGTCTGACATAATTTTATTGATCAACATATCGTAATCAGAACCACCACTTTCTAGATCAATATCAGAGGCATTAATAATAAGAAGCGGAGCATTCTCAAAGTAAAGAAAAAATTTAGAATAAGCATCATTCAACCTTTCCAAGTAATCCACCGTTAAGAATTTTTCATCCGGATTACCTCTTTTATTTATTCTATCCAGTAATACCTCAACAGGAGCTTGCAAATAAATAACCAAATCTGGGGAAGGAGCGTCTAGGGTTAAATGTTCATAGACCTTGTCATACAGACCCATTTCTTCATCAGAAAGAGTAACTTCTGCAAATAAACGATCTTTTTGAATAAGAAAATCTGCAACCCTAACAGGCTCAAATAATGACCGTTGTTTGAGATCTTCTATTTGTTGCATTCTTTGAAATAAAAAAAATAGCTGGGTGGCAAGAGCAGATTGTTTTGGATTTCTGTAGAAGCTTTTTAAAAAAGGATTCTCTGTTGGTTGCTCAAGAAATACGTCGTAATTAAAAGTTTCTGCAATTTTATGAGCAAGGGTTGTTTTACCAACACCAATGGGTCCTTCAATGGCGATGTATTTGGGAAGCAGGGCTTCCTGTAAAGCTGGTTCCATAAAGGTTTTTTTTTCGTTTTGTAAAGATTAGCTTAACTCTTCCAAGAAACCAAATTTTTTCTCAACAGGCCCTTTTCTTGAGTCTCTTAAGATTTGCAACATCTCTATTTTACTTGGTCTATTTACCTTTTGAAACTCTGTCCACCAGGCACCAATGCCCTGGGTATCTTTAGATGCTTCTTCTCTGAGTAATAAAAAATCATATGCAGCTCTAAACCTTGGATGATTTAAAATTTTATAAGGCTGATGTCCTAAGCGAGTTTCCAGCTTAAGTTGCAAAGACCATATGTCTTTAATGTAGCCATGAAATTTTCTTGGAATTGCTGTTAATTCTTGTTGCTCCCGAATTGTTTTGTCCATGCTGCGAAAAAACTTCTTAAGGTTTAGCGTTCCCTCTTCTTTTGTTTCATCAATTAACTTAGGCCACATGAGAGCAGCCAAGAGAAAACCCGGAGTAACAGATTGTGAAGCCTTTAATCTATTGTCTGTGTTGACCAATGCAGCATGTTGAAACTTGAGACCAAAAGAATCTGTCGAGTAATCTTTCGTATTGATCAGATATTTTAATGCGCCAAATGATTGCAGTTTTTCAAAATTGTTTAATGCTTGTTGCGAAAGAAAAATTTTACAAAACTCGTCGAATAATCTTGCATTAGAAATATTTCCCAGCAGAGAAGATTTTTGATAAATAGCCTCCTTAATATCTCCTGAAATCTTAAAATCTAGCTTAGAGCTAAATCTAATGGCTCGCAGACTTCTCACGGGATCTTCTTCAAATCGTAAGATTGGATCACCAATCGAAACAATAATTTTCTTTTGAATATGCTCAATTCCATTATGAAAGTCATGCAAGACATTTTCTATAGGATCAAAATATAGAGCATTAATTGAAAAATCTCTTCTTACACAATCTTCTTCTAAACTTCCCCAGACATTGTCTCTTAATATTTTTCCATCAGTATCCTTGATTAATCCATCATTATTTTCTGATTTGGATGCATCCGCTCTGAATGTTGAAACTTCTATCAGCTCATTTCGACTAAAAACATGCACAATGCGGAATCTTTTTCCAATGATTCTAGAAGACCTAAATATTTTTCTTACTTGTTCTGGCGTGGCGTTTGTAGAGACATCAAAATCTTTCGCTTTAATTCCTACCAACAAGTCCCTTACACATCCTCCCACTAGGTATGCTTGGTATCCTGATTTTTTTAATGACCTTACAACCTCTAGGGACAGAGGGCTGAATTTACTATCAGCTAATATTTTGGGCGTTCGAGGAGCAGAGGTTTTATTTTTTTTTATCAAAAGCTTAGATGCGCTTGCTGAGAATGGAAGAATTAGCCGCCAAGCTGCTTTTCTTTAATCTCATCCAATGTCTTGCAGTCAATGCAATGAGTTGCTGTTGGTCTTGCCTCAAGTCTTTTTACCCCAATTTCGATACCACAAGCATAGCAGTATCCATAATCATCTTGTTTAATTTGCTCAAGCGACATTGCAATTTTGGTAATTAATTTTCTCTCTCTGTCCCTTGTTCTGAGCTCAAATGCAAATTCTTCTTCTTGAGATGCTCGATCAATTGGATCGGCATATGACTCACCTTTGTTTTTGAGGTGATCAAAGGTTTTTTGCATTTCTTCTCTAAGATGCTCTCTCCAATCGATAAGCACAGCGAGAAAATGTTTTTTCATTGCAGCGCTCATATACTTTTCACCCTTCCTACCTTGATAGGAGGAAATAGGCGTTGATCTTTTCTTAGCTGGAGCTTTTTTAGCTGGAGCTTTTTTAGCTGGAGCTTTTTTAGCTGGAGCTTTTTTAGCTGGAGCTTTCGCAGCTGTCGCCTTCTTGGTAGCTAGCTTTTTGGACGCACTAAGTTTTTCTGCTGCTGCTGCTGCTGGCTTCGTTTTTTTTGTATCAACTTTTTTGGGCATATTCTGTTAAAAATTTTTTAAGGCGACTGAAATTATCAGAAAGGACTAGATTTAGCTAGCTTTTTTGAAAACTTTTTAATGTCTCTTCGTATCCATCTTTTGTTAATCTTGGGCCAAAGGTCTCTACCACTCTAGCTGCTCCATAATTTGCAAACTCTGCACACGACTTTAAATCATGGTCTTGAAGCAATGCATACATAAAACTTCCAGCAAACATATCTCCTGCTCCATTTGTATCAATAGGCTCAATATTTACTCTAGGTGTTTTAATAACCTCATTTGAACTAACAACAGCACTTCCTTCCTCTCCCAGTGTTATGACGGAAGTATAAGATCTAGATTGAAGTATCTCTAAAGCCTCACCAATATTTGTAGCCCCAACAAATGCTATGGCCTCGTCATCATTGCCAAATAGATAGCTCAAACCAAAAGCTGCAATTTCTTCAAATTTATTTTTAAAGCCAGCAACAATGCCCGGGTCTGATAAAGAAAGAGCAATCTTAACCTCAGGGAATTTTTTTAAATGGTTTAAAATTTTTAAGACACACTGATAGTTTTCATCGCTTGTAACCATATAACCCTCGATATAAACGATCTTTGAATTTGCTATCTCATCAAAATCAAGATCTTGATCATCCATATAAGAGCTAATACTTAATGAAGTAGTCATTGTGCGTTTGGCATCAGGCGTAACAAGAATTAAGCATTTTCCGGTCGGCATGGAGTCTCCACCTGCCATATTTCCCTTATGGGCAACCCCAGCCTCTTTAAGACTATTTAAATATCTTGTTCCATCTTCGTCATTTGTTACTTTGCATGCATGGAAACATGAGGCCCCATAACTTGCTGCTGCAACTAAACTATTTGTAGCTGACCCACCACAATCAGATACAGTTTCAGCTCCAGATTCAATTAATCGCCTGATAATAGGGGCTTGCTCTTCAGAGCTAGATAAAGTCATTTGATCAATCTCTAATCCGAGCTCCTCAATTAACTTTTGCGGCACTTTAAAAACAGTGTCGACCAAGGCATTTCCAATAGCGCTGATATCATTTCTCATTTTAAAACTCCCTTAAGCTTCTTTGTTTGGGTCCCATAATATTAAATTCTTAGTCTTGAGTCTGTTTACAACTAATTTGTATCTTGATTGCTCTTCGCGCCATTCTTTTAACCAGTTCTCACCATCTCTTTCAGCATCTACAAAGACAGCATTAGTAAATGCTATAGGAATAATTATCGCTACATGCACTAATATGCTTGTAAGAATACTGTACTGAATGAACCCCAACCAAAAGATTGCTATCAATCCAAAAGTAACACTCCATATAGTGAACAACACCAACATGAAGTAAGTTTGCAGACTCGGGTCTGGGATATATTTTAATGGATTATATTTCACATCCATTACAACTCTCCAACTATCCACTATGAACATTAAAGTTCGTCTGAATATGTTTGGTTTTTTTATAATTGGTTTTATCATTTTATCTCACTTAAATTGTTTGCTATTTGGAGCGACACTAATCTTCATTTTAAAGCTCTTTTAGAGCTTTGCTAATTTTTTCTATTGTTTGCTCAATAATACTGGAGTCGTGGGTCGTAGAGATAAACCCAGCTTCATATTTTGAAGGAGCAAAGTATATTCCATTTTTTAAGGTGACATTAAAAAATCTTATAAACAAATCATCATCTCCAGCCACTACTTCGTCATAATTATTTGGAAGATCTGGCGAGAAAAAAAATCCGAACATTCCTCCAATCGATGCATGTGAAAATGGAATACCTTTGACGTCTAGCATCTCTTTTACATTAGATAATAAAAATTGTGAAGAAGATTGTAGCTGCTCAAATGGATCGATTTTTATAAGCTCAGTTATAAGAGCTATTCCCGCGCTCATTGCTAAAGGATTGCCTGATAATGTCCCAGCCTGATATATAGGGCCGATTGGAGCTAGCTGATTCATGATTACTTCTTGTCCACCGAATGCTCCTACTGGGAGACCCCCTCCAATAACTTTACCCAAAGCAGTTAGATCGGGTTTAATACTGTAAAGCTTTTGAGCTCCTCCCAATCCGACTCTAAAACCAGACATAACTTCATCAAAAATTAATACAGCACCACTTTGATCGCACAAATCCCTTAATGTTTGTAAAAAATGTGTTTGCCCTGGAACAAATCCCATATTACCTGCAATTGGCTCAACAATAATGGCAGCCAAATCCTCCCCAATTTCCTTTACTATCCTGGTAACGTACTCAGAATCATTGTAGGGGCAGCTATAGGTTAGTTTGGCGAGCTCATCAGGGACTCCAGGAGAATCTGGTAAACCAAATGTAGAGACACCCGAGCCAGCTTTCACCAATAAAGAATCTACATGCCCGTGATAACAGCCAGTAAACTTAATGATCTTATTTTTACCACTATAGCCTCGCGCCAATCTAATGCAGCTCATCGTTGCCTCAGTACCTGAATTCACCATTCTCAGTTTTTGCATGCTCGGCACCTGTCCTTGGATGAGTTCAGCTAGGACATTTTCTATGCTTGTGGGTGCACCATAGCTGGTTCCAAGCTCGAGCTGCTTCTTAACAGCCTCAACTATTATTGGATTAGAGTGCCCTAAAATCATTGGCCCCCAAGAACCAATAAAATCTATGTAATTGTTATTATCTTCATCGGTAAGAATTGGTCCTTTCGCAGATTTAAAAAAAACAGGGCTATTTCCAACATTCTTAAAAGCCCTGACTGGAGAATTTACACCACCTGGCATTAAAGTCTTTGCTTTACTAAATAGTAAGTCTGAATTTGTTCTTTTGAGTGACACTTAGTTATTTGTGGTTATCTATTTATTTGAAGTAATTTTTTAGAAAAAATACCTGTGAGAACCTCTATTATAGCAAACTTACCTAATTTTTAACCATCAAATAATGTTCAATTGAGAGTCTTCAACCCTAAAACTTGAATACAGCCGCAATAATTCCTAAAAGTAGCAAAAAAACGGGCGCCTCATTAAATACTCTAAGCCTAAAACCTGTCCAATTATGATTATTTGTTTCAAGGTCTTGCAGGATTTTCCAGCACATAATCTGATAACCTACCAATAAAATTACAACCACTAGTTTTACCAAAATCCAGCTCTGAGAAAAAAAAGCACTCCAGTTAGGGCTTAAAAGTCCCATCATCACTCCAAATATAAGAGCTAAAATTCCAAGTGGAGTTATAAATTTAAACAATTTTTTCTCCATAATGGAAAGTTGATTTTTTACATCTGAGTTACTGCTTTCGACATGATAAACAAACAATCGAGGTAGATAGAAAATACCAGCAAACCAAGAAACCATAAAAAGGATATGCAGAGTTTTGTAAATTAAATATAAGTTCATTTTGATTATTTTATCCCTTCTAACCCTAGCATAGAGAAAAACTTTCTTCGCAATCTTGCTGAATCTATTTTTAATCCTATAAACTGTAAGTAATGAACAGCGAGCTCACCTCTATTAACCTGACTGATAATGCCATTTCTCGCATACAGTCGTTGCTACCTAGCAGTGAAACAAATAACTTTCGTGTTTACGTTACAGGTGGTGGCTGCTCTGGTTTTCAGTATGGTTTTAAATTTGATGAGAATCCAGCTGGTGACGATGATGTGATCTTATTTTCAGACTTCTCCATCCTTCTTGATTCTCTCTCCTACCCTTACTTATTTGGGTCCTCGTTAGATTATGTAGAAGATTTATCTGGCTCAAAATTTATTATTACCAACCCAAATGCAAAGACTACATGCGGGTGTGGTGAATCTTTTACAGTTTAAATTTAGTTACTTTTCCAAGGACGCCACTGATTTTATTCACAATCAAGGGATGATTTTCCATCCTTTGCCTTGCCAGCCACCCAAATGCCATGGCTTCTATTGCCTGTGGGTCATATCCAAAAAGCTCAGATGAGCAGAGGGGCAGAGAAGTTTGGGCAGAGATTCTGTCTACAAGGAATGTATTTTTTATTCCACCTCCACACAAAATAACCTCCTGCAATGCTCTTTCTTTAGTTTTAATCTCTCTAGCGACACTTATAGCTGTTAATTCAGTTAAGGTGGCCAAAATATCTTCGGGGCACTGCCTTAAAAGACTGCGGGGTATAAACTGAAGGTTGAAAATTTCTTTGCCGGTTGATTTAGAACCTTTCTTTTTAAAAAACGGATGAGCCAGCATTTTTCTAAGAGAGGATTGGTCAATAGTTCCTTTTCTGGCAATCAATCCGTTCCTATCGAAATTACGACTTAGATATTTTTGGCAGTAGATATCTATTAACGCGTTACCTGGACCAGAATCGGCGCCAAAAAAAACTTTTTCTTTCTGCAGATATGAATAGTTAGCGATCCCACCAATATTAATTACTAATCTTGCGTGTTTTGAGGAGGCAAATATTCTTTGATGAAATTCAGGCACCAGCGGCGCACCTTCTCCACCAAGCTTGATATGATCATTGCGAAAGTCGTGAACAACGTTAATCTCACATTGCTGAGCAACAATTGAGGGCTCACCTGCTTGAATTGAATATGGATACTTGCCCGAGGGCTGATGCCAGAGTGTTTGTCCAGACAAACCAATTGCAGCAATATTAGTTTTATCAATACTATTTTTTTTGAGAAAGGAGTTAATAGCTTTTCCAAATGCTTTGCCTATCTGAATATTCAATTCATCATAGTTATTAAGGCTTAAGACCTGCTTTTCTATAACCGAGGCTATTTCTTTTTTTAGTTTTGGCGGATAACTAAATGATGAAAAATTTAAAAGCTTTATTGTCTTGCCAACAGAAATAGAGCACACATCTATGCTGTCATAGCTTGTTCCGCTCATTGTCCCAATATATATTTTATTCGAAGAACTTGGCATTGGGATCCTGAGATAGAAATTTATCGGCAGATTCTAGGTAATTAAATTTTAGTTCTTGAAAATCTACTACAAGAGATTGTTTTAATGGCAATGCTGAGGGCAAAGAAACTTTTAATGGGTCACTTCTTTTGTCGCCAATTTTAAATTCATAATGCAAATGCGGGGCAGTCGCTAACCCCGAATCTCCGACATATCCAATTGTCTGTCCTTGCTGTACCTTGCTTCCTCGCATCAGAGATAAATTATATTTATCCATATGAGCATAAAGAGTGGAAATCTCACCCCCATGTTTTATTACCACAGTCCTCCCATAACCTCCTTTCCAACCAACCGACTCAATAACTCCTTCTCCGGTGGCGCGAATTGGGGTTCCTCTTTTTGCCGCATAATCTACCCCGTTGTGGGCTCTAATTTTATTTAAAATTGGATGACGTCTGTTTGGATTAAAATGTGAACTTACGTAAGCGAAGTCCAATGGAGCCCTCAGAAATGCTTTTTCTAGACTGTTACCTTGCCCATCAAAATAATCCCATTTTTTATTTTTACCCTTATATCGAATGGCAGTGTACTTCTTATTTTTATTAAAAAATTCTGCAAATAAAATGCTACCATTTTCTACTTTGATGCCATCAACAAAGGGGGTCTCATATAAGATTCTAAATCTATCATCCGCCCTAATGTCGAATATAAAATCAATGTCCCATCCAAAAATATAAGCTAAATCCATAATCACACTCTCTGGAACCTCCTCATCAAGCCCCGCAAGGTAAAAAGATGATTGGATAACTCCAGATTTAAAGGAAATAATTTGCTCGGGATTCTTGTCAATTCGCAAAATCTCAATCTTTGGCAAGATAAGTATTTTAAATTCAAGCAGTGGGCTTTTAACGATTTTGATCATTTGAAGCTTTGCTCCAAAAAATACAAATTCAAGCCTATTACCCGGCTGAATATTTTTCACTGCCCCAGTCCTATCTTTGCTAAAAATTTGATATGTCGTGTTCAAAGAGATTTTGTATTTTTCAAAAATAACAGATAAATTTTCTCCGTTTTTAACGATATGAATGTTTTTAGTTTTCAGGTCGCCCAATCCTTGAGTCGCTATTTCTTTTATTTCGTTGACCTGCTGAACATCTGACTGCTCAACGTCGATAGTCACATCAACAATTATTAACACCGCTATTAGGGCCAGAGATCCATAGATAAAAATTTTTTTCCAAGACTGATTTAAAAGAAGCATGCGTTAACTAAAACTTTAAGTTAATTTAAATGATAAAGAACCAACAGACTCAATACTGGCATGCACTTGATCTCCGGGAGACAACCTTCCAACGCCGGCAGGTGTACCTGTAAAAATAATATCACCAGGATTCAGAGTAATAAATTTTGATAACCAGCTAATTACTTCATCAACCTTCCATGCCATTTGAGAGAGATTGCTAGACTGCCGCTCTACACCGTTGACACTCAACTTAATCTCACCTTTTCTTAAAACAACACCCTGATTTTTTAGAATTTTTGATATTGGTGCTGAATTATCAAAACCCTTGCTTAAGTCCCAGGGTTTACCATCCTTTTTCGCAATATCTTGCAGATCTCTCTTTGTCAGGTCGACCCCAACACCATAACCAAAAATATGCTCAGGAGCTTCATCAGCCTCAATATCTACACATTTGGAGCCTAAAAAAACTACCAGCTCAACTTCGTGATGAAGATTGCTTGTTTGATTGGGAAAAGAAATATTGCTTGATTGAGTAATTGCCTGAGGCGGCTTACTAAAAAAAAAGGGTTGGTCTCGATCAATATTCCCTCCCATTTCTTTTGCATGATCTTCATAATTTTTTCCTACACAATAAACTTTGCTGACAGGAAAGAGGTGTTTGCTATTATTTATGTGCATGCCTTTTATAAGAGGGGGAAAGATAAAGGGTGATTTTTGAACTGTGCTCATTTGATTTGAAACATTTAGCCTATTAAATACTATAATAAATGATAAATCATGGAAGATAACCTCAATTTAATTAAACGCGGAATAGACGAACTTCTCAATGAAGAGGAGTTATCTAAAAAACTTATAGCCAAAAAACAACTGATTGTTAAAGCTGGCTTTGATCCCACCGCACCAGATTTGCACCTAGGGCATACGGTACTTATCAATAAGCTAAGGCATTTTCAGCAGTTAGGCCACAAAGTTATCTTTTTAATAGGTGACTTTACCGCCATGATTGGCGACCCTTCAGGTAAGAATAAAACCAGACCTCCTTTGGAGGCTTTAGACATAGAAAAGAACTCAAAGACTTATACAAAGCAGGTATTTAAAATTCTTGATCCCGAGCTCACCGAAGTCAGGTTTAACTCAGAATGGTGCAGCAAGCTCGGAGCTGATGGCATCATTAAATTAGCCTCTCAATATAATCTTGCCCGCATGCTGGAAAGAGATGATTTTAGCAAGCGTTATAAATCCAATCAAAGCATAGCTATACACGAATTCTTGTACCCTTTGATTCAAGCATACGATTCTATAGCTCTTAAAGCAGATGTTGAGCTTGGAGGCACAGATCAAAAGTTTAATTTATTGGTTGGAAGGGAGCTCCAAAGAGCACACGATCAAGAGCCACAGGTTGTTATCACAGTTCCTATTCTTGAGGGCTTAGATGGCATCAATAAAATGTCAAAATCACTTGGAAATTACGTTGGTATAGATGAGGCGCCAGAGGAAATGTTCGGAAAAATCATGTCTATTTCAGATGAGCTGATGTGGCGATGGTTTGATCTACTTAGTTTTCGGTCCAGCAAAGAAATTCAGTTATTAAAAGATCGACAAAAAGATGGTATGAATCCTAGAGACATAAAAATCTCCTTGGCCAAAGAAATTATTGCCCGTTTTCATAACGAAAAATCAGCCGATGAGGCAGAGCATAATTTTCTAAATCAATTTCAAAAGAAAAATATCCCAGATAATATAGAGGAGCTTTTGCTTGAATGGACAGAGCCCTCAATCTTGCTGCCCAATCTTTTAAAGGAAGCAGGCATGACCGAGAGTACCTCTGAGGCCATTCGCATGATTAAGCAAGGCGGCGTTAGAATTAATGAAGAAAAAATTTCTGATCCAAAGCACT
>Ga0075441_10001524_pt1 | contig 11119 bp, 9 predicted proteins | sample CoawatmetaG00DNA_FD_71582 | JGI IMG/M metagenome (GOLD analysis project Ga0075441, IMG submission 71582) | Marine microbial communities from the West Antarctic Peninsula - Coastal water metaG002-DNA | ecosystem: Environmental > Aquatic > Marine > Coastal | place: Atlantic Ocean: West Antarctic...
GTTTGTAGTAGATGCCATGACGGGACAAGATGCTGTAAACACAGCGAAAGCTTTCAATGATATTTTAAATTTTGATGGTGTTGTACTTACAAAATTAGACGGTGATACTCGTGGTGGTGCAGCTTTATCTATAAAGTCTGTAGTTAATAAACCTATTAAATTTATTGGTACGGGGGAAAAAATGGATGCGATAGATGTTTTTCATCCAGATAGAATGGCAGATAGGATTCTAGGAATGGGAGATGTTATTTCTCTTGTTGAAAGAGCACAGGACCAGTATGACGAAGAAGAGGCCAGAAAATTACAGAAAAAAATTGCTAAAAATCAATTCGGATTTGACGACTTTTTGACGCAAATACAGCAAATTAAAAAAATGGGAAGCATGAAAGACCTTATGGGTATGATTCCTGGAGCTGGTAAAGCGATGAAAGATGTAGATATTGATGATGATGCTTTTAAAGGTATTGAAGCAATAATACATTCTATGACACCACAAGAAAGAAGTACGCCAAACAGTATCGATTCTAGTAGAAAAAAGAGAATTGCCAAAGGTTCTGGAACTTCAGTTAATGCCGTAAACCAACTAATGAAGCAATTTAATCAGATGAGTAAAATGATGAAGATGATGCAAGGTGGTGGTGGCAAAAAAATGATGCAAATGATGCAAGGAATGAAGTAGGAATTTTACTTTAAAAAATATAATTTAAAGAAATAAGTAATAAATCTCAAATAAAAACTAATTGAATGATTTTACTAAACGGAAAAAAAACGGCCGCAGATATTAAAGAAGAAATTGCGTTAGAAGTAAGAGAGCTAAAAGATAACGGTCACAAGACACCGCATTTAGCTGCAATTATTGTTGGTAATAATGGAGCAAGTATTACATATGTAAATGCAAAAGTAAAAGCTTGTGAGCGTGTTGGTTTTGAATCTACTTTAATAAGATTACCTGAAGAAGTTACAGAAAATGATTTATTAAATGAAATTGCCATTCTAAATATTGATAATGATATTGATGGTTTTATAGTGCAACTTCCGCTACCTAAACATATAGACGAGCAAAAAGTATTAATGGCTGTAAACCCAGACAAGGATGTAGACGGATTTCATCCAACAAATGTTGGGAAAATGGCCCTAAACTTACCCACATTTATTTCTGCTACTCCATTCGGTATTTTAGAGTTACTAGAAAGATATAACGTAGAAACTTCTGGAAAACACGTGGTAGTTTTAGGAAGAAGTCATATTGTTGGCAGCCCAATGAGCATCTTACTTTCACAAAAAAGAAAAGTTGGTAACGCTACAGTAACCATGTGCCATAGTAGAACTAAAAATTTAAAAGAACTTACCTTACAAGCAGATATTATTATTGCGGCTATAGGAATTCCGGAATTTCTGAAAGCAGATATGGTAAAAAACAGTGTTACTGTTATAGATGTGGGCATCACGCGTTTAGCAGATTCTTCTAAAAAAAGCGGATTTAGATTAGTAGGAGATGTTGCCTTTGAAGAAGTGTCTGAAAAATCTGAATTTATTACACCAGTTCCTGGCGGTGTTGGGCCAATGACTATTGCAATGTTATTAAAAAACACATTGTTAGCTTGCAAAAGAAATTCTTAAATATTGAGATTATAAAAACACACAACCTTACAATTTATATTTTAAAAACTTAATCTTGTGGTAATAACAAGTATTATGTTTAGATTTACTAAATGGATTTCTTCTTAAAAGAGAACAACAACTTTACTCCTTTTTCTGTGCAACACATTATTGTGGTACTTTTTTGTATTTTTTTTGGCTTTGCTTTGATTTTTATTACCAAGAAACAGACGAGGAAGATGCAATCTATTATTGGAAATTTTTTAGCTTTTTCAATTTGTTTTACTGTTATTTTAGGAACCTTTGTGCACTTATACAAAGGGAATTTTAATACTCAAGAAGATCTACCTCTACACTTATGCAGTTTCTTAGCGCTCGTAATTCCGGTTTTATCAGTCACAAAAAAATTTGTGTATTATGAAATCTTTTTTTTCTTAATATTAGCCGGTACTCTGCAATCTTTAATCACGCCAAACGAATATAATTATCTAAACTTCCCATTTTTCAGGTATTGGTTTGTTCATGCAGGACTTGTTATTTTCATGTTCTTTGCAACCTTTATATATAAAATGAGACCGACGCTTAAAAGTGTTGGAAAATCATTTTTAGGAATGCAAGCATACATGCTTTTCATGTTTATACTCAACTACTTTTTAGGCTCTAACTATTTTTATACTAATAGAAAACCAGATGCAGCTACAGCACTAGATCTTTTTGGAGATTGGCCTCAGTACATTTTCGTAGTTGAAATTTTGGTAATTCCTTTTTTTATGCTGATTTACCTACCTTTCTATCTCACAAGGAAAAAAGTTTAAGTGTTCTCTCTATTTACCAAATCAATAGAAAAAGCTGGAGTACAAACAGACATATATTCGCAAGGTTCTTTAAAAGGGTTTGAGTATTGAACTCTTGTATTTTTTTCTAATTTAATAGACTGGCCTGCTGTTAAAACTAGAACTTCTCCATCAATAATAAACTGTTTCTTACCCTTAATAACATAAGTATACTCCTCAAATTCTGGAGTTTGAAAAGGTTCACTCCAGTTAGGTGGTGCAATCATATGGGCAATACTAGTTTGGGTATTGCCGTCTGTGGCGCCCCCAAAATGTTCTTCTATTAGTTTACCATCTGTCGTTGGTACAACAAATGGAGCTTTTTGAATAGTGTATTTTTTTTTCAAAATTTTTTCTAATTAAACCAGACGATAAAAGATTTCATTTTTGCTAAATCAGGAATTTGTTCTAAACTTACTTTCTGAGTAGTAAAATCTCTTAAACCTAATTCTTCTTTATCTATTGCTATAGTTGTATTTAAATCGTCTAAAAATAGGGTTGCTGAAGTTAAAGTAGTTTCTACCCTATTGATCTTATTATTCACATTAATCTCAGAAAAACTAGAGTTTATGTTTAGTGAAGTCTCAGAATTAAATCTTGCGTCATGGATCTCAACACTTTTAATAGTAGAAATTGAATCTAATTGCTCTTTTGGAATAATCGTTAGCATGTGCTTTCCTCCTTTTTCAAAAATTAAATATTCATCATCATCTTGAAAATAGTTATCACCTAAAGCACCTTCACTTAAGTTTTTTACAATAGAATCATTTTCAAAAATATGAGTTAATTCTTGTATGGTAGTTTTTGTTGTTAAATGCCCAACTTTACCTTTTTGAATTTTAAATTTCCCTCCATCACTGCAACCTATAATACATATAGAAGATGCAATTAATACTATTGATAAAATATTTTTTTTAATCATATTTTCTGTTAGTTATTTGTATAACGTTCTTTTTTAAGTTTTGTTATTTTAAAACGGATATTTTAATAATAGCCATAAGTACTTTTATTAAAAGAATATTTTTATAAATTTAGTTAAACAAATTTATACAAAAACAGAATCAAAGTTTACTGAAACTGGAGTTATTTAAAGATTTTGTTTGTAATAAAAATTCAAATCACGTCACACTTGAGGTCAAAAAAATACAAAATAACTTTTAGTTTACACTTACACCTTGTTAAAACCGCTGTTAGATTACTTTTAAAAATATTTAGGAATTAGTCCTTTTAACTTTTCTAAAGTTTCCATCACGGATAAATCGCTCATACCTCCAGAAGCATTCGCATGTCCACCTCCATTAAAATGCTCTTTTGCTAAAAGATTTACAGGGTTTTCTGCACCTTTAGATCTAAAAGAAATTTTCATAATTCCATCACGCTCTGTAAACACAATAGCAGCTTTCATACCTTTTATAGATAATACCAAGTTGGCCAAACTGTCAGTATCACCTTTTTTATAATTGTATTTGACTAGTTCTTCTTTAGATAAGGAAATAACAGCAACATTATAATCGTATAAAATCTCTAATTTCTCACTCATTGCATACCCTTGCAAACGCAAACGACTTTCAGTATTGTTATCGTTTAGTTTTTCGTGAATTAAATGATGCTCCACTCCTGCTCTCAAAATTTTAGCTAGCACCTCATGCGTTCTTGGATTTACGGAATTAAATCTAAAACTACCAGTATCTGTTAAGATACCAAGGTATAAAGGTATTCCAATTTTTTCATTTAACAAGTCTAAGTGCCCAGAATGCTCTATTAAATCTACGATTAGCTGCGAAGTTGAAGATGCAGTAGTTTCAGAGAGCGTTATTGCAGGAAACTCCTCAGGATTCAAATGATGGTCTATCATAATTTTATTACCAGTTGCTTCCTCTAACAAAACTTGCATTTCTGAACCTACACGACTAATAGCATTATAATCTAAACAAAAAATTAAATCTGCTTTTTTAATCGATGCTCTAACTTCTTCAGGATTTTCTTCCATTAAAAGAATATTGGTAGTATCTAACCAATATAAAAAATCTGGTGCTTTATCTGGATGACAAATGACAGCCTTTTTACCGAGTTTCTCTATAAAGTGAAGTAATCCTAAAGAGGAACCAATAGAGTCTCCGTCCGCAGATTTATGAGCTGTAATAACGATATAAGAAGCTGCTTGAATTTCTGCTTCAATTTGTTTGTAAATATTCATGTATTCTGTTTTTTCAATTGCGGAAAATATAGCAATTGTATGTTTTTAATGAAGATGTAAAGTTAGGTTTATTATTAGGGAGCTAAAGGAACTATTTTTAGTTTTTCAGCAAAGTTATTTATTCTTTTATTTTGGGTTCAAAGATGGAACAGGACACTGCTTTTAAAAATAATAATCTACTCAACTGTATTATTTGTAGGATGAAACGTAATAAAAAAGTGTGAAAAGTTAAAATATTTAAAATAATATTTTCTTGTAATAAACAAAATCTATAATCTTAGTAGATTTATAAAAGTGTTTACTAAAGAATTGATAAATAACAAATTGATTTGCTATTAAATTGATAAAAATTTCAAAATAAGTACTATTAATCAGAATCAATTGAAAAATTATTTTACATTTACACAATGATTACTTCAAAAAATAAAACATATTCTATGGTTCCCAGATTGCTCTGTCGCAATACAATTCGCTAATACAATAAATAGCAATTAACTGAAACCATAATTTTTTATTTTTATTACAATGTATTACTTATCAAATCCTAAAGACAAACGAAAAAATAATATTATTTCAAATAGTACTGTTTCTGCACGCCGCTTTTCTGCTACACGCCCTTTGGGTGTCTAAATAATTATAGAATTAGGTGTGTCCAATTCTGCATTTCAAAGTAAAACAAACAAATACATTCAATTTTAAAACATCAATACAATGAAAATTGTAATTGCTAACAAATCGCATATTATTTACGCGGATATTATCTGCAAAACTATAGAAGATGCTGCACAAGTTAGAGGAACTGGTATTGCTAAAAGAAAACCTGCTTACATTACTACCAAGATAGAAAATGGGAATGCAGTAATAGCGCTAGACGGAAAGAAGTTTGCAGGTTTTTGCTACATAGAGGCTTGGGGCCATGGAAAATTTGTGGCTAATTCTGGATTAATAGTTCATACAGATTATAGAAATTTAGGCTTAGCAAAACAGATTAAACAAGTGATATTTAAACACTCTAGAACAAAATTTCCAACTGCAAAGGTGTTTAGTATTACTACTGGTTTGGCTGTGATGAAATTAAATAGTAACCTAGGTTACAAACCAGTTACTTTTTCTGAACTTACAGATGATCAATCTTTTTGGAACGGTTGTAAAACCTGTAAGAATTTTGATATTTTAACAAGAACATCACAACAGATGTGTTTGTGCACAGGAATGCTATTTGATCCAAAAAACAACAATAAAGAAGCGTCTAAAGAAGTAAAAGAAAACGTTTTTAAAAAATTAAAAAATATAAAACAGCAATTATTTTTAAAAAAAAATAAAAATGTCAAATAAGAAAAATAGAAAATTAGTAATAGCATACAGTGGTGGTTTAGACACTTCTTACTGTGCCGTAAGTTTATCAAAAAAATACGATGTGCATGCCGTTAGTGTAAATACAGGTGGTTTTACAAGTAAAGAAATAAAAAACATAGAAAGCAACGCATACAAAATGGGTGTTTCTACCTATAAGAATATTGATGCAGTTGCTACTTTTTATAATAAAGTGGTAAAATACTTAATCTTCGGAAATGTATTAAAAAATAGCACATATCCACTTTCTGTAAGTGCAGAAAGAATTATTCAGGCTATAGAGATTATAGAATATGCCAAAAGTATTGATGCAGAGTATATAGCGCATGGAAGCACAGGTGCAGGAAATGATCAAGTTCGTTTTGATATGATTTTTCAAACATTAGCCCCTCATATTAAAATAATTACACCAATTAGAGATGGAAGTTTAACCCGACAAGAAGAAATAGATTACTTAAAAGCTGAAGGTATTGATATGCCTTGGGAAAAATCTAAATATTCTGTTAATAAAGGACTTTGGGGAACAAGTGTTGGTGGTGTAGAAACTTTAAAATCTGAAAAGCCACTGCCAAATGAAGCATATCCTTCTCAATTAGAAAAAGAGGGTGAAGAAAAAGTAACGTTAACATTTAAAAATGGCGAATTTATTGCTTTTAATGGTAAAGAAAATGCACCTGAAATAAATATTGAAAAACTAAATAATATTGCTTCTGCATACGCAATTGGAAGAGATATTCATGTTGGTGATACGATTGTTGGTACTAAAGGAAGAGTTGGTTTTGAAGCTGCTGCTGCTTTAATTACGGTGAAAGCGCACCATTTATTAGAGAAACACACCTTAACTAAATGGCAACTGCAACACAAAGAGTATTTATCTAGTTTCTACGGAATGCATTTGCATGAGGGTCAATATTTAGATCCTGTAATGAGAGATACAGAAGCTTTTTTGCAAAGTTCTCAAAAAATGGTTTCTGGTAACGTTGTGGTAAGTTTAAAACCCTATCACTTTTCTTTAGACGGAATTATATCTGATCACGATTTAATGTCAAGTGCTTTTAGCACGTATGGTGAAGAAAATAAAGCTTGGACAGCTGAAGATGCAAAAGGCTTCATTAAAATTTTAGGGAATCAGAATAAAATTTATAAACAAATAAACTCTTAAGCATGTTAGAGATAGGAATTATAGGTGGAGCTGGTTATACTGCCGGGGAATTAATTAGATTGTTATTAAATCATCCTGAAGCAAATATCAATTTTGTTTACAGCACTTCAAATGCTGGCAACAAATTACATAAAGTGCACAAAGATTTAATTGGAAGCACAGAAATCTCATTTACTTCTCAAATTAATACTAAAGTAGATACTTTATTCTTGTGTTTAGGGCATGGAAATTCGACAACATTCTTAGAAAAAAACAATTTTTCTAAAAACACAAAAATCATTGATTTAAGCAATGACTTTAGATTGTTTACTGACAAAAATTTTGAAGGGAAAGACTTTGTGTATGGTTTACCAGAACTGGATAAAACTGTTATAAAAACAGCAAAATATATTGCGAATCCTGGATGTTTTGCCACGGCTTTGCAATTGGCAATTTTACCTTTAGCGGCAAAAGGTTTGCTAAATAACGATATACATATAAATGCAGTTACCGGTGCCACTGGCGCAGGAACTTCGTTGTCTGCAACCACACATTTTACATACAGAGATAATAATTACTCTCACTATAAAGCATTTAATCATCAGCATTTAGGAGAAATTAATCAAACTGTAAATCAATTACAAACTAATTTTAATGCTGAAATTAATTTTGTACCCAATAGAGGAAATTTCTCCAGAGGAATTTTTGCTACTACCTACACAAAGTATGATGGTAGTTTAGATGATGCCCTAAAAATATATAAAGAATATTATAAAGATGCCGCATTTACTTTTGTGTCTGATGAAGAAATTCATTTAAAGCAAGTAGTCAATACCAACAAATGTTTAATTCACCTAGCAAAACACGGAACTAAACTATTAATAACAAGTACAATAGATAATCTTTTAAAAGGTGCATCTGGGCAAGCAGTTCAGAACCTTAATTTAATGTATGACTTTGAAGAAACTTTAGGCTTAAATTTAAAGGCAAGTTATTTTTAATATATAATAAGAGGCTTAAAGCCCTTGTAAAAAAATAAAATTATGAAAGTAGCAATTATTGGAGCAGGAAGTTTAGGACAATCTATAGCCAAAGGTTTATTGAGTAATAAGGTTGTAAGTTCTTTGTATTTAACTAAAAGAAATACCAACGCTATCGAAGGTTTTAGCGATTATAAAAAAGTAACTTTAACTTCAGATAATGTTGAAGCTGTGAAAAATGCCACAATTTTAATTTTTGCAGTTCAACCAAAACACTTAGAGCATATTTTAAATAATTTAAAGTCTCATTTAAATGAAAATCATGTTTTAATTTCTGTAATAACAGGATTTTCAATTGCAAAAATTGAAGCTATTGTTGGGTCTAATACTTGTATTATTCGTTCTATGCCAAATACAGCTGCCGCTGTTGGACAGTCTATGACCTGTCTTTCTCCAAATATAAAAGGAAAAGAAAAAGTAGCATTGGCAAAAACTATTTTTAACAGCCTTGGCTGCTCTATGGAAATTCCTGAGGAACAACTACAAGCTGCAACGGTTATTTGTGCCAGCGGAATTGCTTTTTGGATGCGTTTAATTAGAGCAACAACCCAAGGTGCAATTCAGTTAGGCTTTGAGGCACATGAAGCACATGAATTAGCAATGCAAACTTGTTTTGGTGCTGCGACTCTCTTAAAGGAATCCGGTAATCATCCAGAAGCAGAAATAGACAGAGTAACTACACCTGGAGGATGCACCATAGAAGGTTTAAATGAAATGGAACATCAAGGATTAAGCTCTTCTTTGATTAAAGGAATTAATAAGTCGTTCAATAAAATCAACCAAATAAAAAACTAACAATATGCCTTTATTTAACGTTTACCCTCTATACAATGTCACACCAGTCTCCGCTAAAGGAGTGTATGTATATGATGAAAATAATATAGAATATTTAGATCTATATGGAGGTCATGCGGTCATTTCTATTGGTCATGGGCATCCAAAATATTTGGAAGCAATTACAAATCAAGTTCATAAATTAGGTTTTTATTCAAATGCAATTCACAATCCTTTGCAGGTTGCGCTGGCCGACAAACTAGAAATCCTTTCTGGATGTAACGATTATGAATTATTTTTATGTAGTTCTGGCGCCGAAGCAAATGAAAATGCACTAAAACTAGCTTCATTTAAAACTGAAAAATCTAGAGTAATTGCATTTAAAAACGGATTTCACGGACGGACTTCTGCTGCCGTAGCCGTTACTGATAATAAAAACATTATCGCACCAATAAATGCGCAACAAAAAGTAACTATTTTAGATTTAAACGATATTGAAAGCGCAAAAATAGAATTAGAAAAAGGTGATGTTTGCGCAGTAATTGTAGAGTTTATACAAGGAGTTGGCGGCTTAGACCAAGCGAATGCTGATTTTTTCGAACAATTAGATATTCTCTGTAAAGCAAATAATACCTTATTTATTGCTGATGAAGTGCAATCTGGTTATGGGAGATCTGGGAAATTCTTTGCATTTCAACATTACAATGTTACTCCAGATATTATTTCTATTGCCAAAGGAATGGGAAATGGTTTTCCTATTGGCGGAATTTTAATTCATCCAAATATCAAAGCTAAATACGGAATGTTAGGAACTACTTTTGGTGGAAATCATTTGGCTTGTGCTGCAGGTTTATCCGTATTAAATGCAATTGAAGAAGAAGGATTAATGGACAATGTAAATAAAATGTCTACCTACTTTATAAAAATTGCAAAAACAATTCCAGAAGTAAAGCAAATAAAAGGAAGAGGCTTAATGCTTGGATTAGAATTTAATTTTGAAGTAAGCGAATTAAGAAAAAAGCTGATTTATGACTACCATATTTTTACTGGTGGAGCTGCAAACAAGAAAGTATTAAGAATATTACCACCTTTAAATGTAAATAAGGGCCATTTGAATCAATTTTTTGAAGCATTAGTAGGTGCTTTAGAAGATTAAATTAGTCTGTAAGGTTAAACATCAGATAAAAAAATACAACTATAAAACGTAAACTAAAAAAATGAATACCTTATTATCTTTAGAAACTAGAAATAATGTTTTATTTACTATGGCAACACTTCTTGATACAGAAAGAGTAGCTATTATTAATATGAATAAAAAAGATATCAGAGCCTATAAAGGGACTGATATTTCTATGTTAGATCGATTAAAAGTAAATAATGCTAAAGTTGACGAAATGATTATTGCAGCCAAACATTTAGCTTCTCAAGAAGATCCTGTTGGTGTAGAACGTTTTAGCTTTAAACATAATAACGGAATGCAGGTATATAATAAAACAGCCTCTTTTGGCACCATACTTATCATCTATGAATCTAGACCAGATGTTACTGTTGAGGCTGCGGGAATTGCATTTAAATCTGGAAATAAAATAGTATTAAAAGGAGGAAAAGAGTCTTTACATTCTAACTTAAAAATAACAGAATTATGGCACAAAGCTTTAAAGCAGAACAATGCTTCTTCAGATTGGGTAACATATTTACAATTCAACAGAACAGAAACACAGGAATTTTTAGAAAAACCAACACAGAGGATAGATTTAATTGTGCCTAGAGGTGGAGAAAAGTTAATTACTTTTGTTAAAAAACACGCTTCTTGCCCGGTGATCATAAGCGGTCGTGGAAATAACTTTGTGTTTGTTCATTCAGAAGCCGATCTTAATATTGCCATCGCTATTATTATCAATGGTAAATCTAAAATATCTGCTTGTAATGCTGCTGACAAGGTTTTAATTGATGAAAATCTTCCAAATAAAAAGGAATTCATCAACACATTAATAAAAAAGTTAAATGCATCTAAAATTCAAGTTTTAGGAGATAAAATAATTTCAAAAAAACACAGCGTTAAAGAAATTTCATCCAACGAAGTTTGGTACGAAGAATTTTTAGATCATAAAATAGTACTTGGGGAAATTGCTTCAAACGAAGCGGTAATTGAGATGATAAACACCTATTCTGGTGGACATTC
>Ga0075441_10001526_pt1 | contig 11116 bp, 12 predicted proteins | sample CoawatmetaG00DNA_FD_71582 | JGI IMG/M metagenome (GOLD analysis project Ga0075441, IMG submission 71582) | Marine microbial communities from the West Antarctic Peninsula - Coastal water metaG002-DNA | ecosystem: Environmental > Aquatic > Marine > Coastal | place: Atlantic Ocean: West Antarctic...
AGGAGGAAGAGGTTGAAGTTGAGGAATCCGAAGAGGAGGAGGAAGAGGTTGAAGTTGAGGAATCCGAAGAGGTTGAGGAATCTGCGGAAGAGGAGGAGGAAGAGGTTGAAGTTGAGGAATCTGCGGAAGAGGAGGAGGAAGAGGTTGAAGTTGAGGAATCCGAAGAGGAAGAGGAGGAAGTTTACGAAATTACTATTAAAAATAAGTCATACTACACCTCAAATGAAACTGATGGACCAATTTACGCTATTACAGATGATGAGGATATAGGCGACCAAATTGGTGAATTCAAGACAGGAAAGCCCACCTTCTACAAGAAAACTAAAAAATAAATGTATCACATAATTAAAACACACCATATCACATAATTAAAACACACCATATCACATAATTAAAACACACCATATCACATAATAAAAAATATATATTGTATTATATTTTTTATTCAAATTACCTAATTTTCTTTGTTGTATTTTTTGATGTAGACTTTCTTGATTTTGTATTCTTTCCGCCTATAGCAATAGGTTTTGTATTTTCATATGACATTACCTTATCTAATATGGTTGAGTAAAATTCATACTTTAATATATCATTATCAATATTTTTATTGTTAACGGGTAATTGTGATGGTTCCTTCTTATTTTGATTTAAAATGTCTATTTCAGTTTTATATCTACCATTTAATCTATTGATTTGGTCTATAAAAGACCTTTTCTTTGATGTAGTTGATAGTGATTTACCAACTATCTCATATAAGTCTTGGTTCTTCTTTATAAAATCGATTATATTATCATCAATCAAAAATGGTCTTATTTTATCTAATATTTGTTTATTTTCATCCTTGTTGAAAACTTGAGAATAAAATAACTCTGTATCTACAGTGTTATTATTGGATTGTTCGATGGGTTTATTTGTGGATGTATTATTATTAATTTGATTAGTGGGTTTATTTGTAGATGTATTAGTGGGTTTATTTGTAGATGTATTATTGGATTTTTGACTTGTTCTAGCATCAACTGAATATATAGATTTTGTAGGTTTTACTATTTTTGATGATTCGGTATTATACACAAGATTATTCAATAAATCTCCTAAGTATTCATTCGTGTACGGGCAGTATACGTCCTTTTTGTTTTCATCGGTAACTTGTCCATCTATTAAATCTAACAAGACAAAAATCTCTTTTTTTGGGTAGCCTTCACTATATCCTACATTAATGTTATCAATGCCTATATCAATTAATTTTTTGTCTAAGGTTACATCTTTTTTGTTTAACACATAGCGATTATATAACTTTTCAAATGTATCGTAAAATTTATTGGTATAATTATTGTATTGATTTATAAGTTGTATATATTCATCTTTATTAGACGAGCTGAATATTTTTTTTTCTAGGACTAATAATTCGTCTTTCAGGTCTTCTTTTTGTGCGGGGGATAACACTTTGTCAGTTAGAAACTGATATAATTGTTTTTTTGTCATTTTATCCAGGTTTGTTGCAGGTGTGCTGATTGATTTCATATTGATACATTTTTGAATTTCTGAATTTGAAGATTCTCTATAAGGAAATCGTAATTTCGGCAATATACGTGTTCTTAAATTATATGATAATTCACTGAATTTCACACTGCTATTTTCCAAACGATTTCTTTCGGCAATTAATTTTTCAGGGTTATCTGGGTATTTTTCCTTATAATTCTCGATAACTGTTCCAACGACATTCACTAATTCATTATACTTAGGATGGTTAACTGTATCATTCAACCATACTGCTTTTGTTATGGTATGAGGTTTTCCATTTATTTTCACATATGAAAACTTTGTATTAAATGGATTATAAAATATAGAATTTGCGGAGTCGTTTTTGTTTAGTATGTCTATTGATTGATGGATGTTATTTACTATAAAATACTTTGTTGAGAACAGTAACCTAAGCATTATCATCACATTTTTATTTGAGATATAATCAGTATCATTTACATTGTTTTTTTGTTTATGTTCATTTAACATATCTTCAAAATTTGTTTTGTTAAAGAAAATATTTACGATTTTGTCATAATCTAATTTTGATAAGTAATCTTCTGGGTATAATTGTCTTGTTGTTATATATGGGTATTTTTCAATATCAGAAAAGGATTTATGTTCTGGATGATATAGCACATCTTTTGTAAATTCAATCGGTTTGCTATTTTTTACGTTTGTATTTAACGTTATTTTTAATTTTTGAACGTCTAAATTCATTTTGATGTATACTAATTATATTATGCAAATATAATATTCGCATAATGTCACGTTTATTTCATAGAAAATCCTTCGAAATTATCATCGGTAAGTTTATTTTGGGTTTTTGCTTTTTCTAAAACATTCTTTGCTTTCTGAATATCGTCATCTGTCACTTTATCTGTATTTGCTACATCGTTCTCTGTTAATGTTGAGTGATAATCCTGAAAATCTTCAGATAGAATACAAAATACGCTATCGTCATTAAATAAATATTCGGCACATAACGTGAACATAAATGTAATAAATAAAGCTATGTATATGTCACGAGTACCCATCCAAGCAATAGAGAACACTAACAATTGCCTACTAAAGGTATATTTCAAATAAGATTCCATTGATTTGCTTAGACCTATATTAACATATTTAGATACTATATTTAATGTTATTATCATTAACCCAGCGAATACTTTACTGTCATTGATTCGTTGAATATTTGAATGTAAATAGTCAAACATACTCTTTACATCAGATTTTACCATCGTGTTATTTACATTATGTTTAGATTTTCCTTTGAGAACTTTGGTAGTAATTTCGTTTCGGTTTTTAATTTAGATTCAACAATAGAGAACTTGCACGTAGGAGAACACGCATTACAGTAATCATTTTTGAATTTTAGTTCGGGATATACGTGTTGTGCCATCTCGTCTCTCACATTCATATCCTTATGTTTTAAAACACCTTTTTGACAATGTTCTCTTCTAAATTCATCTTGAGCGGCACCATTATCTACGACTTTTTCATTGCTGGAGTCATAGTTTTCAAACGTTTCAATGCCTTTTACACCACAAGCGTTGCAAGATTTAGCGGGTTTTGTTTCATTATATTCGAGTTCGTCTTCTTCCTCATCTTCTTCTTCTTCGATTGTATCGAATGATTCAATGTTTAGCATATTTTCTCTACAATCCATTTGATAGAATAAAATGATCAACGCACAAACAAATAATCCGAGAACTTTATCAATTGATGTGTAAAACAGTATTACAAATGCCGCCATTATCTTCCCTAAAATTGTATGACTAAATTTAACACATCCCTGATATTGTGACAACAATAAGAATATGACAACGATAGGTATAAACTGAGCAACAGTATTAGTAAGTTTCATTATATAAATAGACCATATATTTTCTTTTATATTGTATTTTGGTTCTAGATTATCAAATTAATATCTACTTATTTTTTAAATACGAATAAATATAATTATGTCTTTAGTAGCAACAGCATCATCATGGACGAACGACGAACCATCTAATAAAAAAAGAATCCCAAGTATTAGAAAAACTGTAAAAATAAGACCACAAGAGAACACCAACGAACACAAATATGAAAATAGTGGGTCAAATACTATAGAACAATTTAAAAATACAAGCGATGAACGTACTTCTCGGGTAACTGATTTATTAGATAAGATTACTTCTTCAGGTAATGATGATGATAATAACAAAATGGGTGAATTTAAACCATTATCTCCCCCCGAGATGAATACAAATAGCGACTATAATGACGATACTGAATTAAAACAGTATATACCTCCTATGCCTCAATTTTCAGGGGGCGCGGCTTCAGCGAATATTTTAGGTGAAATGAAAAATTATGGGGCAAATGATACCCATTCTCAAATGCTTAGCAATTATAGTCAAAGTTATAATAATAAGCCTACAGCAGAATCCTCTCCCTATTACGCAAAGATGGGTATTTCAGGTTCAGCTTCATCCGGAGAAACTCAATTGATGGAAAAGATTAATTATATGATTCATTTGTTAGAGGACCAACAGCACGAAAAAACTGACAACATTACAGAAGAATTTTTACTGTACACTTTCTTAGGTGTATTTGTTATCTTCGTAGTGGATTCTTTTGCTAGGGCTGGCAAATACACTCGTTAAACACAAACTAAATATCAATAAAAATGTGTTATTGATATTTAGACAGACATTCCAGTCTACATAAAAATTGATTTCTAATATATGTTTCAATAACATATCAAGATGAGTGATTTACATACAAATATTAAAGAACGCATAGCGTGGGCTCTAATCAAACCTGAACCCATATTAAAAAAAACAGGCATAACTATTGCACGTCAAAAAAAAGAAGCCCAGGAGAGCGAAAAAAAATGGGGTAATGAGATGATAGCACAGGAAAACACCGGACAATGGACTACATTATTGGGCGAAAAACTAGTATATGACGTCCTACAATTACGAGGTGAAAATCCAAGAAAGGTTGTTCGAAAAGGTGGATTTGAACCTGATTGGGAAACAGACCAATACATGTATGAAGTAAAAACATCTAATTGGTGGGTTTCTGGAACAGCTGGAGAAAAGGTATATGGCACATTTATAAAATATCAGAATATACCTGAATTATATGGAAAACCACTCAGGATTGTTTGTGTAGCATATCAAGAAGAAGAATTACTAAATGGAAAAACCAAATATTTTGGTGAGAATATTACAGAAAAAACAAAACAAATATTGGAGTTGGCTAGTTCGTGGGGTATTGAATATATTCGGTTTAGTGATTTAGTATCATCTATATTGGATAAAATCAATTAGTAATTTCTGATAATAACTTCTTTTGCCTTTGAGTTTGGATTTTTAGAATTAATTGACCGTTTACATAAAATTTCGAGTGTGTTATATTTTTCATTTGTAAAGTTTTCACGCACTAACCTTACATCAGCATTACTTAACATTATTTTTTTATTTGTATTGGTTAAATCATGTATCAAGTTAAATAAATTGTTATGGTTTTCTATGTTGAATCCATTTTCTGTATATCCTACAAATGAAGTCTCTGTTTCAGGAGCATATGGAGGGTCCAGATATACAAAATCATTGGGTTCTACATTAGTGAGTGATGTATTAAAATCACTGTGTTCAAACACTACGTCTTGAATTAAATTATGTATCTCGTCTACGTGTTCTTTATTTACTATTTCAGGTTTTTTATAATGCCCGTATGGAACGTTAAACCCGTTTGGACCCACTCTAAATATACCTCTAAAACACGTCTTATTCAAGAATATAAACATCGCAGAACCTAATATATCTTTTTTATCGGTTAAGCACAACTTATTATATTCGCTTCTTATCCAGTAATAGTAATTTTCCCTTAATTCTTTTGCTTGTTCGATGTTAGCTGGTTTTCGGTTCAGCTTCCCATCACCACAATCATTGAATTCGTTTATGATGTCTTGCAATTTTTCGTATAATTCGATATGACGTGTTTGAATGTTTTTATAGACATAAATTAATGGTTCATTCAAATCATACGCGTATACATTACCACTGATTTTTATAATACCGTTTTTTACATACGATAACAAAGTTAATAATACACTTCCCCCACCTAAAAATGTTTCACGATAATTATTTATTTCAACTGGAAAATCTGAAACAAGTTTATCTATTATTTGTGTTTTCCCACCTACCCACTTTAAAATAGGTTTGGGGGTATCTATTTTTTCAGCATGAACGTTTTTAACCAATTCATTGTTCGTAATTTTATTTACCTTACTTTCAATAGCACACGACTTTTTACTCATTTATAGTTGTTATCTGAATATAACATAGTATTTTTAAATCAATTTTTACATCCTTTGTATTACATCTTCTATATTTTCCTTACTTTTTTGTAAAATAGGGAGAATGTCTTGAAAATACATACGAATTCTCTTGTGTTTTTCAGTTATATTCACATATTCAATAACCATATCACGTAATATTGTAATGTAATCCATATGTTCGATAAAAAGTTCATTCAATTCGAAATTATTATGTAGTTCTCTTATTGATATTTCATCATTGTTATTATCCTCTTTACGAATTTTCGCAAATTGTTTCTTATAATTCGTATCGAGGTTATTTACATATTCCATAGTGAATTCAGGTATTTCAACTTCACCTATATTATTTTCTACATCACGAATATTATTACATCGAAACAAATATCCATTCATTCTACTATATACACATATTTGAATTTTACGTAATAATTAATGTTTTTTCTGGTAATAATGGAGAACAAGGATAAATAAAATTATACAAATAATAAGCGGTTTTATTGACAAATATCGGTTTATTATACAGTTCCCATAGAGAAGTGATATGATTATTATGGCTGATGTTCTCAATCATTAACATTTTATATTGATTTTGTTTTTCGTTTATGATTTTACACATACTATTTATAAATCCACTGTAATAAACATTATTATCACTTATATTTTTTATACTCATTGAGAACATTAACACTTTTCCTTCAATGTCTTCATATTCTGTGTATGTATTCTTAAAAAAATAGATTCCATATACACGTTCTTTATGTCGCAAACAATATATATGTTGGATTCCTGCGTTTATCTGTGACAAATAATACGCAGTGTCTTGTAATACGCACATATCAAACATATTTTCAACATTATCATAATTGTTATGTGTCATATTATACAGATAATCCGTTAAAATGTGAATATTCGTAGACTCTATTTTTATTAACTCGCAATCTGGAGGCAAACTAATTGGATGTAGAACTGGAAGATAATAGGTAGATGTATTATATTTCACTACAGGGATTACTCCTTCAAACAAATCAATCTCTTTTTTGATTAAAGATACGAGAACATCCGAATTCTTTATTCGTTGGTTATATTCGTGTGTCTGTAGTAACATTCTATTGAATTTTTTTGCGTCTTGTTCTCGTTTTACACATAAATAATCTATAAAATATAATAGATCTGATGTATATACCTTCTCCGTCAAGGTAGGACGATAAAACAGTTTGTATGGTCTAGATGTAACACAGCCAGTTGGTTCTTGGCTTACGATGATTGATGTCTCGTGTTCTCCTTTATTTTGAATTATTTTTTCTTGGAAAACGGATACATAACACGGGGCATTTGTTCCTGTTAATATTGTATCTATTTCTGTTTCTGTAATCGTATGTAATATTTTTTCAGAAGGAATATAATAACATTGAAGTAGATTTACTAGATTTTGTTTTGTATGTTGAGAACATTCACTATATGGAACTGTTTCTATTTGATGAAAATCACAGTATTTTGTCTTTACTGGACGATATTTATATATAATATAAGGAACGCTGTAAAAATAACGCCAATAATCGTAAGTATGAAATACTGGTTGGTTATTCCAGAATGGATACCGTATTTTTATATAAGCAAATAAAACCAAGAAAAAGAAAAACAAAGAAGAAAAAATATATTGAATCATGAATCTAATATATTTTGGTAGATAATTTATAGTTTTTTTCCGTATTAGTGTGGTCTTTCCAAAATGTATAAATATTGGTTATCATCCCCTAGTGTTTCCATATCTACTTTGGCGTGAAAGATAAACCCGGATTGGCTTGCCAAATCTAAAATATCACGAATATCTTCCATATATAAGATTTCTTCATTATGACGAACGTGGTTTGTCACCTTATCTGTAAATGACTCAGTAAAACTAACTATATTTGTTTCTTCTAAATTAACTGGAAATGTATAGTTTGCCTTATACTTGAAATCTTCGTAATCTGATACCACGCGAACACGTCTTTTATTTTTTTCAGGCACAAATGAAGGCCATTCAATTTTGGAAGTATCTTTTGGTTCAAACATACTAAAACGTTTCCTATCAACTAAATGGATAATTAAATAACTATTCGGTATCATCCAATGGTAGCAATTAGCAAAGAATTTCTTTTTATTTTGGAATTGGTATATAGTCTTTTTGGTGCATAATATATGTGTAAAACTAGCACGGTCAAATATCAATGGGTCTTCTACATTGGCGTGAATAAAGTCGTTGTTAGGGTACTTGGTTTCCGCATATTCAATCATATCACTTGATTTGTCTACACCATACGCCTTATATCCAGATTGATGTAACATATCAACACTACGTCCAGTACCAGAACCTATATCCAAAAATACACTATTATTCACATCTGGCGATGTTATCCTTACTATCTGGGCTAGTTCCCAATCGGTTTGTTTTGCTGTATCGTGTAAAGTATCATATATTTCAGCAACAAAATCGTCATATATATCTTCATTACGTTTATATACATAAGGCTTGCTTTGATTAAACCCTTCTACCGCTTCATATGGGGTTTTTGTATTATTTATTAGTTTTACACTAGCATATACTAATGCTATTGAGACTAACCACTTATATGTCATATTGTTTGAGTTATTAGATGTTAATATAGAATTTATGTACTTCATCATGTTGTTAGTAAATTATATAATAAACCATTATATAATTTTGAATTATCAATTTTTATTTAAGTAGAGTTACGTAACTGTGTACGGGTATGGTTGAAAAATTGGTCTTTACCGATAGTAGTATTTTCAACATTAGGATGAGCACGATTACTAAATGTGTTTTGTGAGAATAATCCCATATGTGGCTGTTCGGATGGTCGCGAAACAACCGACACTTTATACAAATCGCTACTGGATGAAGGAACATATACATCTTGTCCTATACCATCTTGCATAGCAAATGTTTGGTTACGTAATATGGTTTCTGTATCTATACCGTTCATATATCCAGAAACAGAACCTTTTGATACGGCAGGAGTAAAATTTGCGCCTTGATTATAATCTACATATGGTAATCTCTCCTCAGTAACTGGTTTGCGGCGATTTACTACGGGGAACAATGCGTATTTTGTAGGCACTGGACGAATATCAAAGTTGGGTTCTAATGGGGAATCGGCAAACTGACGACCATTAAGGCGTGTATTTGATTCATCTATATTTGTATTTTGTCTATATTGTACTGCTTGGTGAGTACCGAATATCTCGTAACTTGCTTGTGTATTCATTTGTTCTAAAATATATATTATAGCGTATATATTTTATGTGACAGAGTTACCAACAATACCCACCACTACCCATCTTTATTTGTAAATAATCTAAATGGTCGGACGTACTCGTACATTTAGTAGGAGAACAAGAGTTACTACACGCGTCGTCTTCTGTTCCATTTTCATCATTACATATTGTGTATTCTGTATTTGGCTCATTATACCATACTTCTTGGGAAATATGACGATACCCTAAAAACTCTTCGGGAACGTGAGGAACCATATCGTAATAATGGGTCACTCGAATCGAATTAATATTATAGGTTTCAAACACCTTTGAAAAATCCTTGTTTCCTACTCTTGGAGAACCAAATGTAATTAATGAGTGAATTTTGTAATTTTTCTGATAATACATAATATCAAATGCGTTTAGTGTTGATAATGCTGCACCTAGAGAATGTCCGGTAAGTAGCAATTGATTTGTATTGTATTTTTCAACGAGTTCATCTATTGCTTTGTATATGTTTGACTGCAAGGAATCAAACAGGTTATAAAACCCTTTTTCTACAGCAATATTTGTTTCCGGATATGGTGTTGTTTGTGATACTTGAATATTAGATATCCAGTTTTGTATGTTCTCAGACCCCCTAAAACTGACGAAGATTGACTCGTATTCTTCGTTGTATCCAAATATCACTTGTTCTCCATTTTGAATAAGGATATTGTCATAAGAATTAGTTGTATCGCACGTAATACAATCCCACATACTGGTTTGTGTCATACAATATGTTGCTTGGGAAATATTAACGGCAGTATGAGTAAGGTGATTATCATAAGCGTTTGATAGATTTGCTAAGAAAAGTAGAGAGAAAATTAGTTGGAGCATTTTGTATTATATCGACATAAAAATAAAGTGAAATTAAACTAAATGTATAGAAAATAACAAGTTATAATATTGGATACACTTTTCATTATTATGTAAAGGTATCAAAGTAAATATTAAACTTTTTGTAATTACTTTTAAATTCTCAAAATCTTCTTCTGAAAATCTATCAATAAAATAATTTTTAAAGACGTCTATCATATTTTCTTTATACTTACTTTCAATCGATTTTGATAATAATATTTCATCATAACCAATTATTGATTGGTAAATTTTGGCCCAATCATATAACCAATCTCCACATATTGTTAATGTATCTCCTATTTTTCCTCGCATATCTATGAATTTAATTTTACCATATTTATTTATAATTATATTGGTAAATACTGGGTCACCGTGTATGATTGTTTTTCTACCTTGGTCGTTTTTTTCATACTCTTGTAATTTTACGAATATTGATTCATACATACTTTTACTATTTTCAAATGATGAATAATCAAAATTTTCATATCTATTTGTTAATTTTGAAGCATAATTTTCATATATATTAATATCGTCAATATTTATATTACAGTTTTGAATTCTATCTACACTTTTTAATATATGAATAAATGTATTTTTATTCAGTATTTCAGATAAATACAATTCTGTAGCGGTCGTTCCATTTAATTTTTCTATTGTAATATAAGTATTATCACCTAATAGAAAAATGGGAAACATATCCTTTAAAGAACAAGGTATATTTTGATAATAATAATATTCTCCTTCCAGATTACCCTTTTTTATTATAGTGTCAATATTACCTGTTTCAATACTATGAAAATCTCTTGGTTCAATTTTACTATTATAATATCCCATTTCTCTTTCTAAGTCATCAAAACAGTTTAATGCCAAATCATCAATATAAAAATCCGCATATGGTTTTCCAAAATATATTTCGTCATATACGATATTAAATTTATCTAATGTTTCAAAAGTTATTTTACCAATATCCGCATTTATTTTACCAATATTACCATTATGCGTCTTCATTCGTCGTGCAGTATAAATAATGATAGTATTTCCGAAACTTTTCAAGTATTTCAAAAAATTTATGTTTTTTTCAATTGGTTTTACAGATGTATAATC
>Ga0075441_10001531_pt1 | contig 11103 bp, 17 predicted proteins | sample CoawatmetaG00DNA_FD_71582 | JGI IMG/M metagenome (GOLD analysis project Ga0075441, IMG submission 71582) | Marine microbial communities from the West Antarctic Peninsula - Coastal water metaG002-DNA | ecosystem: Environmental > Aquatic > Marine > Coastal | place: Atlantic Ocean: West Antarctic...
ATAGAAACAAGCGTTAAATTCCTAGAAAAAGAAATAGATGGAATTGATCTACCTGATGTAACAGAAATCAAAACAGACATAGCTACTATTAAAGCTGACTTAGAAAGCCTAGAAAGAGACTTAAATAAACTAGAAAACAAAGACGATAACCCTCTTAATGGCTAATGCGTGTTTTATTAGTGGTTGTCTTACTTACTAGCTTTACATCTGTACCTGTTATTAGTAATTCTGAAAATTCTAACTTTAATCATTGTAGGTCAAAGTTATACACAAACTACCCTGATGAAATTAATCAAAACGAATGGCGTGTCTGTATGGAGCATTTAAAAAATGAGTAGAATTTTACTAGGTGTTCTTGGAGTCTTAGGCTTATTTACTTTTTTTCTTTGGAATGAAAACTCAAAATTAGCTGAATTAAATCAAGCATTTGAACTTAGAGACAAAGAACAAAAATTAGCACTAGAAACAGTTAGAAACGATTTTGTTTTACAAACATCTAGTTTGAACAATTTGCAAACACAAAATAAAGCTATAGAATTAGAAATGAGTCGTTACTTAGACATTTTTAAACGACATAATCTTACCAAGTTAGCTAATGCAAAGCCTAGTTTAATTGAAAAGAGGGTTAATAATGGAACAAAACAAGTATTTGATGGCATCGAAGCAGACAGCAAGCGTATTGATAGCCTTGATGATGGTTTGCAGTTGCAGTCTGATTCCTAGCAGACAACAAGTAGATATAATCACTAAACCTGTTGAACGAATCATTGTTCAACCTGTTATGCCTAGAGAAATTGATCTCAAAGAGCCATATTGGTATGTGGTTTCAGACAAAAACCTCAAAGAATTCCTTATAAAAGTAGAAAAACAAGAAGGTCAAGTTGTGTTCTTTGCTATGTCTGTACCTGATTACGAATTAATGGCATACAACATGCAAGAACTTAAAAGATACATTAATGAATTACAAGAAGTTGTGGTTTACTACAGAAAAGTTACTATTATTGATAAAAAATAGAGGTTAAGTATGAAAATATCAGAAGAAGGCATAGCTTTAATTAAAAAGTTTGAAGGTTGTGAATTAGAAGCATATAAATGTTCAGCAGGTGTTTGGACTATTGGCTATGGGCATACTAAAGATGTTAAAGAGGGAGACTCTATAACAAAAGAAGATGCAGAATCTATGTTAGTTGAAGAGTTACAAGAATATTCTAATGATGTAGATATATCAGTCAAAGTAGATTTAAAACAAAACGAATTTGATGCTTTGGTGTCATGGACATACAATTTAGGACCAACCAATCTAAACTCTAGCACTATGCTTAGAGTATTAAACGAAGGTAAACACGATGATGTTCCTGCTCAAATGAAGCGTTGGAATAAGGCAAATGGTGAAGTAAAAAAAGGATTGATACGAAGAAGAGAGGCAGAATCTCTTATGTTTCAAAATAAAGAATGGTATGAGGTTTAATTGGTCTATAATTTATTCAGGCATTACTCCATTAGTGCTTAGGGCAAGGTAGAACCAAAAATGTCACTATCTATCTATCTTGCCTGACTCTTATGAATACTAGCGATTTAAAAGATTTTGATATTCTTTCTCCTCAAGACAAAGCTGAAGCTCTTGCGTTATTACACAAATACGATCAATTAGGCAAGCAAGAATCTTGTCAAAAAGACTTTATGAGCTTTGTAAAGCATATGTGGGGTGATACTTTTATTGAAGGTCGCCATCACAAAATTATTGCTGACAAATTTAATCGTATTGCACAAGGAAAGTTAAAAAGATTGATTGTTTGCCTTCCACCAAGACATTCCAAGTCAGAATTTGCCTCTACTTTCTTTCCTGCATGGATGATGGGTTTAAATGGAGCGTTAAAGATCATTCAATGTACCCATACATCAGAATTAGCTGTTCGTTTTGGTCGAAAAGTAAGAAATTTAATTGATTCTGAAGATTTTAAGACTGTTTTTCCTAATGTGAGCCTACAAGCAGACAACAAATCAGCAGGAAGATGGACAAGTAACATGGAAGGTGAATTCTTCGCAGCAGGTGTTGGTGGTGCAATTACTGGTCGTGGTGCTGATCTACTGATTATTGATGATCCACATAGTGAACAAGATGCACTATCACCCAAATCTATGGACTCTGCCTATGAATGGTATACATCAGGACCTAGACAGAGATTACAACCGGGTGGAACTATTGTCATAGTAATGACAAGGTGGAGCACAAAAGATTTGGTAGGAAAAGTTCTTAAAAAACAAGGAGATGAGAACAGCGATCAGTGGGAGGTAGTAGAGTTTCCTGCAATCATGCCTGAAACAGATAAGCCTTTGTGGGGTGAGTTTTGGAAGAAAGAAGAACTTTTAGGAGTAAAAGCATCGTTACCTATAGCTAAATGGAACGCTCAGTGGATGCAGAATCCTACTGCTGAAGAAGGCTCAATTGTTAAAAGAGATTGGTGGCAAAGATGGGAAAAAGAAAAAGTACCTGAATATAACTATGTCATACAAAGTTACGATACTGCTTTTTCTAAAAAAGAAACTGCTGATTATTCAGCAATAACAACATGGGCAGTTTTTGAGAATGAAGAAAATGATACGCCTTGTATTATTTTATTAGATGCAAAAAGGATGCGTGTAGATTTTCCTGAACTAAAACGCTTGGCTTGGGATGAGTATAAATACTGGGAGCCTGATTGCGTATTAATTGAAGCCAAAGCATCAGGAACACCTTTAGCACAAGAATTGAGAAGAATGGGCATACCTGTAACCTCTTACTCTCCTAGCAGAGGTCAAGATAAGGTTGCTAGAATGAACAGTGTTGCACCTATCTTTGAATCAAGCATGGTTTGGGCACCTGATGAATCTTTTGCAGACGAAGTTATTGAAGAAATGGCAAGTTTCCCTTATGGTGATAATGATGACTATTGTGATAGTGCAACCATGGCTCTAATGAGATTTAGACAAGGTGGTTTTTTATCGTTGCATGAAGATTATCAAGATGAAGTAAAATTATTAAGAAAAGACAGAACAGTGTATTATTAATTAATGAAAATTTTTGTTACATCGTTTGTTTGGGATGGCATTGAATATGTAGGACCTAATATTTTTGCTAGAGAAGAAAAAATAGCAGAAGCTATTGCTGAGTTTCAGGGATTGATAATAGAAGGAGAATTGACAGAGATTCATGGCGAAGAGTTATTACAAAAACTTAATGAAAAAAGAGTGATACACTAAGGTTTATTATGGCAGTTGAAAGAGTATTAGGCACAGAAAATAACCCTGACATAATTGAGTCAGGCAGTTCTGTAGAAATTATCCCTGAGCAAAGCAGATCAGAAGCAATCAATAGCTCTGAAAACATTTTAGTTACAGACGATGAAGTTTTGCTTGATGAACAAATTGCAGCAGAATTATCAAATTTAGAAAACGAAGAAGAAGACTTTTTTGCTAACTTAGCTGAATTTATTGACGAAGACGAACTATCCAAACTATCATCTAATTTAATTGATTCTATTAAAGGCGATCTTGAATCAAGAAGTGATTGGGAAAAAACCTACACAGATGGATTAAAATATTTAGGAATGAAGTTCGATGAAAGTCGATCACAACCATTTCAAGGATCATCAGGGGTGGTTCATCCGATCCTTGCAGAGGCAACAACCCAGTTCCAAGCTCAGGCTTACAAAGAATTACTGCCTGCTAAAGGACCAGTTAAGACACAAATTCTTGGTCAAAGAACAATAGAAACTGAAGCTCAAGCTGAAAGAGTGCAAGAGTTTATGAATTATTACATTATGAATGTAATGAAAGACTATGATCCTGAGTTAGATCAATTGTTGTTTTATCTACCACTAGCAGGTTCTTGTTTTAAGAAAATTTATTTTGATTTTGTTTTACAAAGAGCTGTTTCTAAATTTATTCCACCTGAAGATTTAATCGTTCCTTATGAAGCTCCTGACATGTCTTCAGCAGAAAGAATTACACATGCAATTACCATGTCTCGCAATGAAGTTAAGAAACAACAACTATCAGGTTTTTACATTGATGTAGACATTCCTGAAGAATCTTATGAAAGTCGAGATGAAATAACTACTGAGATTGATGCAATTGAAGGAATATCTCCTAGTTACACAGAAGACAGAAATAGAACCATTTATGAAATACACACAATTCTTGATTTAGAAGGCTTTGAAGACACAGATCAAGAGGGTGAGCCAACAGGTTTAAAACTTCCATACATAGTTACGATAGACGAACAAGCCAATCAAGTGCTTGCAATCAGAAGAAATTACAATCCTGAAGATACTGGTAAAAATAAAATCAATTACTTTGTTCAATACAAGTTTTTACCCGGTTTAGGTTTCTATGGTCTTGGACTATCACACATGATTGGAGGTATATCCAAAGCTACCACCTCAATATTAAGACAGTTAATAGATGCAGGAACATTGGCTAATCTACCAGCAGGATTTAAAGCAAGAGGGATGCGTATTCGTGATGAAGCTGAACCATTACAACCCGGTGAATTTAGAGACATTGATACCACAGGTGGCTCATTAAGAGAAAACTTAATACCACTTCCAATCAAAGAACCTAGTAATGTATTAATGCAATTACTTGGTTTACTGGTAGATTCAGGCAAAAGATTTGCCTCTATTGGTGATATGAATGTTGGTGACATGAATCAAGCCATGCCAGTAGGAACTACAGTAGCTTTATTAGAGCGTGGCACAAAAGTCATGAGTGCTATTCACAAAAGATTGCATTACGCACAAAGATTAGAATTTAATCTTTTGGCTAAAGTTTTTGCAGATTACTTACCACCTGAATACCCATTTGACACAGGATCAGGTGCAAGAGAAATAAAAGTTAGTGACTTTGATGATCGAATTGACATAGTTCCTGTCTCTGATCCAAACATATTTTCACAAAGCCAAAGAATAACTATGGCACAAGAATTGTTGCAAATGGTTCAATCTAATCCTGAAATACATGGTCCTACAGGAATATATGAAGCCTATTACAGAATGTACAGTGCATTAGGTGTTGATAATGTAGACTCATTGTTGCAACCACCTGCTGACAATACACCTAAGCCAATTGATGCAGGTTTGGAAAACAGTGGTTTATTAATGGGTCAACCTGCACAAGCATTTGCTGAACAAAACCATGAAGCACATGTAGAGGCTCATCAAAGTTTATTTTTAACTCAAGTGGTTAAAGAAAACCCACAGTTACAATCGTTAATTATTAGCCATGTAATGCAACATTTACAATTTCTTTCAGCTCAAGTAGCTGAACAACAAATGCCACCTGAAATGCAAGAACAAATTGCACAGGTTCAAGCACAAATGCAACAAGTAAGTCCTGAAGAAGCACAGCAAATACAACTTCAAATACAAATGATGTTAGATCAAATGAGTTCACCTATCTTGGCTGAACTTACTAGAGAATTTATGCAATCTATTAGCGACACAAATCAAGGCGATCCCTTGGTTGCGATTAGACAACAAGAGTTAGAATTAAAAGACAAAGAATTAGACATGGATCAAGAACAATTTGACTCTAAACAACAGTTGCAATCTCAATCTAATATGGCTGATACACAAATGCAACAACAACGCTTAGATATACAAAAAACTATTGCTGATGATAAACTCCAATTAGCAGTAGAAAGAATGCAACAGCAAGCAGAATTAAAACTAATGGAGTTACAATCCAAAATGAGAGGGAATTAATATGACAACATCATATGTGAAAGAAGCAATTGACGAGCTAAAAGCTCAAAAAAAAATTAATAAAGAAAAAGAAGAAACTGACAGACTAGATAACGAAAAGTTACTAGCAGACAAAAAGAAAGTTTCTGACGAAAGAATTGCAAAAAAACAATTAGCCATTGATAAAGGCAACATTTATGTCAACGAAGTCTCAGTGGTTATAGAAGCTAAAGAAATGCAAGCTGAAGTCAAAGTAGCAGAAGAAGTGAAACAAGAGGCAGAAGAAGAGGTAGTAGAAAAACCTAAAGTTGTCAAAAAAATTAAAACTGTTAAAAAAACTAAAACTGTTAAAAAATCTAAATAGGAGATTAATATGCCAAAAGGTAAAGGAACATATGGAACCAAAAAAGGAAGACCACCAAAAAAAATGAATAAAGGTGGAGATGTTAGGGTTGTTAAAATTAGAGGTGGTGGAGCAGCTACTCAAGGTCTTGAATTTAAAGTAAGAGACTAATGGATTTAACTTTTCTTGAAAAACTACAAAAAGAAATTGATTCTAAGATAGAAGCTATTAGTGAGACTTACATGGGTGGTGGATTAAATGACATGGATCACCATAAATACTTGCAAGGACAACTACAAGCGTTGTATTATATACAAGATTTTATAAAAAATTACTTTAAGGTACACAATGACTAAAAAAACAGTAGAATTATCCTCAGCTTATGTAGAACCTGATGAGGTTGTATTAGACCCAAGCAAATTAGATGATTCTGTTTTAGAGCGTATGCCTCAACCTACTGGTTGGAAAATCTTAGTTCTTCCTTATCGTGGTAAGGGAGTAACGAAGGGAGGAATCCTTCTCACAAAAGAATCACAAGATAAGGAGCAACTGGCAACAGTTGTAGCTTATGTGGTTAAGTGTGGTCCTCTTTGTTATAGTGGAGAAAAATATGGAGCACCATGGTGTGGCGAAAAACAATGGGTATTGATTGGTCGTTACGCAGGTGCTAGGTTTAAATTAGATGATGGTGCAGAAGTCAGAATAATAAACGATGACGAAGTTATTGCGACAATTTCTAATCCTGATGATATAGTGAGTTTATAAATGATAGATAATCAAACAGAACAAGTTGTTTCTCAAGAACTAGAAGAAGATAATATTCAAATTGTTGAGGACTCGATAGATCAAAATGGTGATCCAGTTGTTACATCTGATGACGAATTAGATCAATACACTAAAGGTGTATCTAAAAGAGTTAACAAATTAACACAAAGAGCAAAAGAGGCTGAACAAAGAGCACAGTATCTTGAGCAAGTAGCATCTCAAAAAGATGCTGAAATTAATGCGTTACGAACCCATACTTCTCAGTTAGGTCAAAATGTATTATTGGCTGAAGAACAATCAATTAATGCTAAAGAACAACAAGCCAATGAGTTGTATAAAAAAGCTGTAGAATCAGGTGATGCTGAATTAATGTCCAAAGCTGACACTTTAAAAAGTGATCTATCCATTCAAAAAGAAAAAGTAAGAATGGCTAAGAATAGACAAGAACAACCTGTACAACAACAACAAGTTGCACAGCCACAACAACAACAACAACAACAGCAACAAGTTCAGCCTACTGATGAGGCTTTAGATTGGGCAAGTAACAACACTTGGTATGGAGATCAATCAGATCAAACCAATGTTGAAGCTACTCAATTTGCTTATTTCACACATTTTAATCTTGTAAACGAAGGGTTTGAAGCTGATTCAGACGATTATTACAGCGAATTAAATAAAAGAGTTTTTAAAGTTTACCCAACTTTGGGTGATGATAAAAAAGCCAATAAAAAAGATGACAGACCCTCTGTGCAAAGAGTCGCATCTGCTTCCGTAGGAAGTCGGCAAAAAACACAAGCAAAAAAGAAAGGCGTGACTTTTTCTAAGTCTGAAGTAGATCGGCTCTCAGGGTTAAAACCTTACAACATGTCACAAGATGATTGGTTGAAAAGAGTAGCCAAAGAGAAACAAAAAATTTCACAAAGAGAGGTGATTTAATGATAGACGATAAGAAATTGGATATGACTAGAAATGTTCGTGATTCCGAGACACACGATAAAGAAGCTCGTAGAAAACCATGGCGACCAGTCAGAAAACTTGAAACTCCTCCACCACCTGAAGGCTTTGTATATAGGTGGATAAGAGAAGCAACTTTAGGTATAGAAGATGCAAATAACATGAGTTATAGACTAAGAGAAGGTTGGGAACTTGTACAAGGTTCTGAGCTTCCAGCAGGTTGGCATTTTCCTACTATCGAACAAGGTAGGATGGCAGGCGTAATACATAACGAAGGACTCGTTTTAGCAAAAATGCCCATAGAGACTGTTAATGAAAGAAGAGAGCACTATGAAGATAGAACTCGTCTTGCTAATGAAGCGTTAGACAACACAATGTTTAATGATTCAGGAAAAGACAATCGCTATGTTAAGTATGATTCTAAACGAGAATCTCAAGTTACTTTTGGAAAGAAAAGTAACTAAATAACAGGAAACTAAATTATGGCAAATAAAAATGCTCCATTTGGACTAAAACCTGTTCGTATGATGAGTGGTGCACCTTATTCAGGTGGACAATCAAGATACAGAATCGCTAGTGGTGCGACTACCCCAATTTTCCAAGGCGACTTGGTTACCCAGCTTACTGCTGGTGTTTTGGGCAGACACGCCGCTTCTGGAGCTGTACCTATCGTTGGAGTTTTTAATGGCGTTAGCTTTACAAACTCTAGTGGCGAACAAGTTTTTAGTAACTCATACGAAGGAAGTATTACTTCCTCTGATATAATCGCATCAGTGATAGATCATCCTAATGTTGTTTTCGAAGTACAATGTAATGCAGCTTTTCCAGTTGCAGACTTGTTCGGAAATTTCGACATTGTTGATGGATCACCTGTAGGCGACACTAAGTCAGGAAGATCGAATACTGAATGTGCTGTTAGTACTGGTAATACCACTGCTTCACTACCACTGAAAGTCTTAGATATTTCTGAAGACCCTGATAACTCGGACGTAGGTTCGACTGACACTAATGTTCTCTGTGTGATTCAAAATCATATATGTGGGCAGAAAGGTGCTGGTTTAGCATAAGGATATAAATTATGGCAATTTCAAGAGCACAATTAGCAAAAGAACTAGAACCCGGCTTAAACAGTTTATTTGGACTTGAGTATGATACATACCAACAAGAATATACTGAAATTTTCTCCATCGAAGACTCTCAAAAGGCTTTCGAAGAAGAAGTATTAGTTATGGGATTTGGTTCAGCACCAACTAAGTCTGAAGGTCAAGGCGTTGTCTTTGACAACTCTTCTGAAAGTTACACAGCAAGATATACGCATGACACGATTGCGTTAGCTTTTGCTCTAACTGAAGAAGCAGTTGAAGATAACCTCTACGATTCTTTAGGAAAAAGATATACAAAAGCACTAGCACGATCAATGGCTAACACCAAAGAAGTGAAAGGTGCCAATGTACTTAATAACGCATTTTCATCCAGTTTTACTGGTGGTGATGGACAACCTTTAATTGCAACTGCTCACCCCCTCGCAGGTGGTGGAACAGCAGCAAATAGAGCTACATCCATGGCTGACCTTAATGAAACTTCATTAGAGGATGCACTTATTGATATCTCAACATTTACAGACGATAGAGGTCTAACAATCTCTGTTAATGCTTCAAAACTTGTGGTTCCACCACAATTAGTTTTTGTTGCTGACAGAATATTGAACAGCACTCTAAGATCAGGTACAGCAGATAATGATGTAAACGCTATCAAAAACACAGGTGTGTTACCCGGTGGCTATACAGTTAATCATTATTTAACTGATCCTGATGCTTTCTTCTTGCTAACATCTGTTACAGATCAAGGCGAAGGTCTAAAAATGTTCCAAAGAACTGGCATGGAGACTAACATGGAGCCTGACTTCTCTACTGGTAACATTCGTTACAAAGCTAGAGAAAGATACAGCTTCGGTTTTTCAAACTGGCGTGGTATCTATGGTTCACAAGGAGCGTAAGTTTCTTAATAACCTTAAAGGGAGCTTAGGCTCCCTTTTTTTTGGTCTAAAATAAATGAAATAAAGTGTGTAAATAGTTGTACATTTGTCTAAATTTGTGTATATTAAGTATATGGAAAGTTTATTTAATAACAACAAAGGAGAAAAAATGAAATCATTAAAACATTTAAAAAATTATACGCCTGAGTGGGATGAGGTTATGAACCTTGAGTTAGAGGTTGTAGCCAATGCCTACAATTACAAAGATGGTGTAGAAACCAAATATCCAAAGCCTGTGTACAGCATCAAACTTCCTAATGACATGACAGGCATGAGGTTGTATCAATCAATGGATGGTGACCAACCTATGTACGATGCTACTAACTACTTAAATATGTTAGAGGAATATGACATTTATCATGACAATTCTTTAGCTGACTATCCTCGACATGATAATACCAAGCGTATCTTTTATAATAATTTTGAGAAAGCACATGCTTCTGTTTACTTCTTAAAAAAGCATTATGAATTTGTAAAAGAACAGGAGGTAGCGTAGTGTCAAAGAGTAGAGAACAATTAAGGATAGCAATGGGTGAAGGCACCAAGATGTTTACTCTTAGAGCTTTCTATAAATATATGGATGGTTGGGGTAACATGCACGAGTCAAGCTACCATATACAAAACTTAAGCATTGACCCTGCAAAGGCTCAAAAAAAAGCTAGAGCTTATGCCAATAAAACCAACATGCCTTTAATAGACACATCATGGGTTTTTGATGCCAATACATTTGACATTGAAAGAAAGAGCAAAGAAGAGCTTGCACTTCTTAAGGCTGAGAAACAACAAAGAATTGCAAAAGCAAAAGAAATTAGTGCAAAGATTGATCTTAATTATCACACGATTATGTGGTGCTACTACATGGCTAACTCATGCAGAAGATTTGATGACTTACAAAAAGTAGCTAATACTCCTGATCTTGATACAGAAAACAGAATTACTGTTACTGGAAAACTTGTACACGAAAAAGGATATCAGACACAATGGGGTTATGTTCAAAAAGGTATTTTTCTTCTTGATACTGGTCAAAAGGTGTATGGCTCAATTCCTAGTCTTCAAGATGGTTGGATTACGATGGGAGACTTTGTACAGTTTGATGCAAAGATAGAAAAGCCAAAAGACTTTGATGGTATATTTTACTTCTTCAAAAGACCAACTAAACCAAAATTATTAAATAAATCTATAAAGGTAGCCTAATGAACTAAGATTAAAACATTCTATTTGCTAAATCATGCTCCAAGGAGTATGATTTTTAGTATCTAGGGTATTATTAACTTGTTCTATCG
>Ga0075441_10001532_pt1 | contig 11100 bp, 14 predicted proteins | sample CoawatmetaG00DNA_FD_71582 | JGI IMG/M metagenome (GOLD analysis project Ga0075441, IMG submission 71582) | Marine microbial communities from the West Antarctic Peninsula - Coastal water metaG002-DNA | ecosystem: Environmental > Aquatic > Marine > Coastal | place: Atlantic Ocean: West Antarctic...
ACCAATGGTACATCGAGTCGTTTACTGACATAGTCATAATACTACCCTCTATATTGTAGTTGAAGTTCCATGCCTAGTATAAAACTAGACACTGCTACTAACAACATAATAATTAATAAGTCTGATACTTTAATAGTCATGGCTTAAATTTCCTTTACATATTTATATCGACATGAAGCATAAGCAGCACCATCACCTGCAAGTATCTGCTTAGATAAAAGATCACAGTACTCCATACTATCAGTATAGAACTCGACAATTTCTGGAGGTTGTCCCGCTGTACCCAGCCACACAACAGTCAGTAGTACGTTAAGCATCACATGTCTCCCTCATATATAACAAAGATTGTAAGTACCCTTCTTGAAAGTCATTACTAGGCAGGTCTTGATTAAAAGATTGGATAGCTCTATCAACTTCAAAGCCTTCTTGTTTACTATCTACGATAGCACATTCCCACCCTTTGGTTGTACTCTCAATAGCGTCTTTAATAAATGTTTCCATTACCTATCTCCCCAACGTTTACAATGATGCGCATCAGCATCGTGCTTCTCATACTTTATATAAGATACATTGTCTACCCTTGGACCTATATAACTAGACCAATTATACTCAAAGAACAAGTCAACACCTTGCTCCCATGCATCAGTGAACACAACCCTACCATTACACATAGATACCCGATACCAGTCGGCAACCTTTGTGATAGTGCCTACCCTTTGATAGTTGTGAAGCACTCGCCATCGCCTATCATTGTCACGTTTTACTGCTAACATTACACTAGCTCCAGTCAATAGTAAGGGAATCACGTTCTCTACCAAAATTATCCATTGTAGTTCTCGCGTCAAGAGTAAAAGCATTAACTTGGTAGCTCCAACCATCTATACCGTTAGCTTTACGTTTAAGAAAGCTACCACATAGGCTCCATGAATAGCCACGTTCAATTAAAAAACTAATCTTATCACTGTGTGACATAATCTTTACCTTTCCAGTACTTTAAAGTATTTGATATGATGTATAATCAAGACGCACTAAAGCCCTGCATACTTCTATGCAGGACTGTAGCGTCTGGGGTAGTGGTTGTTTAGGCTGCTTTTAATAGCTCGTTTTCTAGTTCATTAGCAAGGTTTTCTAGAGCACTTTGATATACCTCAGTAGTCATTTTATTATCAGACTTCTTAAGAGCTTTAAGGATTCTGGATTGTGCAAGCTTAACATCATTATATAAATCAACTGGCTTGCTTCTTTCGACCATCTCTTTATATGAACCATAGTCTTTTAGACTACCATCAAGGTGATTAAAACCATTCTTTAATGCAGTCATAACGTTTTTGAATGACTGGTGGGCTTCTTTACCTAAAACAGGGACCATACTGTCTGTATTTTCATTATAATACTGATAAGCCAGACCATTTGCGGCGCATAATTCACGCTTGAACTTATGAAAGTTAACACCTTGTTCTTCTGCTTCCTGTGCAGATTCTAACAAAGTATCTTGAAAGGATACAAAGTCTGCTTTTAGCTTTTCAATCTTGTTAGTGCCATTTTCTAGGCTCTTTAGTGCTTCGTTGGCAGTTTTTAAATAGTCAGTCATGATATTATCCCAATACTTTAAAGTATTAATGTAGTGTGACATTATTATCACACCTATTTTCAGGCCTTTTGGCCCGTCAGGAATAGTACCACGAATACCAGTGAAGTCACATGATAATTTATCATAGAGGCATGCGTAGAATAGGGGGGCAATTGGCACGGTATTTGCAAGGCAATTATTATGCCAACAATAATGGGCGGTATAAGTTGGCATAGTTCTTGCATAACAATAACTTGGCACAGATCTTGCATGGCTGGGAGTTGTCTCAGTAGTACACGAAACTTGTGTAGAACTCCATAGATACTACATAGTTCCTGTGTAGAATAGAAAGCACACAGAATTTGTGTAGAACTGCCTAGGAACTACAGAGTTTCTGTGTAGATCTAATTTAGCATTTGCTAATATATGCAGACCCTATGAAGGGGGGTTGGGGTCGCCATATATAATATGAAACAGACCCTCACATTACCTCACAGAAACTCCACAGGTCGGCACAGGACCTATGTAAAACCACACATACAAAGTCTAATCCGTGCATCAAATGCTAAATAGTTCTACTTAGGGGGTTGACAAACTACCTTAGTTCGAGTATAATAGGTCTATAAAGAACATCACAACTGTTCATCATTATTCAATCTATTATGTTTTAATTTATTTTTTTTATATAAAAACTTTAATATATAGAGTTAAATAGTTCCTACATAGTGGGTATTTTTTTTGTGTTCGTCCAAAGGTGTGTAGATTTTGTATAAAGATAATCAAGGAAGATTCCTGACCCAATGTTTGTTCCAAGAGAACTATGATCACCAACACCCTAGGTTTCCTGCAGTATTTTCATTAAAAGATCCTGATCCAGACAAGACAGGACAACTACCCAGTTTTAAGAAAGCCTTCCTAGACTCCAGAGATATCACAGGTTATAAGGTGGCACAAGAGCTGTTGGGTAGCTGGGAACATATGCAGAAGCTACTCAGGGCTGAATGGTTCCTTAAACACTTCCTAAGGTGGACTGAAGAGTTAGAGATCATACTCAAGGCTGAAGGACTGTTAAAGATACAGGAACATGCCAAAGGAGAGGGCTCTACTTCTTTTCAGGCTGCAAAGTACTTATCAGATAAAGGATGGGAACCTAAACGAGGCAGACCATCTAAAGCAGAGAAGGCTAAAGAAGCAGCCAAGGAAAAAGCTCTTGAGTCTGCCTTAGAAGATGATATGAGTAGAATATTAACTATTGTTAAATCTTAATGGATAAAATAGATGAGATCAGACAAGCAGCTGAACAGGATCTTATAACCTTCATACATCTGATATCCCCTAAGAGTGTGATGGGTATGTGCCATGAAGAGTTAATAAGGTGGTGGTGTAGAGAAGATGCATCCGATCATCAGCTTGCTTTGATGCCCCGTGACCATCAGAAGTCCAGACTTGTAGGATTCAGAGTGGCATGGGAGATTACAAAGAGACCTTGGATAAGAGTCTTATATATATCATCTACCAGTAACCTTGCAGAGAAACAGCTTAAGTTTATTAAAGATATACTGACCAGTGAGATATACCAGAGGTACTGGCCTGAGATGGTCAATGAAGAAGAAGGTAAGAGAGCTAAGTGGACTAACTCTGAGATTGAGGTAGATCATCCTACCCGTGCAGAAGAAGGCGTCAGAGATCCTACAGTATTCACAGGAGGGCTTACAACATCCCTCACAGGACTGCACTGTGACATAGCAGTACTAGATGATGTGGTTGTGTTCGAGAACGCTTACACTAAAGAAGGCAGAGACAAAGTACAAAGTCAATATTCTTTGCTAAGCTCTATTGAAGGAGCAGATGCTGAAGAGTGGGTTGTGGGAACCCGGTATCATCCCAAAGACCTGTATGGCGCTTGCATGGCAATGAGAGAAGAGACGTTTGATTCTGATGGAGAGATCAACGGCTCAACCCCGGTATATGAGATATTTGAAAGAGCAGTCGAGGATAGAGGAGATGGAACGGGAGAGTTTCTATGGCCTAGGCAGTCCAGAGGAGATGGAAGATACTTTGGCTTTGACAGGCAGATCCTTTCTAAGAAAAGGGCGAAATATCTTGACCGAACCCAGTTCCGTGCACAGTACTACAACGACCCTAATGACCCAGAGTCTCAAAGAATAAACACAGAATTATTTCAGTACTACGACAGAAAGTACTTGACAAGAGACAGCGGAACATGGTATAATAAGGGCAATAGGTTGAATGTTTTTGCATCTATTGACTTCGCTTACTCTCTTTCTAAGAAGGCTGATTACACCACCATTGTTGTTATAGGGGTATCTGAAAGAAACAATATCTACATATTGGATATTGAAAGATTCAGAACCGACAGGATATCTGACTACTTCGAAGCTATCCAGAGGCAGCACATCAAGTGGGACTTCAGAAAAATCAGGGCAGAAGTAACAGCAGCTCAGTCAGCCATTGTTAAAGAACTTAAAACCACATACATTAAAGAAGCAGGGTTAGTACTCACAGTTGAGGAACACCGTCCTACCAGACACAAAGGCTCTAAAGAAGAACGGATAGCAGCAGTTCTCGAACCTAAGTATGAGAACATGTCTATCTGGCATTATGAAGGCGGCAACTGTCAGGTTCTTGAAGAAGAACTTACTCTTGAAAATCCACCACATGATGATGTTAAAGACGCCTTGGCTGCTGTTATTGAGATAGCTGTGCCACCAACTGGACAGCGATTCTATAAAAAGAAGACGGGTCAGGTTTTAACTCACCCCAGATTCGGAGGAGTATCAGTAGGATAATGGCAAGACGTAGAACAATGTCTCCCCGTGATGAGTATGGTAATAGTTTTGTAACCTATAGTAATCCCCCAGCTGTAGCCCCGTTATCACAACCTTCTTTACAACAAGAAAAACAAGCTCAGCAATCTCAGATATTAAAACAAAGAGAAACAGGTGGCGGTGATGTCTCAGATCCGGGTCCTGCTGCTGCAGATCCAACTGGTTATGACAACGCAGATAACCCTAACTCTCCTAACAGTGAAGGAGACGATGCTGGTAAAAGTGCTCAATCATTAAATACTGCTGCAAATGTACTATCTGCTGTAAGTTTTTTTGCTCCTATAGCAACTCCAGTAGGACTAGCATTAAGAGGAAAATCAAACCAGTTAGATGCTTCTAGAAAAACTGATGAATTTGGTAAGGTTAGTCCAGCACGAAATCTTCAAATGAAGTTAGAAGAAGTTCTAAGTATTGAAAAAACAGGAGCATCAAGAAAAGCATTCAAACAAATGCAAATTGATAATTTAGCTATCGATGATAAAACAATACAAGCCTTTATAAATGAAGAACCAGAAAAAGGATACAGATCTACAGGAAACCCAAAAGGTTCTCGTTCAAAAGTAGGTAGAAATGAATCTTTCTATGATGGGCCAACAACAAGAGGCCCCTCCCCCAGCATGGACACTAACAGTGATATGGGCTTTGGTGGTGATGGGGATACTGGTCCCGGTTCAGGACCTCCGGGTTCAGAAGGTCAGGGTAATATCTAATGGCTGGTAGAACACTTGACATAAGCGAATACATAGGCGCCCCTGAAGGGCTTGCTACCTATATCACTAACCAGTTTGATGACTGGCAAAGGATGAGGAGTGTTTGGCTTGAGGAAAAGAAAGAGCTCAGGAACTACGTCTTTGCAACCGACACAACCAAAACTGCCAACTCTTCCCTCCCTTGGAAGAACTCCACAACCATCCCTAAGCTATGTCAAATCCGCGATAACCTTCATGCTAATTACATGGCTGCTTTGTTTCCTAATGACGATTGGCTTGTTTGGGAAGGAGACGATGAAAACGCAGAAGCCACACAAAAGCGTAAAGTTATTCTGGCCTATATGCAAAACAAGCTTAGGAACTCAGGCTTTATCAACGCCGTCTCAGAAATGGTGTACGACTTTATCGACTTCGGAAACGTTCTAGGTTCTTCTGAGTATGTTAACGAAGTAAGAGAAAATGAAGAGACTGGTGAAATAATCCCCGGCTACGTAGGGCCAAGAGCTGTACGTGTCTCTCCTTATAACACTGTGTTCAATCCAGTTGCTGCTCACTTTGAAAACTCTCCTAAGATTATCAGGGTTATTAAATCATTCGGTGAAATAGCTGCTGATATAGATGATCACCCAGAAATGGGTTACATGAAAGAAGTATTTAAAAAGTCTTCTCAAATAAGAAAGTCTGTGGCAGGTCTTACAACTAACGACATTCATGAAGCAGAAGGTATGCAGATTGATGGGTTTGGTTCTTTATTAGAGTACTACCAATCAGGCTACGTAGAGGTTCTTGAATTTCACGGTGATATCTATGATGTTCAGAAAGAAGAATTACTTAAGAACCATATCATTACTGTTGTTGACAGAACACATATCTTACGTAAAGTACCTAACCCTTCTTACAGAGGACAGTCTCTTCGCCATGCTGGATGGAGACTAAGGCCCGGTAACTTGTGGGCTATGGGTCCTTTAGATAACTTAGTGGGTATGCAGTACAGACTTGATCATCTTGAAAACCTTAAAGCAGATGTGTTTGATCTTATTGCTCACCCTGTCTTAAAGATTAAAGGGCATGTTGAAGACTTTGATTACGGACCCGGTGAAACAATCTATGTCGGAGACGAAGGTGATGTAGAGTTTATGCGTCCTGATGTAACAGCTTTAAATGCAGACATGCAGATTGATCGCCTTGAAGCTAAGATGGAAGACATGGTAGGCGCACCTAAGCAAGCTATGGGTATCCGTACTCCCGGTGAGAAAACTAAGTTTGAGGTACAGACTTTAGACAACGCCTCGTCCAGAATCTTTCAATCTAAGATCACCTACTTTGAACGTAACTTCCTAGAGCCTTTGATTAATGATATGCTTGAGTTGGCTCGTAGAAATATGGAGATCTCTGATGTGGTCAGGGTGGTGGATGATGAGTTTGGTGCTGCGTTATTTGAAACAATTACTCCAGAGGATCTTGCCAGTAGAGGTAAGCTACGTCCTGTGGGAGCTAGGCATTTTGCAGCGAAAGCTAACCAGTTCCAAAACCTTAACGCTTTAGCCAACTCAGCACTCTTTAGAGATCCCACAGTTAACACTCACTTTAGTGGAACAGCGTTAGCTCAGGTTATTGAAGAACTTCTTGACATTGAAAAGTTTGGTTTAGTATCTCCTAACATTAGAGTTGCTGAACAACTTGAAACTCAACGGCTTATAGACACAGGGTCTCAACAGCTTAATGAAGAAAGAGCTACAGTCCCCGGTTCTATGCCAGAAGAAGAAATGTTAGAAGAAGAAATGCTTTAAACTTTAACCTAGGAGAACACTAATGAGTCGGACCAAGAGACTCAGCACAGAATGGACCCAACACCTTAAGACTAAAGAAGAGAAAGATAAGTTTGAAGCATACATCAGAAACTCTACAGGTTTACTAGAGATTCTGGAAAAGATAATTAATAGTAAACTTAATAAACTTGAGACAATAAAAGACGAAGACTATGATAAGCCCAGTTGGGCGCACTATCAGGCAGACCGCCTAGGCCAGATCAGGGCTTACAAACACTTAAAGGAGACCATCCAATTATGAGTGACATCTTTGAAGAAGGGACCAATCCCCCAGCAAGTACGCAGACCACAGGGTCTGTTGAGGAATTGGTCGGTGAAGGAAAGAAGTTTGCAACTGTAGAAGATCTTGCAAAAGGCAAAGCAGAAGCAGACATCTTTATCGAACAACTGAAGAAGGAACAAGCTGAACTCCGGTCTGACCTAGACCAAAGACTCTCAGCTCAAGACCTTCTTGAAGAGATTAGGAAGGAAAGGGAAGCACAACTTTCCTCATCTAACACACCTGCAGAGGGGAATACCACTCCTTCGTTAGGACAAGATGATATCGCCAGCCTAGTCAAAGATACTGTTAAGCAGATGGGTGTTCAGGAGACCTCTGAACAAAACATTTTAATTGTTGATCAGAAGATGAAGGAACTCTTTGGGGATCGAGCCCAAGAAGTTATGCTTCAGAAGGCCAAAGAAAATGAGGTCTCTGTAGATTTCCTGAAAGACGCAGCAGCTAAATCCCCTAAAGCTTTCTTTAACGTTCTTGGATTGTCTAATCAGAAAACAGCTACACCTAGTATGACCCAAGGTACAGTTGACATGTCGAGTACAATGTCTAAAGACAACTCAGGAAACTCTTGGCAAGACTACGAAGTTATGCGTAAAGAGAATCCTAAGATGTACTGGAAACCTGAAACTCAGATACGTCTGTTAAAAGCAAAACAAGATCAAGGTGAATCATTTGGAAACTAACATTAAGGAGATATTATTATGATGGATACTGGTAATTCAGGTCATCTGATTCGTTCAGAGATCTGGTCCAGTCAATTGAAGGAAGTCCTTGAAGATGAGCTTCAGGGACAAGGTTATGTAAACTGGATGAATGAGTTCCCTGAGGGGACCACGTTCAACATTCCTTCTATTGGTCAGGCACAGACTGATGACTATTCTGAAAACGACTCTGTACAATATCGTGCTCTTGATACTGGTAATTTCCAGTTCACGGTTAACAAGTACAAGTCAAGCGGTCATTACATCACGAACAAAGCTAAGCAAGACATGTATTACATGAATCAGCTGGTTAGTTCTTTTGTTCCCAAGCAAGCCCGTTCTATTATGGAAACGCTTGAGACCGATATTATGGCTTTGTCTGCTTCACAGACTGCTTCTAATACTAACTCCATTAACGGTGCATCACATCGTTTTGTTGGAACAGGTACAAACGAAGTTATTACTGTAGCTGACTTTGCTAAAGCTCGCTTTGCTCTTAAGAAGGCTAACGTTCCAGACCGGAACTTGATTGCTATTGTTGATCCTTCTGTTGAGTTTGAGATGAACACTATTACTAACATAACAAACGTTAGTAACAACCCACGTTGGGAAGGTGTTATTACTTCTGGTATCGCTTCTGGTATGAGTTTCTTAGCCAACATCTACGGCTTTGATGTCTATACTAGTAACTATCTTGCTGATGCAAATGAGCAAATCGGTGGTGCAGGACCAACAACAGCTGCTGGTAAAGCTAACATGTTCTTCTCTGCTGACTCTAGCGTTCTGCCCTTCGTAGGTGCATGGCGTCAGATGCCACAGGTTGACAGTGAGTATAACAAAGACTATCAGCGTGAAGAGTACGTTACTACTGCTCGTTACGGTGTTGCTCTTTATCGTCCTGAGAACCTTGTTTGCGTTCTCACCGACACAGATCAAGTATAAGGGAGGGTTATATTATGAGTGCTAATGAATTTTACACGAATAGTGATGGCCTGAACATTCGTTTTGGTCTTGAAAAAGGAGGTGCTGCTAAAGAAGGCGTCATCTCTACTATGGGTGACGAAAGTGTTTTACAGGTCAAAGTCGTAGGAGTTGACTTAGCATCTGCTGGAGCACCACTAGCTACCCATCCACTAGCAGGTATCCCTACGGGAGCGCATCTTATCAGTGCAACTTTGTATGTTACTGAAGCGTTTACATCTGGTGGTTCTGGAACCCTTACTTTGGGTTTGTATCATGATGATGGAGATGGAACGTTCTCCGTTGTTGATGAAGATGGTATTGATGCTACTATTGCTAAAACAGCACTTGATGCTATAGGTGACCATGTTGCCTGTGATGGTGCATTGGTTGGTACTGGTACTGCAGCTATTGCAGGTACTGGTGGCCGTCCGGTGTTTGTCTCAGGTCTCTATGCTACAGCAGCCTTCACGGCTGGTAAAGCTGACTTGGTTATTAAGTATCGTGTCTAAATAAAGTTGGAGGGGGTTAAGCAGCCTCCTCCTTTCTTTACGTTAAGGAAATAAAATGACAGTAAACCACAAAGACTTAACAACTACGGCACTACATGAGCCGAAGGGTGTAGCAGGAGCTTCAGCCAGTAATGTCTATGTGGCTAATGGAAGCGGCTCAGGCACTTGGCAGAAAATATCTAAGTCTCAAATAGATGCTTCATTAAAAAATAAAAATCTTACAGCCTTTACTTATAAATTTAAAGATGTTTCTACAGCTACTTCGCAATGGGTTGCAGCTCCTCTGGCAGGAAAAATTAAAACAATCTACACAGCACTTGGTGGAGCCCTTGGTACAGCCAATGCAGTTATTTCATTTGAAATAGCAGGACAAGCAATAGCATCAGGAAATATTACAATTACTCAAGCAAGTTCAGCAGCTGGTGACTTAGATACTTCTACACCTTCAGGCTCTAATACAGTAACAGCTGGTCAAGTTATTGAAGTTATATCAAACGGTGGTTCTACTAATACTGTAGATGTAAGTATTACATTTGTATTGGATGTTGAATAATGGCAAAATTAACTCACGCTAATTTAACTCAATTAAGTAGTAATGAAACCTCTGCAGTTAATACTATTAACGCTAATGGAGCCTTAACAGAAACAGCTATAGAGAACACTCTTTCCAGAGACGGCACATCACCTAACACAATGTCTGCTGATATTGACATGAACTCTAACAAACTGCTTAACGTAGCAGCAGGTACATCAGCAACACAAGGTGTTAACCTTGCTCAGCTTACTGCAGCCACAGGGCAAGTCCCCGGTCTAAGTATGACTATGGAGACTACCCAGACTGACTCTGATCAAGGCAACGGTAAGGTATGGTTTAATGCTGCAGTAGCCTCAGCTACAATTATTTATTTAGATGATCTTGATTCAGGTGGTGGGGCTATCTCAACCTTTGTACAAACATGGGATAACTCTACTAACACAGGTTCGCGTGGATATATCTATGTTGTACAAAAAGCTTCTGCTGTTAACTACGCTGTCTTTGAAATTGATGGAGCTGTAACAGACGCTTCAGGCTATACAAAAATACCTGTAAACTATATGAGTGGTGACGGTACACTGGCTGACACTGATGCAGTATCAGTACACTTTACCAGAACAGGTGACAAAGGTAGTAACCCAGCTAGTCTACAAATGCTATGGGAAAGTACCACTACTGATTCAGATCAGGGTGCGGGTAAGGTATGGTTAAACAACGGAACTGTGGCATCTGCCAGTGTTTTGTATATAGATGATGTAGACAATGCTGCTGGAACCAGTATAAATAGTCAGGTAGATACATGGGATAATAGTACGAATACAAGTTTAAGAGGTACTATTACTTTTGTTAAAGCATCAAATGCTGCTATTTTTGCTACCTTTAATATAACTGGTGTAGTTACATCAGCTTCTACATATAGTAAGATAGCCGTTACTCATGTTACCAGTGCTGGTTCTTTTACAGATGGAGATATTATTAACCTTCAGTTTGTACGTACAGGAGACAAAGGAGCCACAGGAAACACAGGCTCTACAGGTTCAACAGGTTCTCAAGGCCCAGCTGGTGATGGTGATCTTACTTCTTCAGATAATCTATCAGACGTAGCGAGTGCGTCTACATCACTCAGCAATTTAGGTGGCGTAGGCGTTGGCCTGACG
>Ga0075441_10001538_pt1 | contig 11070 bp, 10 predicted proteins | sample CoawatmetaG00DNA_FD_71582 | JGI IMG/M metagenome (GOLD analysis project Ga0075441, IMG submission 71582) | Marine microbial communities from the West Antarctic Peninsula - Coastal water metaG002-DNA | ecosystem: Environmental > Aquatic > Marine > Coastal | place: Atlantic Ocean: West Antarctic...
CACCGGCAGTGGCTCCGGTTCAGCAGACGACGAATTGCAGCAATCCGAATGCGCTCGGCGTCTCGCGCGTGGTCGAGATCGACACGACAGGCGGTCCCGGCTTCGGCTTCGAGCAGTACAAGCAGTTTGATTTCCTCGCCGACAAGGAGGTTGTGCTGACCTTCGACGACGGCCCGTGGCCGGTCAACACCCCGGCGGTGCTGAAGGCACTCGCGGATGAGTGCACCAAGGGCTTGTTCTTCTCCGTCGGCAAGCATGCGACCTATCATCCGGAAATCCTGCGCCAGGTGCTCGCTCAGGGCCATACGGTCGGCGCGCACACCTGGTCGCACGTCAACCTCGCCGGCAAGAAGATGACGGAGCAGCAGGCCAGGGACGAGATCGAGAAAGGTTTTAGCGCGGTGAAATGGGCGCTCGGGACCAATCCGTCGCCGTTCTTCCGCTTCCCGCAGCTGTCGCAGAGCCCGGCACTCGTGACCTATCTCGGCAGCCGCAACCTCGGAATCTTCTCGACCGACCTCGACTCCTTCGACTTCCGCAAGGAGAGCACGCCGGACAAGATCGTCAGCAACGTGATGACCAAGCTCGACAAGCTCGGCAAGGGCATCATCCTGATGCACGACTTCCAGAAGCGCACCGGCGAGGCGCTGCCGACGCTGCTCGCGCGCCTCAAGGCCGGCGGCTACAAGGTCGTGCAGATCAAGGCGAAGACGACGTTCGAATCGCTGCCTGACTATGACGAAGCCGTGCTCAAGGAGTTGAAGGTGCCGGCGTCCAGCAGCGCGACCAATGCGCGCCCGGTCTCGAGCGTGGTGCAGACGGTCTCGCAGCGCTAAGCAAGTCATCGCGACGCTAAGTATGATGGCCGGGCTCATGCCCGGCCATTTTGCTTTGAGACCATCGACGGCTTACCAATAAATGCCGTGGCGATGCAGCTCGGCGACGATGCGGCGTTCGGTCCAGTACGGCTTGAGCCTCGGTGTGCTGGCCTTTGCCGTCCTTGCAGGCTTGGCGATCTTGGCGGGCTTTGTCGTCGATGCTGGTGTCGCCGTTGTGGGCGCCGCAGGAGCGGTCGCCACGACAGGCGCGGCCAGCGACACCACCGGCGGACGGTCGAAATATTTCGGATCCTGGGTGGCAGGCGCGACTTCCGTGGTGTGAGTCGCGGGGGCGGCGGGCGTGGTGGTTTGCGGAGCGGAGCTCTGCTCGGTCACTGGCGACACCGACAGGCTGCGGTCGCCCGCATGGGCAGATGCGGAAACCAGCACCATGGCGGCAACCAGAACGATCTTGCGCATGTGAAATCTCCCCTTGTTTGCGTGGCCGGGACACTAGGGGAGAGCCGCGCCAGCTTATGTGAGAAGAATCACGGAAGCGCGGGCGCGGCCTTCGCTGCGGAGCGGCTTGCCGAGCCGAAGCAGACGCAGCCTGCGAAGGCTGGTGCGCAAGAGGGCATCGCACTATGCTCGCAGCAAGCTGATATCGTTCGGTATTTTCTGCGCGATTTTTGAAACGGACCACGGAAACGACCACAGAGTGGCGTAGCTACTGCCGAGCGTTCGGCCTCTCAATCGAGATGATGATCGCTCGGCATCAGGTTCACAATCAGATCGTAGGCGCTGTCGACCGCGTCGGGATCGGCCCCGTATTTCTCCGCCTGCTCGGCCAACTGAAGGCCCACGAGGTTTTCCAGTATCAAGCTGCGTGCGTAAACCAAAGGATTGTCCCTCGGTGTCGGCTGGACGGTCCACTCGCTACGGTCGAGCATCATTTCGATCTCGTCCGCGACAATCTCCCAGTCCGGATCCTGCCGGAGCAAGGCCGCCAACCGCTCGGCCAACCGAGCCCTTGTCTTCTTCACTTTGTCCAGAGGAGACCTCCAAGACCTACAAGGCCACAACCAGTTCGCGACCAGGGCGGAAGGGGTACGGGAGTGTTGGCCGACCAGTTCACAGGCCAGTTGGATCGGGCGTCACCGCCGACCAGGCCGTCTCTATCGACAAGTCGTGCTCGACATACCGCCTCCCAACCGGGTGGTGGAGCAGTTCACGGTGGCAGGTGGATCGGGAAGCGAGGACGCCGGAGCGGGTTGGGGGACCTGGATGATGATTGGCTCCCGGGGAGCCGCCGCACGCTCTGCAGCGCGTTGAGCCGCGTCCATGTTCTTCTCGTAGGTTCGCTGAGCCTTTCGCTGCTCGTTCTCGAGAACGGCTTCGTCGGCAGCCAGCTTCTCGCTTACGTCGATTCCGCAGTGAAGTTGTTCCAGCATCAGCAGCCCTCCCCGGGCCATCCCTCGATCGCTAGGGTGCAATGGGCCCGAAATCACAACGTTCTCGATCCGCTGTATCTCGGCGCAGACCTCGGCCGACCAAAGCTTGTTCGCGCGCGCCTTCGATTGGGCTACTGGACGGGCCGGCGTGGTGGTTTCAACAGGGGTGCCGAATGAGGAGAGATCCTCTGCGGCCTTCGCCGGGGTTATCAGCGCCGCCAAAGCAATGAGGCCAACGATCGGCCACCTGCAGCTATTGGTCACGCTCGGCTCCCTGTTCGTGCTGACGGAAGTCCGTCACCAGCCGCCTCGGCTTGGATTTCGGGCTCCCTGCCGTTCGAATGTAACTTAAAAGCGGTCGCCTTAAAAGCGACAGCGCGCCGAAATGGCCCTGTGAAAAGGACTCACAAGGGACCATTGCGGGATGTTCTGGCGCGAAACATGCGCCGGCTTCGGGCCGCGCGCGGGCTCAGTCAGGAGGCCTTGGCCCATGAATGTGGGATTAATCGCACATACCTGAGCGGCGTTGAACGCTCGGAGCGAAATGTCTCGATCGATAACATCGCGCGCATTGCGAAGGGGTTGCGCATCTCGGCCTCGAAGCTCCTGGAGGAATAGACCGCTAAATGAGGTCCGCATTCCTACGGGCTCGTTTCATATGAAACTGCTTAGCCGCAGCAACTGCCTAAAGTCATGGGCGGTCGTCTCCTGCGTTCCATCTTGCAAATTGCGTTTACTGAGTCGGCAGTGAAACAGTGAAACAAGAACACCAGAGCAGGGTCAGGGGCAGTTCATGTGGTGGGATCGCGGCGCCGTGGCGTCTGCACGATCCGAGGCGATCTGCCCGCAACGGTTGGGGACACATTGGCCCACGCGCTGCTAGGCGCGCCACCGCCAAAACGGGGCGCCGCCCGATCTCGCCGGGGCGTTCTCGATTCCTTCCTTGATCAGTGGTGAGACCCGGTCCATCAAATCCCTATAGAGGCCCGTCGCGACATAGTCCGCGTCGCGGTCGCTCATAATCGTTCCCGGCCAGCTCACGCTTACATCGCTCGGCGGCCAGATACGAAAAACGGAGCCACCATCTGGCGTCGAGAATTTCCAGTTTTCGATGTAATCATTCGCTGGCGAGCGCATGACGTGGATGAAAAGCGATCCGATCACCTGCGTAGAGGCGTGACTATTATAGAAGGTGGCAACGAGACTGCCGCCGCGTCGAGCTTCTTGCTTCGGCGAGAGATACAAGAAAGGCGACGATCCCCAATGCGTCGGCCAGCTCACTCGCAGATATGGACCAATCCAAACGGCCCAGCCGCGTGCCGGAGGAGCTAGCCTGTTCATCAGATACTTTCGTTGTGAATGATGGGTCGTCACCCAACTATGCGTATCGAATTCCGCAACCATGGCCTTCAGAACGGCCCATGTTGCAATGATCTTCTGTTGATGCGGCAGAAGGCGCGTTGTCTCTCCGCGCAAAAGGCGATCTCTATCAATCAGCGGGATCATGATCGGTCGCGCCAAATTCTCGACCTTATCGCGCATCCAGCCGTTGTTGCAGTTGGATTCGCAAACGCAATAGACCTTCCAGTCCCGGATGTCGCCGATACGTTTGATCAGGTATCGGTCCGACTGCACAACCTTCACATCCACTCGCTCAACGTCGTACTTCCTCATCGATCGCGGTGGCAGGAATCTGTGGGACCAACGCGAAAATATGTGCTCCCCATTCATCTTTGGCGCCCCGCAGAAGATGCAGTGGGCCGCTCGCTGGAATGGAGCATTGTCGTGCTTGCGCCTGGTAACCTTTACTGTCTTCGCCATGACGTGCCGCTAGTAAGCTAGGGTCCAATCCGGCATTCGCTGTGGAGCACGCCTGCCCGCTTTGATAGCTGGGAAGACGCGATGCCAGCTCGCACTAACTCACCAGTTTTGTCCGGTTTGAAGCTGAACATAAACAGCTCAGATTCGGACGCGCATCGCGCCATGAGCTGCAATCCCGTGTTGTCGCTCTGCAATGAGTTAATCTGACAACCATGAGCCGAATAGCGGAAATCGTTCGGCGGGTCACCCATCGACACCAAATCCAATGCGTGGCTGTCCGTGAAAATCAGCCGCAGCCCAGCATTGATGCCATCCTTTTTCCAGCCGAGATCACCGCTGTCTTGCGCAAGGCCCCCCGGCAGATAGTAGCTATAGCCAGAGGAAGGTCCGCAGGTGTAGATGATTTTGTCGGCGAAGGCCTGTGACCCGCCGAACAGGACCATTCCGCTGATGACAGCGCAACGATGCATTCGGCGCGCCCACATCGGATTTTCCCTCTCGCTAGAAGACACGCTTAGTCGGCTTGCACGTCAAATCCCAGCTCTCGCCAAAGATTAGCGCACCTTTGGCGCTGCTAGACAACTCCGTTGCAGTGATGCTGCCGGTAATGCGATCGACGGTGCCGTTTATCGACCAATTGCTGATCTCAGTGCCATGTGCGGAGAATTCAACGCTCACGGCATCAACCTTCGTGATCCGCGCGGGATGCCCAAAACCCAGGACGGTCTGCCCCGCTAGATTCACCAGTATGCCTAACTTGGTAATCTTCTCCGGTTTATCATCCTCGGCAGTCGTGAGGATGTTTTTCGCCGTGCCGTCGCAGCTCAGCGTCAATGCTGTAACCTCAGCACCAGCACTCGGAAGCGTCTGCAACACCAGCGCCGCGCCCGCGATCAGAACTTTCCGCATGGTCCCGCCCTCGATCGTTCAAGCCTAGACGGATGTCGCGGGCCTGTCGATAGTTGACACTGCGAGGTTTTGCGACATGATCCGCGCTACCATGGCGCGACACATTCCGAAAGATTGGGAAGCCGTCTTTGCCGAGTTGGACGGCGTCAACGATAGGGCCGTCATCTTGGTTGTCGGCTCGCTGATCGACTATGCGCTCGCCGAAGCTATCAAATCTCGGTTGCGCGAGCCGGATTCCGACAAGGCCTGGAATGATCTGTTCAAAGAGAGCGGGCCGCTTCAAACGTGGTCGCAGAAGACTACCGTCGCTTATTTCCTGAAGATCATCGGGCCCATCGCTCGCGCCGACATCGATCTCTTGCGCAGCATCCGGAACGAAGCCGCACACGACATGAACCCCGTCACCTTCGACGCGGAGAAGATCGCCGACAAGGTTCGCAAGCTTCAGATGGGCAATGAGCACACAAAGCAGCATCCGTTACGCCAGCAATTCCTCGTAGCCGCGCGGATGTACATCGCAAACCTAATTCTGCGAGCCGGCGATTCTCACGCAGAGATCGCCCAGGCGTCGGCCGCGCTCGCACCGTATCTCGATCGCTAATGCACCACGGGATGTCGCCATGACCGAAGCCAATGACAAGCACATCGAAAGCCTACGCGCCAAGGTGCGCGACGAGCGGGCGCGTGTCGCCGAGTTGACCAGCCGGCTCGGCGATCTGAAGCGGCTGCTAGAGCCCGCGTCATCCCAGCTCGATTTCGTGGAGTTAGGGTTTATCCATCCCAACGTGCTGGCGCAGCGCCGAACGCCGCAAGAGTTGGCGCGATGGCTTGCCGGCGCGGATGCCTTCCTGAAAACGGCGATTGACACCCGCGAGCACGTGGAGTGCATGGCGAAGCAATTCGGTAATGACGCGAGACTGTTTGATGCACCTTGAGAAATTCGCGTGGGCGGTCAGCATACTGGAAGGCGCGCGCCGTCTCGCCGACGACAAGAGTAACCGTATTCCCTTATTTTTGCTGATCGGCTTCTCCGTCGAGAACGCACTGAAGGCGCATCTCGAAAAGAAGGGGGAGCCGCCGGGCAAATGGGAGCGGTCGCACGATCTGGCGGACCTCTACGACAAAGCATCGGCCACTGGGCTTGCGCCGATCGAAGGCGTTGAGACCTTCGTGCGCGCGCTCTCGCCGTTGCACAAGGACTTCGTTTTCCGATACCCGGAGAAAGCGGGCATTGCTGATCTGTTTTCGCCCGCATCATCGATCCACGCGACTGACGAGCTTTGCCGGGCAGTCGCGCAGCAATTCGACCCAGGGGAGATACCGGGATGGACCGCCAAGCGATAAACGCCAGTGGACCATGGCACTCGCGCGCTGATCATCGGCGACGAGGCGCGTGGTGTAGTCCGCCTCTCGGAAATGATAGCCTACCTCGCGGCCGGCCGTGGCTCCCCAAATAGTGACCCAGCGTTGCCTATGTTGAACTTCTAGCGGCGAGTAGAGCTCGACACGCCGCCACCGAGCCGAGTGGCATAGCAGTTGGCGACAAAGACGTTTGATAGGTTCTCCAAACGCTATGGATTTTATCGATCTCAATAGATATTTCGTTCCCCTTCGGGAAGATCAGGAGGCAGATCTCGATATTGGCCGCCTGTGGGGACCACAAGTAAGCGGGTGGCTATCGTGGGCCGACTTACGTCGTCGCCGACGGGTGATCTTGCTAGCGGAAGCCTATAGCGGCAAGACGGAAGAGTTTCGCCACCAATGTGCTACTCTGCAAGCCGATGGCAAGCCCGCCTTCTTTCTAAGGATCGAGGACCTCGAGCAAGGTACAGAACAAGCGCTGGACCGGGAGAGCACGGAGCGCTTTCGCGCTTGGTTGGCGGCCCCAGGTGAGGCCTGGTTCTTCCTCGATTCTGTTGATGAAGCGCGTCTCAACCGCAAGAACTTCGAGACGGCTTTACGACGATTTGCGAAGGATATCGGTGACGCGAGCGAACGCGCTCACATCTATGTATCCTGCCGCATCACAGACTGGCGAGGCGCCGACGACCGCGCATTGTTTCTCCGCTACTTACCTGCATGGAAGAGCCCGGAGACAGATCCGGCGGCACCCGCGGGCAACCTGAGTGGCCTCTTGGGCCCGATTTTCGATAAAGAAGAAAGGCCGCAAAGACGCACACCCAATCAGGATGAAGAAAACCTCGAAGGCCTAACGGTTGTTCAGCTTGTTCCGCTCTCGGCGGAACAGTTCAGCGAACTTGCCAAGGCTGCCGCGGTCAAGGATATCGAGGCCTTCACCGCGGCCATCGTCAAGCAGGGCCTATCCGCCCTCACTGAAAGACCTGGCGATCTTCTCGATTTGGCGGACTATTGGAACGCCAACGGCAAGTTTGGTGCCTTCGCCAAAATGATTGAACACAGTGTGCTGCGTAAGCTTGCGGAGCCGAACCCGCATCGGCCCGACAACGAAGCCCTTTCGCAGGACGACGCACTTTGGGGAGCCGAACGCCTCGCAGCTGCGCTCACGCTCGGCAAGTCCTTCACGCTCCGCGCGCCGGGCAATGAAACCGATCCGTCACTCGCAACTGGCGCGCTCGACCCGGCCCACATATTACCCGAATGGACTCCGGCAAAAAGAAACGCGCTTCTTCGCCGCGGGCTATTCGCACCAGCAACCTATGGCCGCATACGCTTCCATCACCGATCCAGCCAGGAATATCTCACAGCCAAATGGCTGGACAGGCTACTTCGGGCAGGTTGCCCTCACGCCGAGATGTTCCATCTTCTCTTCGCGGAACGCTATGGAGTTGAGACGGTCGTCCCCTCCCTCAGGGTTATCGCCGCTTGGCTGGCACTTTGGCACACGGAAATCCGGCAAGAACTCACCAAACGCGAGCCCCTCATTCTTCTTGGCTACGGCGACCCTGGCTCTCTGCCACCCGAAGCCCGCGAGCAAATCTTGTTGGCTTACGCCTCCAAACAAGCCACCGGTGAAACGGCCGATGATCGCCTTGAAAATCGCGACCTATGGATGTTTGCCACCGAACAGCTTGCGCCTGCGATTTTGAAAGCAGCGTCCATCAACAAGCGGGACGACTTTCATTTCGACTTGCTTCGTCTCATTCGCGAAGGCGCAATCAAAGGCGCGGTCAGTCTCGCGCGCTCTGTTGCGCTCGATGAGAAGGCGAACGACCATTATCGTATCGTCGCGATGGACGCGCTCGAAGCTTGCGGCGATGAAGCCACAATCGCCAAAATCGCCAAGCGCTTTCTTAGGAACCCTGCAACTGCCAGCGCGCGCCTCGCCTCTTCCTTCAGTGCAAGCTTTTATCCAAAGTATCTCAGCACTCATGATCTCCTCAAGATCATTGAGAACGCTAAATCGGCCGGACCGTATTCAACCGATGGGTTCGGTTATCACCTTAGAGAAATCTATGCCAAAGTGCCGGACAACGCCGCCCGCGCCGCGTTCCTTAGCGGGCTGGCCGACCTGTGCTTGTCGAAACCCTTTGTCGATGACTTCTGTCGCACAAGCGCTCGGTACGTCGATCTCACTCGGCATATGCTGGGGCTCGCCGATCTTGAGGTTCAGCGGCTCAAAGTTGCGGCGCATCCCGACTATGTCATCCGTATGCTGATGGTTGTCGAACGATCCGGCCGCGATGGGTCGAACAACGAACCCAAGCAGCGCCTCGCCGAACGGATTCGCGCGAATGCCGCTCTGAACCGCGACCTCATGTGGGCCGATGTCGCCGAGCAAAGGGCCAACAGCAGCAGGTACGGCGCGGTGACACGCCATTGGCAAGTGCTTGTCGGCGCAAATTCGCGGCTCTGGGGACTGGCCGAGAGCGATCTGCGATGGTTGTTCGACGATCTCAGAACAAGGCCGAACCTTGAGGACCGGCAAGTCGCTCTCAGTTGCTTGATCGAGATTCTCGGTAAATCGGGAAAGCTCGCCGCACAAGCGTCTCAGCTACGCATGGCAATCGGGCCCGAGGCCGCATTGCTTGCTGAGCTCGGGGCCGCGCTGTCACCGGCACCCGTGCCAACGCTCGACCGAACCCATGCACTTCAAATAGCCTTCTACGAGCTTCAGGGTCGGTATCAGCGGGTCAAGGACAAGGAAAGCTGGATCGCATTCCGTCAGGAAATACTCGTTAATCCCCAGCTCCTGCGAGACCCAAACCTCCTTTCATCCTGGACGAAAGGAATCTTCAGGCTGCAAACCCTTCAACGGTGGCTTCAGCACCGCACTGGATCGGACGAAGGCAATGTCGCTCTTCAGTGGCGTCTCCTTGAGGAGGGCTTTAGCCGGGAGGTGGCGGAAGCTTTTCGCGACGGCATGAAAATCCTCTGGCGGCTGGTCAAAGCGGTACGCCCCATTAAAAAGCCGGGCGGCCATATAACCATCAAGTGGCCTACGCTCCTCGCATTTGCGGCCGTGGGCGTGGAGGCAGCAAACAATGCCGATTGGCCCGCAAATCTCAGCGAAAAAGAAATGGGACTGGCGGCCCGCCACGGTTGCCGCGCCGAGCAGACCTATCCGGACTGGATCGACCTGCTGACGATTGCGAGTCCAAAAGCGGTTCTGCCCGCGATAAGGGAGCAGATCGAGTTCGAATGGTCAGCACCCGGCAATCTTTCGACTACCTTCTTGCATCGCTATGGCGGAGCTGCGACCTCAATTCAGAAGCCGGTCCAGCGGCTGATTTTCGATGCCATGGTCGCAGCGGAAGCCAGTGCCGCGCAGACGATCAATACCGCCCAGCGCCTAGTCCAGCGCCTTGAACTAGATGTGACGCAAAAAACTAAGCTGTTCTCCGTCGCGCGCAAGCGGTTCGACGGATATGCGAAGGCGGGTAAGAATGACTGGACGCTTTCCTATCTTGGCCTTCTCTTGATAGTCGATCCCGATCAAGCTGTTTCCATCCTGGAAACTTGGCTCAATGCAGCTCCTGCCGCGGATCGCAAGGCGAGGGCGGAGCAGACTTTTAGCACCCTTTTCGACCGGTACGATGGGCTTGTTGCAGGATCGCTCGCAGTAGCATCGACCGAAGCGCTCGAACGCCTGCTTCACGTTGCTTACGCCAGCATTCGCCCGAAGGACGATGTCAAGCGTGAAGGCACTCACACTCCCGACACGCGCGATCAAGCGCAAAGCGCGCGCGATGCCATTCTCGGCATACTTCTCGCGCGCTCCGGGCCCGATGCCTACTATGCTATGCAAAGGCTCGCCGAAAATCCTGCGTTCGCGGTGCGTGCACATCGCTTCCGTGAGCTCGCGCGCGGCAAGGCCACACGCGACGCCGAGCTTCCAGCATGGACCGCCGAGGAAGTCCGCGGTTTCGAAAGCAGCTTCCTCGCCCCGGCTAAGACGGGGGGTGACTTGTTCCGTGTCGTACTGGGCGTTCTGGCGGACATTCAAAAAGGTCTGAGCACCGACGATTTCTCGTCGCGTGCCCTTCTTGAGCGCGCAAAGGATGAGGACGAAGTCCAGTTGTGGCTAGCCGAGCAATTGCATTTGCGCGCAAAGGGCCGCTTTCAAATCACTCGCGAGAGCGAGGTAGCCCTTGGCGACAAGCCCGACATTACAGTCTCCTCGACGGCAATCCCTTTTCAGGTCGCGGTCGAGGTTAAGCACGGCGGCAAAGGCTGGACCGGCGCCGAGCTTGAAAACGCCTTACGCGTGCAGCTTGCAGAAGATTACCTCAAGCCCGATTATCGGCGTCATGGGATTCTGGTCGTTACCCATCATTATAGCCGCCAGTGGCAGCGGCCCAATAAAAGCAACAGGATCACGTTTGCCGAACTAATCGCATGGCTGTCCAGCAGCGCCGCATCGATCAAGCAGAATGCCGTCGGCCACATAGTCGTCGCCTGTGTCGGGTTAAACGCCTGGAGGGGTGAGCCAACGCACCCCCCGAAACGGCCGAGAGCTGCTGCCCAAACCCGCGCGAGGCGAGTCACAGGGCCCAAGACACCGAAAACTAAAACAAAGAAGGTCTTGAAACGAACGGCTTCGCGCGGCTCCAAGACCGGCCGCGTCGGGGAAGTTCCGGGCGCATTGCGCT
>Ga0075441_10001542_pt1 | contig 11056 bp, 4 predicted proteins | sample CoawatmetaG00DNA_FD_71582 | JGI IMG/M metagenome (GOLD analysis project Ga0075441, IMG submission 71582) | Marine microbial communities from the West Antarctic Peninsula - Coastal water metaG002-DNA | ecosystem: Environmental > Aquatic > Marine > Coastal | place: Atlantic Ocean: West Antarctic...
TCAGCTTCTTCAGCTTCTTCTGCTTCTTCTGCTTCTTCTGCTTCTTCTGCTTCCTCTTCCTCGCCACCCTCGTCAATACGCTGAGTAGGAGTAATGCCAGCCTTTCCCCAAGCCGCAGCTTCAAGAAGTTGGTTACGAAGTTCATCACTTAATTTCATGTGATCCATAGTTATATCCTATAAATAGTTAAGATTTTCATCTCTACACTTATTTAGCAAAGTAAGCCAAATAAACGAATTTTATTTTATTTTTTACCGTGTAGGGGTAGGTCCAAAGGAGGAAGAGGGATTATCTCGCTCTGTACTAGACGGAGGCTCAATAATGTATCCAGTCTCCATAGCTTTTATAACTGGATACTGAGGGGTAGTAGCTGCTTCTCTTTTTTGAAGCAATTGAGTCTTTTTAATAGTAAGCTGCCCATCAGATTTTCTTAAGGGTGGGAAAACTTTAATATCATTTACTAATCCATTCTGAATGAGGTTATAGAGAAGAGTCTTGTTTTCTAAAAGAACAAACTTATTAAAAGGGGTTAAAGAAAATCTACTAAAAAGATCAAAATCAGTTATAGTTTTTCCTATTCCTTGGATTCCTGTAACATAATCTTTATCAATCTCTTGAATAATTTCAGAAATCTGTCTAAAGCCTGTTTTTTGTCGAGTTGGGGATAAGTCTTCGGCGGTTCCTTCTACCCCCCGCACTCGATAAGTATTTTTAAAAATAGCATTATTAGAATTAAGAGCAGATATCCTTGTTTGAGTATCCTCTTCCCCATATACATTAGAATAAGTAGGATATCCAAGCCGTGTTGATATGGATTGTTTTTTATTAATAAGAGGAGTGTTTATGGGTAAAACTTTTAATTCTCTAATTATTTTTCCACTAGGATCATAAGAGATTATTTGGGAAGTAGCGTTAAAAAGCAAATTCTCCGCTCTATTTGTAGGAATCACAACCATATACCAAGGAACTTGTCTTAACAATAACGGAGTAGTTTTGTTAGTTTTGGGAGTATTAGGTATAATCTCTTGCTGTCTAACTTTTAGTTCTCTAGTTTGTGTAATATAATCTAACATCAGATCATCATTAGCCAGGAGCATAGTTCTATTATTTGCTTTATACCTAATATAATCATTAATAATATTAATATCAGAAACACTGCTACTATCCATGAGTTGGTAAGTAGCGGTAGTTGCTTTAAGCATCGGGTACTGAGTAATGGGCTGTGTAGTTATAGAACTCAATACACAACTTAGGATATAAAAATTTTGTCTGGGGGTGGATAAAGAATAATCAAACTCAATCCCAGAAGAAGCGTCTGCCGTAACCGTAACAGTTCTATTTTCGTCGCCTCCAATAAGCTTAACGGACCTTTGGCGAGTCGAATCAGAAATAATAAAAGCATGATCTTTTTCCGACTCGCAGAAAATCTTATAGTCTTTTCCTTTACGAACAAACTTAAGATAATCACCATCTGAAATTGCTAAGGTACTTCCAGTAATAAAGGTATCATCATCTTTGATATAAAATTTATAGGAATTTCTTCCAAAAGTAATAGTAAGATGTTTATCAATATCGGTTGATAATACTTTCCAATTAGGCAGTACCTTTCTCATCCTCCCCTCAGATTTAGAAGGATCCAAAGAAAAATAAGTATTTTCAATAATAGAAAGTGCAGCATACTCATTAATATCGTTTGAAGAACCTCTTACAATATCTACAGAAACTCGTTTATGGCTTTCTTTAGCAATTTTTTGTAGATCCTTTAACTGAAGCTTTCCTAAAGTTCCATCAATAATTCGTGTTCCTATAATAGCGTAAATATCTTGCTCGTTAAATAACGAACCATCATAATTTCTCATACTCTTTAAAAGAGAAAGAACACTAGGCTTCAAGCTTTTAATCACAGCACGAACCGATACCCCCTCTACTCTACTACTATCCCAGTCACCCTTGTTACGGTTGTTTTTAAGAATATAATTAATATTATGATCTATCTTTGTCCCAAACCATTGAGTATACCCTGAAGTATTTGGAACCATAGCTGCAACTGGTTTTGTAAATATAGCAATATTAGAATCAACTAATCCTGTAGGGCGTTTCTTTCTAAAATAGTCTTGAATATTAGAATCATTTAAATTAACTGTTTTACTTTGTCTAGCTGCACTAAGTCTTTCCCTACGAGAAGTAGATTTCGCACTAATCAAAGCTGCTCCTGCTTTTAAAATATTCTTTATCTTGGGTAGTCTACTACGCCCTGTAATTTTAGGTTCTCCTAAAACTCCCTGCCTCCCTGTATTGCCTGATCCAATTACACGCTCTTTGCCTCCAACCCCAGGACCACCTCCAGCTTCCCCTGTTTCTGGGATGCAGTTAGCCGCACACTTATACTGCTTGGTGCTACAATCCCCATCAGCATTAAAACAAGTCTGTATCCCAAACTTATCTAATATCTCATCCCAATTATAACCAGCACCAACTAACATTTGATATACCTGCCACCAATGATAATCAGGATTGATTGCTCCCTTTATTCCACACCCAACTCTTGCTGCGCCAGTGACATCATCCTTACATATTGCAAAGTTAAAGTTGTCATCGTTACAAGGGTTTGTGTCTGGAATCCCAGGACCACAGATCATCCCACCACAATTAGTCGCTTGATTAGGAGACCAAGTTTGGCCCAGAAAGCCTAAAAACTTTCTAATTGCTTCACATGTTAATTCTCCAGTACTAGGAACTCTATAACACATGCCATACCACGCAGGACACTCAGATTCACACCCAGCCGCAATACACTCGGACTGAGAAGTATATGGCCCAGGCCCTTGTTTACACTGCCCAATACCAGAATCACAATACCAAGATATACAATCATCTGGATTGCCATAAGCATCTTTACACTCAAAGTTGTCGTATCGACCATTCGAAGTTGGAACACAATTACCTTTGCCATCACAATCATATTTTATACAGTTAGCATCAAAACACTCTGCATAAGTCTTATATTGCCCCTTGTTCTGTGATACGCAATTGCCATTTACACACTCCCAATTTTCACACCCATCGCGTATACACGCTTCCTTACTGAACCATGACCAATCATTAGGGTTCAAAGTATCAACACAATCATCACTAATACACTTATACGGACCACAGGTAGCGTTGGCTAGACACGAAGCTAAACTGGGCCATGCGTCAGGCCCAGGGCGACCGATGACAGGCATACAATGGAAAGTATCATCTAAATCTTTCTTGCAAACATGCCAATCATCTCCTGGTGGATCATCTTCTATTCTTTCAATTGTAAATTCAACAAGATCGCAAGGACCAGTGCATGACCAAGGCACCAAACAATCCCCTCCAGGCTCGGTACAAGGAGTAATAGGATACCACTCGCCCCACCCTGTTTTGGTATACTGGGTATTAATCCAGTCCATAACTTTAGCACAACCATTTGGATTACTACATCCTCCACCCGTACAATCCTTACAAATGAGTTGTATTGTTACAAGAGCTTGTTGTACACCGTTCACTTCATTCCCTAGCGAAACAGTTATTTCGTTAAGTTCAGGGAACACACACAGACAATCAAGCTCATTTAGTCCAGGAGGACCAATCGGCGGAACTCGGCCACCATCAGGAGGACTATCAGGAGGCCCATCTCCGAAGTTAAAAGCTCCCTGTCCAGGCAACGCTTGCCCACAACCAAAAGTGGTTTGCTCTCCAGCCATTAATCAGTTTTTATGGAAATTGTTGGATTAGTACCATTCAAGTTTCCATATAGGTAAGGCAAATCATTTTGAGGAACTCCTGTAAAGGTCCACATAATAGTAGGATAGGTACACTTACCAATACGAGGGTTCCCTATATATCCCAAACCATTAGTTTGGCTAACAGGATTGGAATTAGAATATAGAATATCTCCAACAGGAACTACAAAACCACTAAAGCGTTCCCCTCCTCTTTCAGATACAGTAATAGTATTTGTTTTCTTCTTTTTCTTACCTCCTGTAGTAAAAGATAAAGAGTGAGGAGCAGGGAATCTCGGACTTTTAGTTCCTGATCTAGAGTTCAGAGCGTCTGCAATAAAAGCAACATAAATTGTAAATTCATCAAAGCCTTTTTCAACCCAATGACCAAAATAACCTCCCTGTTGACCACCCTTAGCTCCTCCAGGAGCCATTCCTTGTCCATTTTGAGGTAAGCTGTTCACTAGATCAACATCTATTTTATAATCTGCTAACCAAGGAGCAATATCTCTATCAAATTTAATTTTCTTAGAAATATAATGAAATCCTGCGCGAGATTGTGCCCCTGAATGACCCTCTGTATTTCCAAAATCTGATAGCCTCGCAGGAACTCCCCCTCCAGTAGTAGTTCCGTTTGGATAGGTTAGTTGTTTAAAACTTCCCGCAACTATGGTAGGATCTGGGCTACCCGCCAAAGAAAAGAAAGTGTTAATGTAATCATTAGGCCAAAGACCTTGATCAGTAAGAGCTTGATCTCCCACCCATGCGGCTAAGTCCCAATCAGGATAAGAAGGAACATTAATCTGTGCGGCATTACTTCCAATACCATACTTTCCTTTAACATATGCTTTGATATAAGCATCTGAATCATTAGAATCAACCCCATCGTCATCAAACTGAGTTTGATAAAAATCATATAACACCCCTTCAGGCCCAAAGTTCCATCCACCAAATACATACCCCATGGCTAAGACATTAGTACTGTCTTGTGGGGTTCCTGTATTGGTATCAATAACTGCATCAACTACACCTTTTAAATCATCATAAACTCTTTTAAGTTCATAATCCATTTGGCCTTTTCCAACAGCAGGGTTGGCTAATGAAAGTTGGGGGAAAGCAGCCCCAATACCTGCTCGTTCATTGTAAGCAAGTTCAGCAGTACGGAACAAAGGTCTAATATCAATAACATCTGTACTTAAAACTACTTGCCCACCAGATCTAGTCCACACATAAGCTACAGGCAAAATAGATTGACCAACCAACTCAAAGGCATTATCTTCCAGCTTCTCAGAAATAAGAGGAGCTAAGTTTAAGATATCGTCTGGGGAAGGGAAACTACCACGAACATCATATGCAATATCATTTGCAGAAGTAGAAGTAAAGCCCATATTGGTATTACTTTGATCTCCTGGAGAAGCAAGAATGCTATGATCCTGTGTAGTATCTTGAATATACTTATCAGTAACATTCGTTGTAGGCTGAAAATTTGCTTTAATTCCCGCTCCTCTTACAATACCTAATTGAGGTTTAGTTATTTTCTGTCTACCTGTACTAGTGAGAATATTAACTCCACTCATATCAATAGGTTTACTATAAATAAATACTAAATCAATTCTGTTCTCAACTCCTGTGATAGGAATCTCTGTACCGGTCTCATTTATATAAGAAAAATCTGATGGATCAAATATAGGAACTTCAATAGATAATTCTTCACCAACATCTACAACGGATAATCTAGAAATTCCTCTCCACTTCTTAATAAAGTAATTTTCTGTTTTGGGAAATTTTGCCCAACCACTCGTTGGATTAGTTGTTTCGAAAGAAGGTAACACGAATCTGTCCTGGGCAGACCCAAATGAAGCTGCCCAAAGCAAAGCGTTAGTTATAACCATAGGAGAGTAGGATGCTCCCCCTCCTGGATTGTTAAATCCCAAGTCTGCATAGCGAAGATAGGAAACACCAGCATCCATCTCCACACCACTACCATCAATAGGCATATGGGAATTCACTACGGGCCAAGTAAAAGCTCTTTCAACTAATCCTGTCATCCCTAAAGCGTCTTGTGCTAAAGTACTTTGGAAAGTATCTAAAGCAGCTTCTAAAATTGCGTTAGCGTTCTTAGGGAAATCTCCTGGATTAGGAATGGCCGTTTCCCAAGCATCAACATCTCCTACAGCATCTCCCATTACCTTTTGCAAGTAAGCTAACGGCTTACTCGTAGAGGCATCATTAATTCTAGCAGTATATCTTCCAGGCTTTACTCTAACTACTCTATCTGCTCCAGTAGCAAAAGGGCGAAGCTCCTCAATATCTGTCCTTTTAACATTTAATAGTTTATCACTGCTTTGTCTAACTTGGTCTCTCAACCATAAACAGTTTTCTTGTAACTGCTTGATAGGAATATTATCTACTTCAAAGTAGTAAGGATCGTTTGCTTTAAAGAAACGAACAGGATCAGAAAATCGGTAGACGCTTTCTTGAAAAATTTGGTCACTCATTAGTTATCTCTCGCTAGGTCAAATATGTTAGAGGATTTAAATCCAAATGAGCCAGAGGCATCTCCTGGATATGCCTCAGACCCCCTACTATCAGGACCTCTAGAACGGTATAGAGTAACTTTTACAGGTCTTCCTCCTAACCCTAGACTAGCATTTTTAGAATTAGCAAAAGTATTTGAAGCAGACTCATCTAACATTGTTTGTGTTGGATTACTATCCACAAAATCCTCGCAATAATAAAATCCTGAAGTCCATAAACGGTCGGTTACTCCTGCCACTGTTCCAGTGGAGTAACTTTGTTTTAAAAGATTAGGATATAGACCACTTACATTAGTGAGTCCTACAGGAAGTATTGCGGAAAGGGGGGCTGAACAATTATACCCTTGTGAGAATACTTGGTACGCTGGCCCAAGTGCGCCAGAAAAGTCTCCCGTGTGAGGATAGGACCCGTGATAATAACCACTTAAATCCGTTTGTAAAAGTTTAGCACTAGATTTTGGAGACCAATAAATTCTAAAATTTCCACGGTTATTACTCGTATGTGGGGCGGCTCCCCAAACTTTAGGAGTATCATCAATAACATTAATCCCCGCCTGACTGATATACTTTGAAACTGCTCCCCATGCTACACCATCCACAACAGTTGAATCCGCAACAGAAGACTCAAACCTATCAAAAGGCATATTAAAAGTAACCCCAGAAGGAATAACCCAAACTGCACTCCCTGCACCGAAAGCATCAAGAATACTTAAACTTCCTGTATCAGGTGTATTTTCTAAGGCACCAGAAGCAGGAACTTCTTTACCAAGCCCAACTAAAGTTCCATCAACAGAAGACATCCATAATGAACTTGGACCGTGGTATTGAGCATCTAAAGGATACATCCCACTTAGCGAACAGAAAGAAGCATTCAATCTAGAAGTATCAGCCATATTCCAAATCATAAGCTGATCACACTCAGTTGAACTACAATTATAAATAACACCATCTAAAGGATTATCAACATGAGCAAGAGGGAAGTGAACATTACGAACATTAACTACACTATCTTGTGTTGCTCTAACACAAACTCCTCCTTTTGAGAAGGTTGATCTTTTGGCGTAATCAGGACTAGAAAGAGTATCAGTTACTAAGAAGGTGTTTATATCTCCATTAGTAAAGACGGGTTCTGCACCAATAGTAATTGTGTTGGGGTGAGAAGCGTTTGTTAAATCATCTAAATAATTTTCTGTAATTGCATTAGCATCCTGCGGGTTTGGATAAAATTGCAGAGAACCAGAGCAAATAAGACTACTATTATCATAAGTCCCTATAGGGTAATCCGTCCCATCAGCTAATACAATTACTCCGTTTGGTGATTGTTCCCAAGTTTGAGAATAGGCACCTAAATCAAGCATATTAATTGTGGAGTTCTTATTAGCAACTAGGCAAGCTCTAGTAGCATGAAGTTCTACAGAAGTATGATTACCAGCAGCACTTAAATCAAACCCACTAGCTTCAACAGTATATTTATCTCTAACTCTAGACGGTTCAATATTTAGGGTAGACTGATCTTCCACAAGAGCATCTACACCAAACTGAGCGATTACAGTAGGTCCGTGCAGATTAATAGTAGATTCATTATCTGCATATAACCCTGCTGAATGTTTTTGATAAGTATATCCTGGAGTTCCCCATACAAAATTACACCCACCAGCCGTACCATACAAACTGACAGTAGAATTATTAGTTGCTTTAATTGCCTGACCAAACGCAGGAACACCAGCAACGGAATCAGCTTGTATTCTTGTTATAATTTTTGGCTGTATTAAATCCAAAATAGAGTCATCATCCACAGATATAGCAGGAAGAATACCTTTGTTAGCATCACTCCACTTAATAACTCCTTGAGCCCCACTAAAACTCATACAACCAAAAGAGTCTGGCATATGGTTTACTAAATTGAATCTAAAGACACTCTGCTTTTGAAGATCTAAATGTTGCCCATTTCTAACAAAATCAACTTGCTTCCTCACAGCCTGTCCAGCAGTTCCAGGGGTTCCAGTATGAGAACGAAGCAATATAAGAGAGTTTCTAGCTCGTAACCCCACAACGGGATGGTCTTCAACACAAAGCTCGTCATACTCTAAATTAGAATTATTAAGTTCTATACCTTCATTATTTCCATAAACATCCAGTAATCCTTTAATATCAATGTTAGAGTTATTACAAACAATACCAAAACCAGTATTAACTTCTGCGGAAGTAATTCCTCCCGTAGGCTCACTAGTGATTATTGTTCTTTGATAACCCCCATGCAGTTTAGAGTTATCTAATTTAAAACCAATATAGTTTCTAGAGGCGATAACCATCACATCATCACCAGAGGCTTGAAACTCTCCTGCTCCTGTTTCGGCTAATCCTGGGGAAGGCAGAAGCGCACTGATAGAAACATCGCTATTAATAGCATGGAAACCTATTCCTGTTTTAGTATTTCTAGTATCCGCAGCAGTTAAAGTATAATTTCTATAAGAAAAGGCAGAACGAGAAAGAACCACTTTCGAGTTATTAAATTTGAACCCAGCTTCTTTACATCTAGTAGCAGCACAGTTCTCCAAAAGGACATCAGAATTAGTAACCTCCACTCCAACATCTCTTCCTTCGTTTGGGGCAGACTGTCCGTTTACACAGAAGTTTCGAACAAAGATGGGGCCATCACAGTTTTTAATACTTAATTTAGACAAGGCATTAAGATATATCGAACCTCCCACATCTTGTGCTACTCCTGTTGAAATATCAGCCCGTTTAATTTTAGTAGTGCTTCCAGACTGGGGGGCTGCGGAAACATCATTAAGTTGAATAGTAGCATCTTGGGCTTGGTCTACTGTAACCTCATAAGGAGATACATTAAATTCATTTAAGACTCCCGCTAGTAAGCCATTATATTCAAGAGAGACAGATAACGGAGCTTTTCTTAAAGTGTGTTTTGGATAAAGAAAACTATTAGCTTTAGTAATTCCTGCACCAGCCCCTCCCTCCGTTAGTACTCTAGTTGAAATATGTACTCCTGAGGTACAAGCATTATCATCAATACCAGAGAAGAGGGTTGCACTCACATCAGCAGAGATAAATTGCTTTACTAAAGGAGTATACTTATTATATGCAGGAGTTGCATCTCGTTGACTACAGTACCCAGAAGCATTATAAACTTTGGAGTAAGCTCTATTAATAATCTCAATAGATCCTGCTTCCTCAATCTTAAAATTATGAAGCTCTAACTTACCTAAGTCACCAAGATTAGCAACTTCAATCAAGATGGGAAATCTAATAACTTTGGGAAGTGCAGCAATACAAGAACTGACAGTTGTGAAGATATTACTGTTAGCAAGGAGGGTAGCCGCAGGAGCGTCCCCAGAGACCGTGAGAGAAAACCCAGGGATAGCCGAGGTTGGGAACCCCGCTTGCTCCCAAAGCTCGTAGGTGCGCTCCTCAAGGTCGTACAGAGGAAGGTTGTCCTGCTCCCAGTTGTAGAAGGAACTGGTATCAAACTTGGACACATAAGGAGTCCAAGAATTGTACAGCATTACGCTGCCACTGCTAGTATAAATATCTTCTCTTACAAATACCATTAGAAATTAAGTGTCCATCTAAAAATTAAACTAAAATCACTAGTTTTATATATATTAGTGAAAGTTCTATAAGCTGTTAGGATAGAGGCAGTAGTCCCAGCCCCCGTTGGGTGCTTCATAAATAAGCCAATCTCATTCAAATTAGCCTCGTTATCATGTCTTGTCAAACCATTACAGGTTTCTTCATCAACTACAATGGTATATCGTACTGAAGAGTCTCCAATCCTAGTCCTTTTATTAGGAGGAATAAGTGGAAAAAATTGATTTGCTACTGTTATTCCATTTTTAATTTGAGATGCATCTTCAATAAAAAGGTTACTTCCTACACCATATTCGTCAATAGAGGTGAGAGAACCAGATAACTGAAAAGTACTACTAGACTCTAGTGAGGGGGTTTGATCAGGCTTTCCTGAAACACCAAGCTGGAATCTATCTATCTGATAATCAAGAACAGAGTTGGAGCCTGATCCATTAAACATATAAGAAAGACCCACTCCCATCCCTGAAACGATGATATTATGATCATCAAATACCACCTCCTCTTGACCATCAGTAAATTTCTTAATGATGGTCAGATGACCAGTAAATCCTAATTCTTCTGTAAAATTTTTCATATGAAGTGTAGTCTCCACTTAATAGTTAGATCTGTATAGTTCAAAGCTCCTGCTGCTGTGCCAGCATCACCAACATAACATAAGTTTCTTGTTAAATGTTTCGTAGAAAACAGTTTATATTTCCTAGGATTATTTAGGGGTCCAAACGAATAAGGAGGAGTATTTCCTGCCTTAAGTGTTTCGTTCATATCAATAGTCCAAAGTCCCAGGTTATATATGCCCCCATAAAGGTTAGAATATCCTACATCTCCTGAGCCTAATAGCATTGAATATTCAACTGTTCCTGAATTACCGATATCGGCTCCACCTGAGACACATAATCCACTAGAGGTAGAACTCATAGCGTATCCTGTAGTGGTTCCTGGACTACCCGACATAACCATATTAACAAACCCAGAAACATCCATAGAACTTGCTTCATTTACTATACTGTTGTAGGTTCCTGAGACGAAGTTTGGATCTGAGCTTGGAGCATAATTTATTGGATAAGCAGCAGAGTTATCTAAAGAACTCACAAGAGCAAAATTAGATCCTCCTGTACTAGAACCTTCTGGGTAACATCCAAGATAGTAGGCTTGAGGACCTAT
>Ga0075441_10001547_pt1 | contig 11026 bp, 12 predicted proteins | sample CoawatmetaG00DNA_FD_71582 | JGI IMG/M metagenome (GOLD analysis project Ga0075441, IMG submission 71582) | Marine microbial communities from the West Antarctic Peninsula - Coastal water metaG002-DNA | ecosystem: Environmental > Aquatic > Marine > Coastal | place: Atlantic Ocean: West Antarctic...
GAGTTGTTGGATCCTGAATATGTGGAATACTGCAAAAATAAAAAAACTTTAATTGAATACATAGAACAATTACAACAAGAACTAATGAATAAGCCCCTATCTGTTTATGATGTCTGTCCGGATGTGGTGGACACAGACATGACAAAAGGATTATGGGAAGACTTACCAAAATTAAAAGCGGAAGAAGTTGCAGAAGCGGTGCGTTACTGTTTTGAGTCAACATTCAACGTCAACAAGATGGTGATACAAAAAAATGCTAGTTAGAAATTGGGATAGGGACAAGGACTATGACACACTGGTCGAGTGGTGGACACAGTGGGAGTTCGGCACGGTACCCAAGGAATGTCTGCCACCTGCAGGGATAATAGTAGAAGTTGACGGAAAGCCTGTATGTGCTGGAGGATTATACATAGGAGAAGGAACACAGTTCGCTTTCATGGAATGGATAGTCACAGATAAGACAGCAGAGCCAAGGAATGTGCATAAATGTCTGAAATTGTGTATTGACGGTATAATGAAGTTGGCAAAGGACAGGGGAATGAAACTGGTGTACACTGCCACAAAGGAACAAGCACTGCACAAAAGATATCAAAAATACCACGATATGGTTCTTACGGAGAGCAACGTCAAGACTTTCCTGCGTGATCTGGATGGGGCATATTCCAAGGATTTAACTTGGATCTCAGACGATGAGCAGATAGAAAAGCATAATAAATAAGCATAAGGAGACATTTAAATGGCAACAAAAGAAGAAGTAGCAGATCACATCAATGACAACTACGAGACGGTCTGGTCAGCAGAAGAGCAAACAGCGATTGATCAAATGCTTACACCAGAACTTGCGACTATATTAATCAAGTTAGTGGGAGATGTTAGTTTCTTGACAGAAGTCAGAGACAACGCATCAAACTAGTAAGTTATGGCATACAAGATTAACAACACATTTGGGACCTTGTTGGTCACCTTGGCAGACGGCACTATTGACACGACCACAACTGACCTTGCACTGATCGGAAAAGGTTATGCGGGTTTCGGTGAGAAGTTAAATGAAAACCTTGTCAAGCTACTAGAGAATTTCAACAACACATCAGCACCCAACAACAAAATTCAAGGTCAGCTTTGGTATGACCAGACAAACAAACAACTTAATGTTTACACAGGAACAAAATTCAAACCTGTAGGGTCAACTACTAACTCGGCATCACAACCAACCAACGCAGTTTTAGGTGATGGATGGTTTGACACATCTAACACACAGTTGTACGTTTACAATGGCACAGCATGGACCTTGATTGGACCAACAACAGTTGCAGGATCAGGAGTGACGCAGGTGGTTTCAGAAGTGGCACCAGACGATGCAGGGGTGAACCAATCATACTTGAAACTAGTTGCCAACGATGCAGTAGTCGGTGTGATATCAAATGTGGCATTCACACCAAACGCAACAGACACTACTTCAGCGGCACTGATATCAGCAGGTTTCTCAAGTGTGGCACAGGGTGTACAGCTTTCGTCAACAGTATCAAGTGCGAAATTCAGAGGTACAGCAACAGACTCAGATGCACTAGGTGGAGTTGCGGCGGCTAACTATCTGAGATCAGATGCTAACGATTCCACAAACAGTTCATTCACTATTGCAAATGACACAGGATTAATTTTAGGTGCAGGATCAGACGTCACGATGAGTCTGTCAGGTGACAACTTGACCATTGCACAGACAACACAGGATAAGGATATTATTTTTACAGTAAACGATGCCGGTGCAACAACCACAATGATGACCATGGACGGATCAACAGGATTATTGGAACTTCCATCATGTGGAGATGTAAGAATCAAAGGAAATTTAACTGTTGATGGAACACAAACAACGTTCAACACAACAACACTTACTATTGAAGACAACATCATAGAACTGAACAGGAACATATCATCAAACAGTGGTATGCCCAACTATTCAGGTATCAAAGTCAACAGGGGTGAAACATCAACAGCAACAGAGCAGGATCTATTTTGGGTATGGGACGAGACATTCGCAGATGATGGTACAACAATTTACGGAAACTCAGGCGGTGCCTGGACAGCTTTCAAGTCAGGTGGTGGAGATGACGAACTGTCAGCCGCTACACTGGTAGACATCAGGGCCAATATAGTACACGCAACATCAACATCGGCAATGTACGCTGACTTGGCAGAGCGATATGCCACAGACACTCCGTTAGAAACTGGAGAAGTAGTGATGCTAGGCGGAAATGAAGAAATTACTAAATGCATGGAAGACAAGTCTGATGCAGTATTTGGAATTATATCTGATACTCCAGCATATTTGATGAATTCAGAAGCAGGCAATAACGACACACACCCAGCAGTAGCACTGCAAGGACGTGTTCCGGTTAGGATTATAGGCAAAGGTTCAGCAGGAGATCGTATAGTATCAGCAGGATATGGATTAGCACGTGTGGCAGGGCCAGATGAAGCAACCACTTTTAACACCCTGGGCAGGCTTATTAAGCATAAATATAATGAAGAAACAGCACTCACAGAGTGCGTGATAGGAGTTAAATAGATTTATGGCATACGTAGCAGGTGATACAATTTTAGACGACGAGTACAATGCATTCTTAACGAATACAAGTGGTACAATTGGTATTAATCATACAATGGGAACTGGTGCAACAGTTTACGGACTGGGACAGACAGAATTACCCGCGGTACAAGGTGGAACAGATTCAGGAACCACAGTTACAGCGGCATCATGGAATGCACTTCTTACAGCGATGGACAACATCGGAAACCACACTAACGATTCACTGACAGCCAGGACACAGGTTGCGGCAGGAGACACGATTGCGATCAAGGCGGCGGTGGCGGCAGACCTAGTATCATTGGCGGCGGAAGTCGCGGCAGGTTCGGTGAATGCAACGGCACTTTCCGTAGGGTCAGAACTGCAGAGTTCAAGGGCAAGTGGAAGATTCGCAGGATCACACATAGTAGAACACACGGTGACATTCGCGAATGCCAACAGCATGAGATTCTTCTTCAACTCAGGAGGCAAGATCAGGGTAAACCTTACAAGGGTAGCGAACGGTGGCGATGCGGCAACAGACAAGGATGATTCAGTTGATGAGATGATCACATCCATGGGCAACTTCGACATAGGATCTCTTGTTTCAACAAGATCAGGCACAACAGAGACACTGACCACAGACGGTTTCGCGATTGGATTCCAGGACGTGACAACGTCATACCAGACAGTGTTCCTACTAACACAGGCCAACGGCACATACACTTCAATGACCTTGAAGGGTGAGCTGAAAGGCAATGCCACAGCAGGTTCCACAGCAAACGTCACGATAAAGATGAGTCTGACAGATGCGGACGGTGGAGACATACTTTACACTGACGGTAATCTATCAAGTATTGATCAGTTCGAGAACTTTATTGGTGTCACAGACTTCGCAACCAAGCTGATATTACCAACGACAGCACAGGGGTTAGGTACGGTGTACACGCTTTCAGGCAGTGCTGAAACAAGTAATACCACAGCATAATAATTTCCAGCCAACTGTACATGCAATTAAATATTGCACATGCAAGTACACATACACACCAAGACTGACGTACAGATAGAATGTCAAGATCTCAACGGTGAAACCGTAATACATGGTTTAATATTTGATCTAGCACCTGGATGGCACAGGATAACAATACCCCTGTCTAGAAAAGATCTCATCAAGATAGAAATAGGTGGTGCCGATCTAAAATATTTCATAAACTCCGGACAGAAGACTGAGAAAGGATTCGAGATATGGCTGAACGGTAATATAGAAGAAGTGTTCGACAGGGTGTCAGAGTGCATAGCACAGGATGACCTACTGAGGTTCAAGGATATATCCAAGAAGTACATGCACACGGTGAGCTGGAACGAGAAAGTGGAGGGCGACTTCGTGCCCGAACACATAAAAAAATTCTTTGCAAAGGGAGATGGACCTTTCTGGTTCATGGAAAGTGATTATGTCAAACTTCCATACATCGAGTACGACGGGGATCCGTTACCGGAGATAGATGCAGACAAGGATCTAGATGAAGATCTACAATTCATAGATGAGAAGTTTACCGGCCAAGGGAAGTGTAAGTCGTGGAAAAAGAATCCTGGCCTGCCAACCATGAAGGTTGAAGAAATAAAAAATAAAAATTTGAGAATGGCCATGCAACAGGTTGGATTTGTAGAAGTCCTACAGATGACCTATGTTGAATTAGATCCCAAGTCAGTGATACCTATACACAGGGATGATTGCACGTACTTCACTGGCAAGTACATAATTGACGGACCTTCACAGTTATGGTTACGTATATCGGGAGAGCATAAAAAGGTAAAGTTCAAATTCAAGAATGCAGGAATGATAGACGTCAGCAAACCAGTATTCATAAACAACAAGGACTTCGTACACAGTCTGGTTCACTCGGGTGATCAACCACGTGGTGTGCTACTAGTGACTGGTATCAGCACCCTCACAAACAAGCACCTAATCAAGTAATAAAATTTTTTAGGTGTTGATTTTACCAATAATTAATTGTATAATTGAGTTATGGATATTGGCAATATTAAGAAACACTCGGACCTCAACTTCGAGGTAGCACAGGCTAAGAAGAATGCACTGGAGAAAATGCGTTCAAGACAGCTGATGGCCTACAACGAGAGATTGTTCACGGCGGACGCCAACACCATGAATCTAGTAAGCACACTTAAACAACACAACAAAGATTTCTACGTGTTAGATGTTAATGACAATCCCTGTCATATCAAGGATCCGGATGATTTCCTAAACAAATTAATAGAAAGAAACCAGGAAACACTGAACTCGTACCAACAGCTACACCAAGATCTCGCCAACAAGAGAAAATAATGAAAACCGGTGTACTGCTGTACTGTTTTGACACACCTGAATTAAACTATCACCGTTTAGCTGAACGTTGTGTGGAACAGATACGGAAGTACTTAAAACTAGAAATAACAATAGTAACCAATTTAGAAACCTTCAAGAAGTTTAGACCCTTGGGCATGATCAACTACAAGTTGGTAGAAAACAGCACTACCAACACAAGACCTTACAGGGGAAAAAGTGTGGCATGGTACAACAAGGAACGTGCCCTGGCATATGAACACTCGCCCTACGACACAACCATACTAATGGACTGTGACTATTTTGTATTTTCTTCCACACTGTTAGAATTGGCGAACACAAAGTTTGACATGATGTTGCACGACCGGGTGCATGACCTAACAGGCAAAAACATGATCTTGGGCAAGGACGAAAGCACACTGCCGTTGGTATGGGCAACAGTGACACTTTTCAAGAAGACTGAAAACACCAAGGCAATATTTTCCATGATAAGACATGTACAGGAATATTACCCACACTACAAAAATCTTTACAGGATACGTTACATAAATTACAGGAACGATTATGCTTTCGCGATAGCACTGCATCAGCTGAACCTGGGAAACTGCATACCCACACCTATGACCATGTTAGCGGACAGTGTGGATGTGATAGACAGTGACGGGGATGGCATTGTATTCAAACACGGAGATGATGTTATGTTCACATCAGGACAGGATGTACATGTGATGGACAAGGAGTGGTGCAATGGATAAGGGATATGTATGGTTCGCACTGAACAACTCAACAACAGATTACATAGAGCTCAGCAGAGAACTGGCCAAAAGCATAAAGAAATTTAACAAGCACAACAAAGTATGTGTGATAACAGACGAACCGGTCAAGGACGAACTGTTTGACTTTGTTAAGGTATTGAAGCAAGATGACAGTGCAGATCAGGAATGGAAACTGAATAACGAATACAAAGTATTCCACTACACACCATTCACACATACCATAAAACTCACAGCTGATATGTTATTCACACAGAACACTGACTGGTGGTGGAACTATCTATGGCAACATGATCAAGTATTCTCATATCATTGCAGGAACTATCAAGACGAAATTATAAAAAACAGTTTTTACAGGACGTTGTTCGCAAGGAATGATCTTCCTGATGTGTATGATGGTTTGCACTACTTTAGGAAGAGCACAAAAGCAAAACAGTTCTATGACTTATGTGAGACAATCACAAAAAACTGGAAACAAGTTAAAGAAACAGTCCTCGTAGGCTGTCATGATGAGCAACCAACAACAGACGTGGTGTATGCCCTAGCCAACAAGATACAGGATCCTTTACAGCAGGACAAGATAGATTATGAGTGGTTCAAGTTCATGCACAACAAACAGTACATAAACAAAATAGGCAAGAGATTTGAAAATGACAACTACCTGAATTCCATGAAGATCGGAAACAAGTTGTACATGGGTGGATACAGACAGCACAGGGTAGTACACTACCACAACAAGAAAATGATAGGAGAATTAAGTGAACGAACTTTTGAAAGCACTAGCTAATCTACCACCTGTTAAAAAGAAAATCTATACTGTGACTATACAAGGAAAGACCATCGAAGTCAGTCTCGAAAAAAGATTGGAAATTTTGAAAGCTACGAACGGTGAAGATGGATTTATTTTAGATGGAGATAAAATAATTCTAAAACCTGTTGAAAAAAAAAGTAAACGTAAATTGGCTACCCTTAAAAAAGATAAAACGGGTTGTCATTTCTATAACGGTGATCCTTTCTGGTTAGAAAGAATAGCAGAGGAGGGATACACATGGCAGATAGAATCAGAGTAAGCGATCTGGATTTCGTGTACATCAGTTACGCAGAGCCCAACAAGGAACAGAACTGGGCTGACCTCAAGAACAAGGTGCCATGGGCAAAACGTGTTGACGGTGTAAAAGGATTTGATTCAGCACACAAGGCCGCGGCAGAGACAGCAGAGACAGACTTCTTTATAAGTGTGGATGGGGATAACATCATTGATGAAACGTTCTTACTGCAGACGTTAGACTGGTCAAAAACAAATAAGAAAGCTGTACATAGATGGAGAGCAAAGAACAACATCAATGGGCTGGTTTACGGCAATGGTGGGCTAGTTGGATGGGACAAGGAAACTTGCCTCAACATGCGGACACACGAGAACGCTAACACTGACGAAAATCAAATAGACTTCTGTTGGGGAGTACCCCATGAAAATCTGCACAACTGTTATTCGACAACAGTTATCAATGCAACACCACAGCAGGCATTCGTGGCAGGATATAGAGAAGGAGTTAAAATGAGCACCGAAAAGGGCAAACCTATAACTGCAAAAAATTATTCCAGGTCCATATGGAGAAACAATCTAAACATCTTAAGCACTTGGTGTACCATAGGTGCAGACATTGAGAATGGCAAGTATGCCATGCTGGGTGCAAGAATGGGTTGCTTCTACACAGTGATCGAACCCAACAACGAATTCTTCAAAATAAGAGATTTGGATCAAATGCAAAACTATTTCAATGAAGTTAATCCACAGAGAAACATCGATGAGGACCTACAAATGTTCGGCAACAGTCTGAGACAGCAGTTGGACATACCTATTGCAGAAATGGACGAGGATGACAGCAGATTCTACAGGTTCGTGATGCCACAACACAGGAACAAGGGAGTACAAGACCGTGAGTACTAGTGATTACAAAACAGATGCACTGACGGCCAAGGACAAGTTGGCGGAAGTGTCACCCACGATGTGCCTGGCCAAGTGGAACCAGACATCACTGCACCTGCCCACGGGACTGACCAACTCATGTTATCACCCACCATTACACAAGATGGATGCAGACGCAGTCAAACTGAATCCTGCCGCACTGCACAACACACAAGAGAAACTGAATCAACGACAACAAATGCTTCAAGGAGAGCAACCCGAGGGTTGTTCATACTGCTGGAACATGGAGAAGACTGGGGAGATGTCAGACAGGCACTACAGATCCGGTGAACCATGGGCCATGCAGGACTTTGAAGACATCAGAAAGAATCCAATAGACGAACATTGGACACCGAGGTATGTGGAAGTCAACTTTAACAATGCTTGTAATCTAAAGTGTAGTTACTGTTCGCCACAGTTCTCAACAACGTGGGGCAAGGAGACGGAAAGGTATGGCCAATATCCCACCTCTCCTCCCCACAACGCACCAGAACACTTCCAGGGCAGACGTAGACCCATACCCAACAGGGAGGAAAACCCATACGTGGATGCTTTCTGGAAATGGTGGCCGACCCTGTACAAGAATTTAAAACACTTCCGTATGACGGGCGGGGAACCCATGATGGACAAGAACACTTACAAGGTGTTCCAGTACATAATAGACCATCCCAAGGATGACCTTCACCTGAACATAACATCAAACATGTGTCCGGCGGACAAGAAACTGAAAGAGAAGTATTTCAACATGACCAAACAGATATGCATGGAAAAGAAAGTGGAACACCTGATGCAGTTCGTGTCAGTAGATGCCTTTGGCAAACGAGCAGAATACATACGTAACGGATTGGACTTCAACTACATGATGGACAACGTGGAGGAGTTCCTGGAGCGTATTCCTGTGCGTAACTCGATAACGTTCATATGCACATACAACAACCTGAGTATAACAAGCATGGACAAACTGTTGGAGAAGATCCTGGAACTGCGTACAAAGTACAGCAAGACCTATCAGAGGGTATGGTTCGATGTGCCACTGCTGAGACAACCCGCATGGCAACAGATAACACTGCTACCAGAGTCGTACCAGGCCATACACGAGGACAACATAAAGTACATGCAGGACAATTCCGGAGAGGAGAACGGCTTACACATATTCAAGGACTTTGAGATCCAGAAGATGCAACGGAATCTCGCACACTGGCGAGAAAACGCGGACGCAAGTACGCAACAAAAAAAGAACTTTTACGCATTTTTTAACGAACACGATAGAAGAAGACAAACAAACTTATTGAACACATTTCCTGAGATGGAAGATTTTTACGTGGAGTGTAAAAACGCATGAATGATCTAGAATACAAAAAACAAATACTGGACACAAAGTCTGCAAGTTTCTGCGGAGCCAAATGGTACAATGCTACCATATGGTTGGGTAGTGGTATGACCACAAGTTGTCATCACCCACTTCCGCATAAGATAGATCTAGAAGCAATAAAAACAAATCCAAGTGCAATACACAACACCGTACAGAAGAAAGCAGAACGTAAACAAATGCAGTGCGGAGATAGACCCAAAGGTTGTGAGTACTGTTGGAAGATAGAAGATATTAACAGAGACAATATTAGTGATAGGGTTTACAAATCAAAGATATTTACAAATGAAGCATTAGACTATGCACACAAAACTGATTCTAACACAGACGTAAATCTTAAAACATTAGAAATAGCATTTGATAGGACTTGTAACTTTGCTTGTACATATTGTAATCCTGCGTTCAGTTCTACATGGGCAAACAACATCAAGAGGCTAGGACCATACACAGGCATGGAAACAGATGGACGTAATCATTTTACCCATGCACATGATTCGGCAGAACCATACAAGAAAGATGAAACAAACCCGTATGTAGAAGCATTTTATAAATGGTGGGAAACAGATTTACACAAGAGCCTAGACGAACTGAGGATCACAGGCGGAGAACCTATGATGAGTCCAAACCTGTGGAGACTATTAGATTGGATAGAAACACAAGGTGACAAGATGAATCCCAACATGCGTATTGCAATCAACTCTAATTTAGGTGCGAAACAGAGCATCATAGACAGATTCAAGAAAAAATTAAAAGGATTCAAGAACTTTCATCTGTACACCAGCATGGAGGCAACACACAAACAAGCAGAATACATCAGGGACGGATTAGACTACGGAGAATGGTTCTCTAATCTTTTACACATGATGGTGGACAAGGTTCCGTCAGAGATCCATAACATGTGTACTATCAATGCACTGTGTTTAGAATCACTTCCGGAGTTATTAGAGAAGATGGTGTGGTTCAAGAGTGCAAGTAAGGTGTACGGACCAACACTCAACTACACACTGAACATATTGAGATTCCCTAGCTTCCAATCACCGCTTGTGTTACCGGATGACCTAAGAAATAAATTTAAAGGGGACATACAGAAGTTTTTAAATAACAACGTGAGGTACTTAGAACAAATGGAAGTAGATCAAACGCAGAGACTGATAGACTACCTAGACGTTGTTAAAACACCACACGCAGGTGCGGCCGAACAGGGTAAACTACAAAAAGACTTCAAAGCATTTTACAGTCAATACGACAAACGGAGCGGGAAAGATTTCGAAAAAACTTTCCCAATAATAGGAGAATGGTATCGTGGCATATGAGTATGGGGCTAAAGAGCCCGAGAAACTAAAGATCAAAGACATGACTCCTAAAGAAGAGGAGTTGTTGATCAAGAGTGATACATTCTGTATGTTGCCATGGCAACACATACATGCATTTCCAGACGGCAGGGCATATCCTTGTTGTTTCTCATTAGACAAATATCCTGTTGGAGATCTCAACAAGGATTCTATGGAAACAGTTTTTAACGGCACAGACATGAAGCAGATGCGTTTGAACATGTTGGCCAACAAACCAAGTAAACAGTGTAGCAAGTGTTATGACCAAGAGCAGTCGGGATTCTTCTCACTGCGTTTGAGTTCGAACAAACATTTCGGTCACAACATCGGCATGGTAGAGAACACCCAAGCAGACGGAAGTGCAGATTTTGTTATAAAGTATTGGGATATACGATTCAGTAATCTATGTAACCTCGCTTGTAGGAGTTGTGGTACATGGTTCAGTTCTAACTGGTACGAAGATCATAAAAAACTTACAGGTAAACCACCCGAACACGCAAAGATTCTAAAAGTGGGCAGGAGCAGTAACGACATTTGGGAGCAGATGTTGGAACAGTTTGAACATGTGGAACAGTTTTATTTCGCAGGAGGTGAACCACTTATAATGGAAGAACACTACAGGATATTAAAAGAACTAGACAGACGTAAAATGTATCACGTGAGATTAATCTACAACACAAACT
>Ga0075441_10001561_pt1 | contig 10987 bp, 7 predicted proteins | sample CoawatmetaG00DNA_FD_71582 | JGI IMG/M metagenome (GOLD analysis project Ga0075441, IMG submission 71582) | Marine microbial communities from the West Antarctic Peninsula - Coastal water metaG002-DNA | ecosystem: Environmental > Aquatic > Marine > Coastal | place: Atlantic Ocean: West Antarctic...
TGTAGGTCCACCTTTTACTTTTAGTTTTTCACAACTAGGAACTAACTGTGGTTTAATAGCACAACATGCAGCAGTTGATTATGATGGTCGTGCAGTATGGATGGGTTATGATAACTTTTATGTATATGATGGACAAGTAAGAAGCTTACCTTGTACAGTAAGAAGATATGTCTTTGATAGATTAAACATGAATCAGAAAGATAAAATATTCTGTGGAATTAATTCAGAATTTAAAGAAGTTATTTGGTTATATCCTTCTACTGATTCTACTGAATGTGACAGTTATGTTGTATATAATCCTGATGAAGACTACTGGTCTTATGGAGAAAGTATCTTTACAACTTTTGCAGATAAAACAGTATTTGGTAATACTATAACTACAGGATTAAAAGGAACAAACCCAGCATCTAATAATTTATTTAATAATGAAGTACAAGGATTATATACAGCAGATGGTGTAGCCATGTCTTCTTTTATAGAGTCAGGAGATTTTGATATAGAGTCTGGTAATGAAATAATGTTTTTAAATAGAGTTATTCCTGATTTTGATTTAAGTGATGGTAACTTAACTTTCTCAATTAAAACAAAAGACTTTCCTGAAAGTGATGTTGCAAGAGAAAAACCAAATCCACCACATACAGTAACAAATTCAACAGCTAAAATAGATATGAGAGCAAGAGGAAGACAAGGGAGAGTGAGAGTATCTTGTAACTCAGCAGGTACGAGCTGGAGATGGGGTTCTATTAGATTAGCAATTCAACCAGATGGTAGAAGATAATGGCACGTTATCCAGCAGTACCTAGAGTATACGATTATTTAAAAGATAATCCTGAAGCTGAAAGAATTTATAGGGAGATATCACAATGGGGTGGAGCTTTAGTAAATCAATTAGATACTAGAGATTTAAAAGTAGATGCAGCACCTTCTACTAATATATACACAGTTGTAACTATATCTGAAATAGGTAGACCAAAAAAAGGTGATATAGCTTATGCTGCTTCTGCAGGAAAGTTTAGAGGATATGTTAGCACATCAACAACACAAGCATGGGAAAACTTAAATTGAAGAAAAATGAATTTTTTAAATTTCTTAATGAAAGTACATATATAGGTAATATAAACTCAGGACAAGTTATACCACCTAACATGTATAATTCACAAGAAATTGTAAAGCCTATAGCAGACTCTTCAAAAATAGTGTATAATAGTAATAGTAACTTTATAGCTGATAATACTAAACCACAATCACATTATATGAATATAAAGAATATAAAATCATGACACCACCTAATGAATTAGAAAAACTTGCAGAATTTAAAACTGCAATACAAAGTAATAAAGGACTAGAGAGGTTAAGAGCTATGCAATATCTACAACAAATGAACAACCAAGGATTAATGGGAATGCCACAGGTTACTGAACAACCTGTTGTACAAAGAAGTAATGGTGGTAAAGTTTTTAATAATCTTGATGAAGCTACTGCAGCTAACTTACCACCAGGTTCTAAGTTTTTTATTGCAGATATGCCTGAAACTTTTTTTGTAGATGCTGATGGAGCTATAGGTAAAGAAATTCAAGAAGGAATGTTAGCAGGATTAGATGCTTATACTCCACAAGATATAGAAGATGGAAGTATTTCTCCTGAAGCTGCAATAGAATACAATAAATATTTAAGAAATATATCACAAAGTAATCAAGATAGGTCACAATATAATAGAAGAATAGATGCAGAAAAGTATGGAGATATAGGTGCACAAGGTAGAGCAGGTGGTGGACAAGTAGCTCCTGATGCAATGGCTCAAGGACTAGCTGGTCTAGGTAGAAATGGTGACAGTATGCTTCTCCATATTAATCCTGAAGAGTTACAAGGATTAGCTTCTGTAGGAGAAATAACTTATAATCCTATTACAGGTTTACCTGAAGCATGGGGTTTTAAAAGTTTCTTTAAACCATTTAAACAAGCATTTAAATCTGTTAAAAAGGTAGCTAAGTCTAAAGCTTTTAGAATGATAGCTCCTTTAGCTTTAACTATTGCAGCACCTTATTTAGCTGCTAGTTTCTTTCCTGCTACGTTTGGTGTAGCTGGTGTAACTGGTGGACTAGCTGCTCAAGTAGCTGCTATGGGTCCAGTAGCATTTGGTGCAGCAACAGCTATGGGTAGTGGTCTAGGAGCTCTAGCTGGTGGTGCTAAACCTAAAGATGCTTTAAAAGCAGCAGCAATGTCTGGTATAACTGCAGGTGGTATGAGAGGGTTTACTAATTATATGGACCCAAATATTAATTCTGTATATGGTCCTACTTATGGTAGTAATGCTGCTGGAAATGTAAATGCAGTAGGTAAAGTAGGTAACTTAACAACAACTTTTAAACCTGATCCTTCTGTATCTCAAGTAGCTAATAAACCTGGTGTTGATTTTGGTCAGTATGGTTCAACAGATTCATTAGTATCTCCTGATTATTATTCAGGTGGTGGCAATCAATTTGTAAATACTGCTGATATAGGAGCTGGTTCTTTACAAATGGACCCTAGTTTATTACAAACAAATATTCCAGCTACACCTGCTTATTCTGGTAATGCATCTAATATGACTGGAGGTAAATATTCACCAGTTAGTTATGCAGCACAAGATGCTAGAACTATTAATTTAGCTTCTAATGCTCCTCCATCTTCAGCTCCAGTAGCTACAAGTCCTACTGCTTATGATACATTATATGGTACTAACCAAGCAGGACAACTAACTCTTCCTGGTGGAGATGCAGGTGGAAGATTTAGTACAGGAGGGTCAAATGATTCAATCTATACTGTTGGTTCAGATTTACCAGGAGGACAGTATACTCCTCCTAGTATAAAAGACCAAGCTATGGATGCACTTACTGATAATAAAGTAGGCAGAGCAGTATCAAAAGCTGGAGATTATCTTGAAGGTACTAAAGTAGGAGACATAGGAGGAGCAATGTATGATGATTTTAGTACAGCTCAAGGACTAGGTAAACTTGCTATTATAGATTCACAAATTCCTGACTATGCAGAAGATTATGCAATGCAAGATGAGCGTAAGCGTCAAATAGAAGAGCTAGAAAAATTAGGTTTTGATGTAGAGTTATCTGATGAAGAGACAGGCTTTAATCAAACAGTAGTTGTAAGAGATTCTTCAGGTAAAGTTATGCCACAAAATTTAACTTTACAAGACTTAATAGATAGAGCTTATGGTAGAACACCTAGAACTATGTTAACAGATACAATATCCTATAAACCAGCTACAGCTACAGCTAAAAATGGTGGGTTAATTAACTTAGCAGGTGGTGGTAACTTTAGTGGTATGGTACAAGGTAATGGTCATGGTATGGAAGATAATGTATATATGCCTATTGAAGAACAAGGACAACAAGTAGGAACATTAGCAGTATCTCCTTCTGAATATGTAGTAGATGCTTATACTATGTCTGCTTTAGGAAATGGTAATGCAAATGAAGGAGCCAAAGTAATGGATGGTGTTGTAGAAAGTGTACGTAAGAAAGCCTATGGTACAATGAGACAACCTAATGAAATAAATGGGTTACAAGCTTTAAAACCTATGATGATGGGAGTGTAACAAATGGCAATATTGTCTTCAATTTTTGGTAGAGGTACACCAACACCTCAAGTTCCTGGTCAAGCAATAACTACTGAGAATATACCTAAAGAATTACAACCTTATTATAAAGATATATTAACTAAAGCTCAAGCACTTTACAATGATAGAGTTGCTGACCCAGAAGGTAATATTTATCAAGGTCCTACACTTGCACAGTTTACTCCTGAACAACAACGAGCACAAACTGGTATAGCAGGTCTTGTAGGTACACAAGCACCAGTCTATCAAGAAGCTATGGGTATGACAAGAGATGCTGCTACTCCTTTTACAACAGAACAAGTTGAAGAGTATATGTCTCCTTATCAACAAGCAGTAACTGACATAGAAAAAAGAGAAGCTACTAAACAATATCAGACACAAGTAGTACCACAACTAGCTGCACAAGCTGCAAAAACTCAATCATTTGGTGGTAGTAGACAAGCTATACTAGAAGGTATGGCTGCAGATACACAACAAAGATTACTAAGTGACCTACAGGCTAAAGGAAGTGCTAATGCTTATACAGATGCTGTATCAAGATTAGAGTCAGATAGGTTAGCAAAAGGACAAGCAGGTACACAACTAGCTAATCTTGGAACTGCTCAATATAAAGCTTCTGCTGCAGAACTTGGAGGGCTACAATTAGTAGGTGAAAATATACAACAAAGAAATCAAAATGTTTTAAACGAAGGTTTTAAACAATTCTTAGATGAAAGAGAACAACCTTATGTAGATATGGCTAAGTATCAAGATGTTGTAAGAATGGCTCCTATAGGCAAAACTGGGTATTCTGCTCCAACTCCAGCTCAATATGGTCCTAGTTTAGGTCAACAACTTATAGGTGGTTTAGGTGGATTAGGTAATATCTATGGAGCTTTTACTGGTAAGACTATAGGTGGTCAAGCTTATAATCCAGGAGTAGCACCTGGTAAAGTAGGTGGTGGTATAGGTACTTTAGTTAAGAGAGCTAATGGTGAAACTATAGGAAATCCTATTAACGTAGATACAAAGATAGGATTAGACATGAGTCAGTTTGATCCTAAAGAAGAAGAAGAAGTAAAACCAGAATCAGCAGGAGGTTTTGAGATAATAAGAAATTCAGATGGAAGTATAAATGCTTTAGCTATGCAGAATGCAGGAGTAGAAACTTATTTAAAAGAACTAGCATTAAATAGAAAAGCTAGAGATGAAACAAAAAGATTAAGTAAAGTAGATGTAGATAAAAGTAAATCTTATTTACAAGCAGATAGAGATAATGCACAATTTAATAGAGAGCAAGCTGCCTTTTCAGCTATGGCAAGATTAGGTACTGATCAAGATGTAACAAATGCACCAGGAGGTGGAGCAGGACAGATACTAACTATGTTAGGAAAAGCAGGTCCTGAAATAGGTACAGCAGAAGCAGCATCAAAAGCTAACATACGAGCACAAGAGGAAGCTGTATCTAAATTAGAACTACAATATCAACAAGCTTTAAGTGCAGGAGATTTAGAAGCAGCTAATGGATTTATGGATATGATAAAGAAAGTAGTTGATACTCAATCAACTTATACTACTGCTAACACACCAGACACAACTACATATAAAGCAGGAATGAATACAGGAGATTTTAATAAGTTAGCTGAAAAAATGTTTCCTGGAGAAGTAGATCCTGATACCAAAAACTGGGTAATGGATGGAGATAATCTAAAAGCTTATACTGCTTTAATGACACAATTTACAGATGCTACTGCTGTCTTAAATGGTAGTCCAAGTACAAAAATTACTATAGGAGGTAAGACATTTGAAATAGATATTGCAAGAGATTTAATGAATGGTCAATATGGAGGACAAAAAATTCCTACAGGATCTGTAACTTTTCAATCATTATTAACCTCCCAAAATCCTGAAGCAGCAAATGTATATAAATCTCAACTTTTATATTATATAAGAAAGTTACAAAAGGGTGGTGGACCAACTATAAAAGAAGAAGTTCAAATGTCTTTAGATCCTAATTTTATAGCCTTAGATAATGCAGAAGCTTTAGAAAAAGCCCTTAAAGATAAGTATTAATATATTGGATACTTTAAATACAACATTAGGTGCACGATCACAAACTTTTATAGATATGAAAGATTCTATTTATAAAGGTATAGATAGTGGTGAACTAAAAACTGAACAAGATATTAATAATTTTATTATAGATACAGGGTATAATCCTGATGATTATTCAGAAGCTAATAGAGAATATAATAGAATTATAAATGATGGTGGTAATCCTAGAGAAGTAGGTGTTCTAGAACTAGTTGGTAAAACTATTACTAAAGGTGTATCTGATGCTGTTGTAGGAGCATCTAATATGGTTCCTATTACAAAAAATTTAGGAAAATTAGTAGGAGATGGTACTAAAGATTGGTGGAGTAATTTCTCTGATCCTTACACACCTCCTGGTGCAAAAGAACTAACTAAAGAAATAGGAGCAGATCTTGTGCAAGCTACAGCAGGTATAGTTGGTGTTGCTAAAACATTACCTTTTATTGGAAAATATATTCCTATAAAAAAAAATATAAAGAAAGTAGATATTAAAAAAGTAGCAAAGGATTTAAAAAGAGCTTCTGAAAATGCAGGTAAACTAACTACTATTTTAAAACAAACAACTAAAGCTTCAGTAAAACCTATACTTGTAGGAACTACTGGTGTAACAATAGCTTTTAATCCTGATGAAGCTCCTCTTGATCTTATACAAGAAGCCTATCCTGAGACTGTAGATTGGGCAGGGCTAACTCCTATAGTAGAAGCATTAGCTGTTGATCCAGAAGATCCTAAAGCTTTACAATATGCTAATCAATTTGCTCAAGAACTATTTACTGCTGGTGTTATATCAACTCCTATTATAGCACTAACTACAATACTTAAAAGAGCTAGAAATCTTCCTAAAGTAATAGCTAAAGAAGAAGGTCTAGACGCTCCTATAGAAACTCTTAAAAATAAAGGTGATGACTCATTAGCTAATCAAGCTGATCAAGAGAAAGTTCTTGTTAATGAAATAGTTGAAGTAGATAATATTGATGATGCACCTAGTCTTATTAAAAGAATAAAGATGCTAAAACCTATAGCTAGATTTAGAGAAAATATGACATCTACTAGAAATATAGGAGATGATGCTTATGATTTATGGATAACAAAACAAGGTACACCTAAAGTTATAAAACAACAGACTAACCTTGATCTTAAAGATTTTAGTAAGGCTATAAAAAAAGATTATGGTCAATCTAAATTTAAAAAACTTAAAAAAAATATACAAGATAAAATTAATAATGTTTTAGTATTAGATAAAGATAATCCTGCTTATATAAGTTTATTAAATAAAAATGTAAATATTATAAAACCTATAATTAAAAAACAATTAGATGCAGAAAATGCTAAAAGAATAACAGAAGGTAAAAAGAAAATACCTATTAAAAGTTATAATAAAAAATTTAAAGATTTAGTTAAAATAGAATCTTATAAACAAACAGATAATTTTTATAGGATACAACGTACTAAATTATTAAAAACATTAGGACCTAATACTCAAAAAATAGTTACAAAACTTAGAGCAAATGTAGATGATCATAGTAACTATTTAATAAACTCTGGTGTAATGGATTCAAAAATGAGTGCAGTTTTTGGTTCTAATAATGACTTTTATTTACAAAGAAGTTATAATATGTTTGATGATCCTGTTGTTTCTCGTAATTTAAATAAAGCTTATAATATAATTTTAAAAGCTAAAAAAAATAAAGTTGAACCTACGTCATGGGGATTTAAAACAGAAATAAATAAGATACAAAAGTTTCACAGCTATTTAAAAAATACTTTAGGTATTCCTGAAGATCAAATTAATGATATAATAAAACGTAATATTTCAAAAGAAGGTGCTGAAGAAACTTTTAATTTTTTTAATTTTACTAATAAAAATTTTGGTAATCCAAACGTATTGAAACATAGAAAAATATTTGGACCAGAGTTAAGAGATATGTGGGGTGAAAGAAAAAATCCTTTAGCACGTTATAGTAGAACTATACAAGAGTTAGGAAAAATTTCTTCTCAAGTTAAATTTTTAAATGATTTAAAAGTTGATGGTTTAAATAAAGGATATCTACATCTTTCTTCAAAAATAAAACCATCAAAAAAAATAAAAAGTACTGATGATTTAAATGAAATAAGATACAAATTAGATGCAACAGATAAAGTGCATCTAGGTAGATTAGATAGAGAAGGAGGATTACAACTTCCTAGTGCTTTTAAAAGTCCTTTAGAGGGTGTATTTGCAGACGCAGATTGGGCTAATGGAATTACAAGAGGACTCACTCAACCAGTACTTCCTATAAAAGGAACTTTAGGAAGTACTATATCAGTTATAACAGGAGGATTAAAATCATCTGCAGAAATAGCTAAAACTGTATTGTCTCCAGTTACACAAGCAGTAAATTTTGCAGGTAATATGAATTTTGCTATATTATTAGGTGGTGTAAATCCTGTAGAATTTATAAATAATCTTACACGAACAGTTCAAGTATTAGGTAGAGGACCTAAATGGAATGCTTGGTTTAATAAAAGAGTAAAGTTAGGAATGATAGATGAAAGTGTTAAAGCAAATCAAATGCAAGCTTATATGGATAGCATTACTGATGTAGCTGATCCTTCTTTAAGTAGCAGAGGTAATAAAATATTAAAAGTTATATTATCTCCTATAAGAGTACCTACTAAAATATATTCAGGTGCTGATAGTATTATGAGGGCTACAGTTTTTGATAGTCTACGTTCTTCAATTAAAAGAGGTGTAGAACCTTCTTTAAAAGATATGCCTATACTTAATGATCGTTCTTTAGAAGATGTCTTAGATCATTTTATAGCAGAGCGTGTACGACAAAGAATGCCTACATGGTCTATGGTTCCTAGAGGAATAAAAGGACTTAAAAATATTCCTTTGTTTGGTTCTTTTCCTTCTTGGTTTGAAGAAATATTAAGAACAACTAATAAAACTATACAAGGGATAGGTCGTGATTTATCAGGCAGATCTGTAAATGATTTGGCTAGACAGGCAGGATTTAAAAGTGCTGATGATATGTTAGCAAAAACTGGATATAACTTACGTAATAAAAAAGTAATGGGTTATTTAAGAGGTAAAGGATTATATTCTTTAGGAGCAGGTACTGGATTAGCTTTAGGTTATGATGCTTTACAAGATCAATCAAGATTATCTTATAATATTTCTGAGAAACAAAGTGATACATTAGATTCATTTGTTGATTATTATGCAACTTCAGCTAAATATTTTACAAATTCTCCAGAACGTGTTGAAAAAATACATCCAAAAACAGGAGTTAAAACTACTCATTTAATATATAGTTATAGAAACTTTTCAAGAGTAGATGTTTGGCAAGGAATTAAAGATCCCCTTAGAAAAATAATAAAGGGTATAAAAAGTAATGAAGAATTAACTGATAATCAAATTTTTGAAGCAAGAGTTGATGCAGTTTTTAAGGCAGTAGCTCCTATATTTGGTTGGTCTATAGCTGCTCAAGCAATTAAAAATGTGCTTAAAGGTGACATAGATTTGTTACCAGAAGGATCAGGAGAAAAAGAAACAGCAGAATTTATGGAAAGGATATTAGGACCTACTGCAGGATTTACTCCTGGATTCTATGCTGAATACTTAAGACTTTCCAGAGCAAATATAACAGAACAAACTTTAAAAGATTTTGGTGCTACTGAAAATGTGTGGGAGTGGAATGGAAAGAGTTGGGTAAATATGGGAGGAAGACCTCCTGAAGGAATTAATCCTAAATCAGGTACACCAGCAGCAAGTAAATACCTAGCAGGTAAGTTATGGGAAACTATACTTGATGGTAAGTTTAATAAGATTACAAAAGAAAGTATAGCAGCTAACTTTGGTATGGGAAAAAAACAAGTAGATATAAATCAATTAGTTAAATTTAAAGTTGGTCCTATGGTGTATGAAAAAAGTTTAATAAAGGCAGGATTTTATAAAGATCTTATAAAAATGAAAGCTGTAGGAGTAAATCGAGAAAAACTTTTAAATTATTATAGAGATACTTTAGAAAAACATTATCAAGCTGATAAAACATTATCTAAATTAGTTTCTAAATTTAGAATATTAGGTTTATCAGATAGTGAAATAGCAGTAGCAGTAAGTAGTATGCCAGGTAAAGATTTAACATTTAAAAAAAGTCAGGTACAAAAATTACTTATGAATAAATATGATAATAGACAATTAATTCCTGATAAAAGAATGAAGAGACTTTTAAAAGAAGCAGGAATAGAACGTGACTCTCCTATTATTACAGAAATGAATAATATTTGGAATGAATATACTAATAAACCTTTTATACTAGGAGAGTAATAGAATGCAAGATATGACTATGCTATGGAATGCTATACTTACATTAGCTGTAGGAGGATTTCTATGGTGGATTAAAGGCACAAGTAATTCTATTAATTCAGTAAGAAGAGATTTAAGAAACCATGCTTTAGAAGATGCAAAAACTAGAGAACATCTAGCAGTTAACTATGCAACTAAAGCTGAAGTAAATAGTGAGATAGGAAAGATACTATCAAGATTTGATAAGTTAGAAGCTAAATTAGATAGGTGGATGGAGAAACATTAATGCACAAAAGATGGATATACTTTACTGAAGATGAGATGAGATGTAGAGGTTCAGGTAATGTACGTATGGATGAAGACTTTATGACTAAGCTTGTAGCTGTACGTAAGAAACTTAGTGCACCTATGACCATTACATCTGGCTATAGAGACCCTGAACATAATGATAGGATAGGAGGATCTAAAAGTTCTGCACATGTAGAAGGTAAAGCTGTAGATATAGCTTGTTATGGAGACAAAGCTTTTAAGATTATACAGTTAGCTATTGAAGAAGGTTTTACTGGTATAGGTGTGAGTCAGAAAGGCCCTCATGGTGCACGATTTATTCATTTAGACACCATGGATATCAGTCCCCTTGTTGCTAGACCTTGGGTGTGGAGCTACTAACATGTGGTTCTCTAGTATACTATGGTATACCAAAGGCTATCAGAGGGCACTCCTGACCCCTTACAGGGCTAAAATATTTTAAAATGAAGGACTAAACCATGAGAATAGGACAAATAGCAGTATGGTTGCCAGTAGCATTAACTATTGTTGGTGCAAGTTATGGTATGATAAACTTTGTTAATAATCTTAGTGGTGTAACTACATCTACTGAAAGAGATCTAGCTATACTCCAAGAAAGAGTAAGCTCTATTGATAGTAAGTATACTATAGAAGTAAAAAATATTAATGATAAATATAATACTGCTAGAGAAGAACTTGTTGTAGAGATTACACAAGTA
>Ga0075441_10001572_pt1 | contig 10937 bp, 5 predicted proteins | sample CoawatmetaG00DNA_FD_71582 | JGI IMG/M metagenome (GOLD analysis project Ga0075441, IMG submission 71582) | Marine microbial communities from the West Antarctic Peninsula - Coastal water metaG002-DNA | ecosystem: Environmental > Aquatic > Marine > Coastal | place: Atlantic Ocean: West Antarctic...
GTTCTGGTTCTGTTGCTTGTTCAGGTTCTGTTTGTTCAGGTTCTGTTGTTAGTTCAACATTTGTTTCGTCGTTTTTTATCTCTTGCACATCTTCTTCAGTTTTGTCTTCAACATGTTCTTCTGTATTAAATAGATCATTGGCAAATGCTGAGAATTCAATCTCTGTCACTTGATTAGGTTCAGTAGTTGAGTATTCAAGTAGTTGAGTTTTTAACTTTCTTGGGTTGAGTATAATATTTAAAGCAGAAAGGTCATCTGCAGCAGCGTCGATAATTGTACTAATCTCAGAACTATGTTTCATTACTGCTTTGAGGATCTCTGATTTTGATAAAACAGCATCTCCATTTCCATCAAGTAATTGAAAAAGAGAAGATACGGTATCCTCGAAAGTTGCCATTACTTGCTAGCAACGAAAACGATGTATTATTAAGTGTTTTTTAATTGAACCGGATATATCTTGACCTGACTTTCCAAGCTTCCCGAAGGTTTCCTTAGCGCCTCTGCTAAGTTCGTTTTTAAGCAGACAAAACCAACACGCGATAAGTCAGTTGCAACATCGACATACAAAACAAATCATGGCAGCTGGTTCTGTAGATGTTCAAGCCGAACTTCAAGAATATCTAAACCGCAAAGGTATTAATACATTGTTCATCAAAATCGTAGAAGATTTACTTCTTAACAAACCAGACAATCCAATCCAACACGTCGTAGCGTTTTTACATAAAAATTATCCAGATGAAGCAGGTACACCAGCTATTACCGGTGGCGGACCTTTTCCTCCGACTGGATCTGGGCAACCAACCAGTTTGGAATTTAGTGACGATTCTGACGACGACGACGATGACGATGAAGAGGACGATGATGTTGGTGAACTTCAAGAAATTCCTAAAGCGAGACCAATGGCACGAAACAGACGGGTCTCCGTAAGTGCAGAGTCAGGTGGACAAGAAAAAATGCGTCTTGCGTGGCAAGCTAGAGGTCCAGACCAAGGCAAAGACAAAAGTCCAGAAGAAGAAGCACGCATTCGTCAAGTATTGGATAAAAATATGTTATTTGCTTTCCTTGATGAAAGTCAATTAAAAAAACTTGTTTTTGCAATGTTTCAACGAGAACATAAAACGGGCGATGTTATTATAAAACAAGGTGATGATGGTGATAATTTTTATATGATTGAAGAAGGTAATTGTGAAGTATTTTTACAAAAAACAGTGGGGGAACCTGAAATCAAAGTCATGACATGTACACCAGAAGATCATAATTCATTTGGTGAACTTGCACTTATGTACAACGCACCACGAGCAGCCACTGTTAAAGCGGCCACGAATTGTAAATTATGGGCTTTAGATCGTTTAGCATTTAAAGTTATTATGATGGAGACTGCAACAGCAAAGAATAGCACTCGTTCCGAATTTCTTCAACAAGTTAAAATTATGGAAACATTGAGTGATATGGAACGTCGCACTATTGCAGATGCTTTGGTTGCACAACAATTTAATGCAGGTGATATTATTATTCGACAAGGTGATCCAGGTACAGGATTTTACATTGTTGGTAGTGGATCAGTCACATGTTCTCGTCAAGCTTCTGAAAGTTCACCTCCAGAAGAATTGTGTAAATTGGCATCCGGTGAATATTTTGGTGAAATTGCATTGTTAACAGATCGACCAAGACAAGCAACTGTCACAGCATCAGAACCTAGTGAAATATTATGTTTATCATCAAAGAAGGTATGTGTTCTTTTTATTTCCTCGAGGAATTGTTGTGCAGTAAATATGTTTAAAATTGCAAAAACACTAACTTATTATTTTTTGGGTCAACTTTTCTTTGTTCTGTTTTCTCCTTCTTCTTCTTCTTTTTAGTTTGCAAGAGTAATGGGTCCTATGTCTGAAGTATTAAAGAGAAATATGGCTGTATATACCAGACATATGTCTGGATCAGTTTTGTAAAAAAAAAGAAGAAAAAAAAAGAGATTTCAAGTTTCAAAGAAATTACAAGTACAAGTAGTCAAAATTAGAATATCTCATATGCGACGTACACAAAAAATAGGGTGCACGTAGAGTATAAGAGAAGTTAAAAAAGAAGTATTAAAACAATCTGTGAACTTTATATATCATTCTATTATATACTACATGTGATATAGGTACATATATACACATTTTTCCTTGTTCACACTGTATTGCCTATTATCAACATTTCTTCACGTGTCATCATTTTGTCTCGAACCTTACCTTTTTTTTCTCCAACATTATCTTCATGTTTTTCAATTTTTAAATATCCCATCCAATCAATAACTTCATTCTCAATGTTTAACAATTTTGCAACACCGCCTTCTTTTTGAATTGTTGGCAATAATCCATTCGTTTCATCTTCAAAAATGGATTGAACAGTTTCTTTTGCACATGGAATATTTGTTCCAACAATTCCACTTGGTCCACGTTTTGCCCAACCGGATGTATACATTCCAGTAATTATTTCACAACTCTCTGGATCTACAATACGTCCAGCACTTTCCGTTGTATTAGATATAGTGGATCTTTTGAAATCAAATGCAACATCGTCAATTGGTAAACCCAAATAACCAACACTACGTAATACAAGATCACAAGGAATGAATTCAGATTTTCCTGTATCGATAGCATTTTGTTTACCTTCAGATCCTTCTAATTTATTAATTCCAACTCGTATTCCTCCTACAACTTGTGAATTGTCTTTGTGTGGCACAATTTCCAGTGGACTCCTCAAAAATGACAGCTGTAATTCATTATCTGTTTCACTCACTGTACGATCTGCCACTTGTCTTAGTAGTTTATTCATACGTTTTGGTACTCTACCATTTTTAATTTCTTCTTCTGTTGCTTGGGTCATCGACGCATCTAATTCTTCCGTACTTACTACAAAAGTAGTACCATCAAGTTTAGTGAGATCACGAAGTTCTTTCATAGTAAAAGAAGCTTGCACATGACCGCGACGTCCCAACATAATGACTTTACGTATACCAGAATTTTCCAATGCATCTAAAGCATGATCTGCAATATCTGTATTCGATAATTTAGATGGTGCACACGATAAAAGACGCGAACAATCTACCGCAACATTTCCTTGACCAATCACAATACATGTACCGGATGTTGATGCAGATAAATCCAGTGGATAATGTACAAAATCAGGATGACTATTGTACCAATTAACAACAGCACGCGCAGAATGTACACCTACCAAATCTTCTCCAGGAATACCCAGCATGCGATCACTTGAAGCACCAGTACAGAACACCACTGCGTTATATCTTTCTCTTAAATCAAGTACCGACGTGTCTGCATCTGAGTCGTTTCCTACTGTTACATTTCCAAAAAAAGAAAAACGATCGTTGTCAGCAACTTGAGCAAAATCATTTTGAACTGCTTTGACATCTTGGTGATCCGGTGCAACACCAGAACGAATTAATCCATACGGTGTTGGCAGCGCTTCGATCATATCCACTTGTACAGATTCGTTAGCAGAGAGTAAATATTTACTAGTATAGAACCCAGAAGGACCTGATCCTACAACGCAGATCTTTGATGATTTGAATACACTACTCGAAAAAGAACGACGTAAACGTAACAAGTTGTTGATTGTTTTGGAATGCATGGTATATGTTATAGGACTGTTGAATTTCAATCTTCTACTTTGGTATATGCTGTTTCGAGATTTGGACAGCTGAGAATACGTTAGTGATGGAACAAATACTCAGAATTATTGTTGTATTGTTTTATATTTGGTGGTCTAAAATGAGATTACTCTCAGAGAACGGAATCTATGTGGATATTGGATAAATCTATTTTATATAATCAGAGACTTATGTTCTTTTGAGAGGGTTCTGTGAGATGATGATGACCTCACATCATAAAAAAAAACTACTTCAATTGGTGATCTATTTGTACACGACACAAAAACACCCGTCTTTATCATGTGTAATAAAACAAAAATTATTTTATATCAAAATTCCAAAAGTTTGTACTAAACTACACAAAACAACGCTAATAAATTGTCAGTCCCTCACTCCCACTCTCATAAATAATCATCTTTCCTAGCTACGTGTAGATCTAGTGAAAAAATTTTGGAAAAATTTGTTGAGTGCTCACTCCTTCTTTTTTTTTTCATCCGCTGCATCTTGTGCACCTTTTCTTAATCTGTTTGCACTTTCTTTGCCCAAACTGCCTATCATTTTACTCAGTCGACCATTTTCTTTATTTAATAATTCAAAAGGACTACCAAATTCAGCTACTTTTCCAGCATCCATCACCATCATTTTATCATTGCCTATCACAGTGTTTAAACGATGTGCAATTGTCAACATAGTAATACCTTGAAATTCTTCTTTGATAACTCTTTGTATGTTGTCATCTGTCACGGAATCAATGTTTGCAGTGGGTTCATCCATCACAATAATTTTAGGTACGTGATCAAACAATAATAATCTTGCTAAGGCTAATAATTGTTGTTGTCCAGAACTTAATTCAGAACCTTCGTCTTCAATGTTTCTAGGATCTAATCCTACTTTTCTCATACATTCTTGAATCTTATCGATACTGTGCTTACCAAAAGGATCAATATTGTGTCCAATAGATCCAGGTGATAAAAGAAGTGGTGTTTGTGGAATGATTGCAAGTGCTCTTCTTGCTGTTTGCAATCCAATATCACCTAAATTAACACCATCAACTAATATTTCACCTTGTATTAATGGTCGATCAACAATTCTGAAAAGACCTACAATTAAACTTGATTTGCCTGCACCTGTACGACCAACAATACCAACGGTTTCTCCGTTTTGAATCGTACAATTAATGTTTTCAATCACATTTGGTAATTCCTTTCTATATTTTAAATTGACATGTTTAAATTCTAAAGTACCGGTCTTAGGAAATATTGATCTAGGTGGATCGTTGGGCAACACCCAGGGTCTTTCTTGTGGTAAATCACCCGTAATAAAATCTAATACACGTTCAACTGAAGTCACACCATTAAACAATAACATTGTCATTATGGAATACAATCCTAGGAAATACGGTAACACAAATGAATAATTCAATGCAACACCTATTAATGCAATGTCATCCAAATCATTTCTTTTGTAATACACCAATACAGCAGCAGCTACTGAAAAAAAAAAGGCTATAATATTTGTCAACATAGAACCGCTTTGCACGGCTGAACTAGAAAAATGTGTAAATCTAGACCAGTTTTCGGTATGTAATATTTCTTTCTTTTCAAAAAAGGATTCAAATTTCATTGCGTGTATTAAAGGACGTCCAGAAATAGTTTCTGCCAATGTGGTAATGACTGGTGACAACGCTAAGTTAGCTTCACGTTTAGCTTCCCGATTCGTTCTATCTACAGCAACAACACCAAAACCATAAAAAATTAAACCAACAAACAATATGATGACCATTTCAGGCAAGATATAACATATTGTGATTAACAAAGATAACAGAACGAATGTAAATTGCATGATGTCATCCGATATAAAAGCAAACATTTTATCCATCATAGCCATATCTCCTGAAAATCTTGACATTATTCTTCCACTGGGTGTTTTTTGAAACCAACTGCTAGGTGCATGCAACAAACGATTAATGCAATCATGATGTACTGCTCTAGATGCACGATTGGTTGCACAATTATTCCACATCGACAAAGTCCAAATCGCAACAGATTGACCTAAAGATAGACCTACATATACACTAGCTCGTTGTACTGTACTCAATGTATTGTTTGGACTAACCCAACCTGCCAACCATAAATCATTGGCTGCCATTAAACCGTAAGCAATTGTGCCAAGCAAAGCACCCGGTATCAACCAACACCATCCTCCAGCTGCCGACAAATAGTGTTTAATTGCTTGACTAGACAAAGCACCGGAACGACGTTCATCGTCGTCCACCAATTTCCCTTTTTCTTTCATTGTCGTTTTCTCTGTTTCTTTGTCTGCTGCTTCGTCTTGTTCTGCAACAATTTCTATTTCTTTTGATTCTATTTCTTGTTCTTCTTCTTGTTGTTCTTCTTTTTTTTTGATTTCTAAAACATTGGTCACATCATTTTCTACAATGACATCTTCTACTGACAACAATGTTGGCAACATATTCATTTCTGGATCTTTAGAATTAGAATTGGAATGTAATACTTTTCTGTTGTTCTCTTGAACAATGGGACTTTGATCAACATCATCTAAACTTTCACTGCTGCCAGTCGATTGTATCATTTGCATAAACAATTCATTTTTATTTGTTATTAATTCATTGTACGTGCCTTGATCTTTGATCTTGCCATCCACTAAAAAAACAATGTGATCAAAATCAGAGAGAAAAGATAATTGATTCAATGCTATTATTGTGGTTAATTTATCTTTGCGACATCTATTTAAACAGATCGAAGTAAATATTTTAGTAGCAACTTTGCCATCAACTGCTGCTAAAGCATCGTCTACTACTAACAAATCAGGTTTTTTGTATATTGCACGTGCTATTGCTAATCGTTGTTTTTGACCTCCACTCAATGTCATTCCTCGTTCTCCTATTTCAGTTTCCAATCCACCTGGCAATAATTTTAAATCAGCATTGAAATCACTTCCGATCAACGCAGCATCTAATAAAATTTGATTGAATTCACGTCCCATTATAATATTTTCCAACACGGTGCCTGAAAGAATGAATGGTTTTTGTGGCACGTAACCAACGTCTTCCAATGCTGTCACCATACCAGACTCTAATTGTACTTCACCCAATAAAGAAGACAGCAAGGTACTTTTGCCGCAACCAACACGTCCCACAATACCTACTAATGATCCTTTTTGAACAGTTAAATTAATGTTGGATAATTTAAAAACAGGAGCATCCTCGTTTTGAATATCATCTTGTGAATTGCTAGCCCCTGCAGCAGCTGCAGCAGCAACGGAACGAGCTGTATCCGAAGAAATTGAAGATGTAGATCCCGAACGTTTAGTTTCATTAATATCTTCCGGTATAATTGCTGGTGACCAGGTAAATGTAGCATTGCAAAATTCTACAGCTACATTGTTGTCTTTGGGTTCTGGACATTTCTTGTGTTCTGCCAATACTAAAAATCCAGTAATTCGACGAAAAGAGACTGCCATTACTTTGAGCTGTATTAAATTTAATGGTATAGTAATTAAAGGCATTCGCAATGCGTTAAATATAGCTAAGGAAGCAAAAATAATATTTGGTGTCAATGGATAATCATTTAAGCCCATGTACGTATATGTCGCACATGCAGCCAACACAGGTGATACACGACCTATTGTGACACTGGTTACTGTGAGCAATCTCATTTTGTACAACCAATGACATTCAATTTCACGTTTACGATCAATTAGATTTAGATACGGTTCTTCCCATGTCAAGTACTTTAATGGTACGATACTTTCCACTATTTCACGCATGACTGTTAATCTTGAATCTCCTGCTGCCATTTCCGATGCAGCCATTCTGCCTCCACAATTTGCAAACAGACGATTTAATGACAATGAAATAATCATGGTAGTCATTCCTATGATGGATGGTAAACCTAACAAAAATATTAATGTAGAAGTACCTGCTACAATTCCTACAATGCATTGTGGAAAATTAGAGATCCAACCAAATTGAGACACCGTATCTATACTATCTTTTGCAACTAAAGCTACCTCAGAAGTGGCTGCTCTATGTGTTTGATCTACATTGCCATCGGTCTCTTCTTCTTTATCTGCTGTTTCAATACGACATATTCTAGCACTTTTGTGATGAATCAATGGTACCAACCACCCTAAAATTAAAGCACCAAATTCAGTGGACAGAGTGTTGCCAGCTATTACTTTTAACCAACCCTCCAGTAAAACAACAACACCAAAAATGGTTAATAACATTGCTACATATTCTGGTCCGGCATAAGCAGGTGCATCGGGCATGAATGCAATGATTAAATAATTCAAAATTAACGGACGAGCAGAGGCATTTAGAAAGCCTTGAAAAGCTCCAAAAGTAATACCCCAACTGAACGTTGTCCAATGCAAGGTAAAAAATAAAGAAACTATCGATGGTTTTGGTTTCAACCTTTCTTTTTGCCATGCAAGAAATGCTGTAGGTACCAAAGTGGAAGAAAGTAGTGGTATTGGTAGTTCTGGCATGGCAGCTCGTGGTAACGATTTGTTGAAGCCTTTACGTATGTATTGCCAAGGCCAAAGAAGACATAGTCTGGAACATCGCGAGTCGCGTGGTCGACCTCGTGATGATGAATTGCTTGAGAGATCGTCCATAACAAACAAGGTGATGACGTATGAATTTGATTTATTTTTTTTTATTTTTTTTCATGTTTGATTAAGGAGAGACACCTCAGCCAAGATTCGAGAAACTACCATTCTGCCTCGGTGAAGGAGAGATCGACCTTTGTTTTTGAGAAGAGTGTCATATAAATCGATCGAATCTTTGGATTGTAAAGTAAGCCATTTTAACTATCACTGAAAAACCATTTATTTCTGTTCAACATTCATTCTGTCTTTCATTCGAATCTCCTCATCTTAAATCAGATCTAACCATATCCTATTTTTTCAACATTAACACAAATCCAAACAAACCAAAAAACCAAAAAAAAACAATCTATAGCTCCAAAATAAAATGACTTCTATTGCAGAGACAAAGACCAACACCAAACACGACACCATAGCAGTAGTAGATTTCGGTGGTCAATACGCACATCTCATCGCTACTAAAATTCGTCAATCCAATGTGAAAGCCGAAATTCTTCTTCCTGAATCCGATATATCTAAATTTGCTGGTTTCAAAGGAATTGTATTGTCAGGCGGTGCAGCATTGATCTCTTCTGGTGATACAGGTGCAGAAGACGGTGGCAAAGCGACCGATGCAATCTTAGATTTAGATGTACCCATTCTTGGTATCTGTTTTGGTCATCAAACCATTGCTTCTCGATATGGTGGTACGGTAACACACGGTGGTAACGTTGAATGGGGTCATACGACACTTCATATTACCAAAGAACATCCATTGTTTGAAGGTTTAGACAAAAAGCAAACCGTATGGATGTCACATTTTGATACAGTAGATGAGTTGGGAGAAGGTTTTGAAGAATTGGGATATACACAAACAGAATCAGATGCGACCGAAAATAAACGTGGACCTAATGCAGCGATATGTAACGATACTTTGCAAAGATACGGATTTCAATTTCACGTCGAAGTAGACAGTACAACAAATGGTGAAATCATGTTGAAAAATTTTGTATGTAATATATGTCAATGTGAACCAACGTGGAAAGTGAACGAGGAGATGTTAGAAAATACTTTGACAGAAATTAGAAACGAAGTCAAAGGTAGAGGTGTTTTTTTATTAGCGAGTGGCGGTGTTGATTCAACGGTAGCGGCGAAATTATTTCAATTGGCATTACCTAAAGGTAAATTAAAATTGTTACACATTGACAATGGCATGATGCGTAAAAACGAATCAGCAGAAGTAATTACTTACTTTGAACAATTGGGTTTGTCGGATGCATTAACTTTTGTAGATGCAACCGATGAATTTTTAACAGCATTGGAAGGTGAAGTAGAACCAGAAAAAAAAAGAAATATAATAGGCAATGAATTTATAGCTGTATACGAAAGAGAAGCTGCCAGAATGGGTATTGAAGGCTATGTCTTGGGACAAGGTACTATATATCCAGATACGATTGAAAGTGGTGGTGCCAAACATGCCAAAGTCATTAAAACCCACCACAATCGTGTGCCGTTAATTGAAAGAATGATAGCGGATGGATTAGTCAGTGAACCATTAAAAGAATTGTACAAAACAGAAGTACGTGATTTAGCACGTCAATTAGGTGTACCCACACCGCTTCTTGCTAGACATCCATTTCCTGGTCCAGGTCTAGGTGTACGTTTGCTGTGTTCGAAAGGTGGTGATGTAGCACCGGATGTGTCTGAAAAATTGGCACAAGTGTTGTCACCTTTTCCATCTATGACTGGTATGTGTTTGCCTATTAAATCTGTGGGTGTCAAAGCAGATGTAAGATCTTACGAACATCCTGTATTATTAACGTCTACACCAAAAGAAGGTGAAGCACCACCTACATGGGAAAATTTGTTGGAAGCTACACGTTTAATTTTACGAGACGTGCCTCATGTCAATCGTGTCGTGTACAATTTAAGTGGCAAAGTGCCTACTAGTTTTCAAGCATTAGCTGCTACTATGACTAAAGATCGTTTAGATTTATTGAGAGAAGCTGGTAAGTTTTTGTTGTTGTTGTTGTTGTTGTTGTTTTGAGATGTCAGTTTTTTCTTCTTTTTTTTCTTTTTCTTCTCTGTGTATTCTAATTTAATTATTCATGTTCTTCTTTTCTCTCTTTTGTTTTCAACAGATCAATTTGTGATGGATGGATTAAGACGACACAATTTGTACGATTCAATTTGGCAATGTCCTACGGCTATGGTACCGATGTCAATCGATGGTATCGGTACAGAAATGGTTGTTGTACGTCCAGTACATACTAAACGTGCTATGACTGCAAGACCAGCCAGTTTTCCAGATGCATTAATTGAAGAGTTACGTAAGAATGTGCTTTCCTTAGATGGTGTGTCTGGTTTGACGTTGGATTTAACAAGTAAACCACCGGGTACGATTGAATGGGAGTAATTATATCAAAACAAATCCACAGCCGTAACTTTAGACTTTAGAATTCTAGAAATAATATGATTTTATATTTTATATTTAAAATACATTTTTTTATTGAGGTTATATTATAATTATACCGATGGTATTATTATATCTTTTTATTCTTTATATTTTATATTATGTTTTTGAACGTCTCTTACATCGTTCTGTTTCATAAGTGAATAATTTTATTTATTTTTGGTGTAGTTATCAGGTGCGTTTGGTTTTTGAAGATGTGCAAGT
>Ga0075441_10001573_pt1 | contig 10928 bp, 16 predicted proteins | sample CoawatmetaG00DNA_FD_71582 | JGI IMG/M metagenome (GOLD analysis project Ga0075441, IMG submission 71582) | Marine microbial communities from the West Antarctic Peninsula - Coastal water metaG002-DNA | ecosystem: Environmental > Aquatic > Marine > Coastal | place: Atlantic Ocean: West Antarctic...
AAAAGCTGTATATAGCTATAACATACAGAACAAAGAAGAACTAAACAGTATTATTGATTTTGTTGAAGAAACATGGACAGACCCTGATGACGATATAGATCTTAGCGGATTACTTGACGGAACGGGTATATTTTTAAATTAAATGGACGGACTTATTAGAAAAATTGTTGTTGGGAGAGATCCCAAAGAAGCAATGGCTTATTTTGTAGGTATGAGAGCAGGTGGCGGAAAGGTCAGCGCGATACTACATGATGATAGACACTTAGTTAAGTATGGTAGAAACAGGTATCTTGTATATATGCAAGATGATGAAGGAGCTCAAACACTTTGGAAATCTATAGATAGCATGCCGTGTATGTTGGAATTTGATTGTAACTTCTGATGGGAAAAAGCAAAGGACTAGGTGATACCGTTGAACAAATAACAAGAATAACAAGAATAAAAAAGTTTGTAGAAAACTACAACAAAGCGAAAGGCAAAGAGTGCGGATGTGCCAAACGTAAATCTAAATTAAATAAAATGTTTCCGTACAAGAACGATAATAATGAAGACATTTAATTTATTTATAGTAAAGCTAGAAAAAACCACTAACGATACAATAATTACCGAAAGCGGTTTGGAGCTCATTATAGACACTAGGTTTGATGAGTTTAAACATAGAGTTACAGAAGGCCCCGTACTCGCAGTACCTTTTAAGTATGACCACGGAGTGAAAGAAGGTGATACTTTATACTTTCATCACTTAGTCGTCATGAACGAAGGCCAAGTATTGACAGGAGAAGACAGTACTTATGTTGTAAGATATGATCCAGAGAATGCAGTCAACAATCAAGCAATTGCATATAAAAGCCAAGAAAATGGAGAGATACACGCCTTAGCTGGATGGTGTCTTTTAGAGGCTGTCGAACAAGAGGAACTGAAACTTACTTCGGATATTATAGAGATAGTAGACAATGAAGAAAAGCTACCCACAAAAGGAAAGGTAGCATACCTATGCAAAGAAGCGGAAAGTTTTGATATACAGGCTGGTGATGTTGTTGGGTTTAAGGAGAACAGAGACTATAGGATTCTCATAGACAACACAGAGTATTATCGCACACGAGCAGAAGACCTTATGTATGTCGAAGTATAAATTTACCACAATAGGAGCCTCTCAAAGGCTTATGTCCAGTATGGAGGTTGCCATAGAAAATATGATTGAGGAAATAAAAAAACCTGTTGATCCCGAAGTAAACGGTAGTGCACGTAAGGCTGAGCTTCAGTCTATAAAGCAAACCGCTACGGATTGTAAAGAACTTATCATAGAACGACAAAGACTAGAGCAGATGGTTAAAGACCTAAAGACAAGCGGAGAGATAGGAGATGCAAAAGATTATTCTGGCGGTTTTGCTGAAAGGTTTTCAAAATAACTTAGATCGAAATGAGAGACCCTGAGTATTTTAGATGGAATAAGATTTTTAAAAGATATGGGTTAACCAAACAGGAGTACAAAAACAAAAGAAAAAAACAAGGCAACAAGTGCTCTATATGTAAAAAGGAGCTTATAAGCCCTAAAGTGGATCACTGTCATAAAACAGGAAAAGTAAGAGACCTGCTTTGCCATAAATGTAACCTTCATCTTGGGTACGTTGAAAAAGGAATTAAGTCCTGGGTAAAAGCATCAATATATGTTGTAAGACACAGAATAATGCATTTTTTTATTAAAAATAAGTAACTAACTTTACCGTATGAAAAATATTTTATTTGCTTTGTTTTTGTTCCCTGTAATTTCTTACTCTCAGTGTAACCAGCACGTATTCACTTCAGTAGGTGCAGAGAAATGGACTAATTTCCAATATCAAGACTGCGAAGGGATGGCACATTACTTTGGCTTACCCGCTGGAGGATATACTATAATATACTGTGCAGATATAGGGACTGCATTTGTTTTAAACGGGGACGGATTTGTCTACCCACTTCTTACGGAGCATCCTAATTATGTTTCGTGTCTGCAAGAAAATGAGTGCCCTGGAGACTTAGATAATAGCGGAACGGTAGACGTTCAGGATTTATTGTTATTTTTATCAAACTACGGGCTACCATGCGACTAAATTTCTTTCACATAATATGGCTTATATGTAGCGTTTTTGTATTTAACAACTCTGTATACGGCCAGTGCGACGTAGCTATAAGTAGCTGGGACGCAGCAACTGGAGATATTACTATTGAAGCAATCAATAGCGAGAACTGTGGTTGCAATGAATTTACAACTGAAGGTAACACGTGTGAGAATAGCGCTAGTTCTCATGTAAATAATAACGAAACAGTATCTCATATAGTTTTAGGACTGCACGTAGAAGGGTTGGATTATAATTGGTTGGATTGTTTGACTGGAGTCAATCACCCAGGATGGACGTTTAAAGTGTTTACTCTTTATGGGAATCAGGTACTAGATAGTGGTGACACCTGGAGTGCTAATGTTTATGATACAGGGGCAAGTACAAGTGATTGTTGGACTGAGGTATTAGCTAACGATACGCTATGTACTGAGTTAGTTGTATGGCAGATTAATCTATCTCGCACAGCTTTTGTAGATGATGGTGGTTGGGCGGTAAATCCAGGGTTTAACCAAACGCAGAACTACCCTGACGTAGATCTTTCTAATAACACAGCTGTAAACTGTGCCCCACCTGCCTGCGATACGGTGTATGTAGATGTAGAAGTTATCGAATATCTTACTGATACTATAATAGAATATGTAGATGTTGAGTGGGTAACAACAGATACTATAATAGAATATTTATTACAATTAGTTTATATAACAGATACTCTTGTTGAATACGAGTATATTTATTTAACCGATACGATGTATGTAGAGACGGTTGTATATGAGTATCTCTACGTTTATGAAACAGACACTATAACTGAGTTTGTATCTGAATCTATTTATATAGACTGTGAAACGGGGGAGCAATGTGCAGAAGCATTTCCATGCGATGAAACTTCAATTTTTGCCCCAAATGCAGTAACCCCCAATGGGGACGGATGGAATGACACATGGACGGTTGTTTCAAATGGGGCTTGTTGGGATCAATGGGAGACTCGCATTTACAACAGATGGGGTGGCCTTGTATGGATAAGTGCCTCTTCTTTAGATGAATGGGATGCAAACGTTGCAACGGGAACATATGTTTACACAATAACTGCACACAGCGCTATAAACGCAAGTGTTTTTGAGTTCAATGGAACAATAACTGTACTATATTAAATTAAATAAAATGGCTGAATATAAATGTGAATGCAACGATAGTATTGTGGACAAAACAGGAGTCACAATAAAATACATCGAAGGCGAAGGAGTGATGCATGATGTAAAATGTGACAAATGTGGAAGTTACATGGAGTTGGCTAACCCTAAGTCTGGGGCGCCTGGGTTTAGATCAAACAGATTTGGACAAACATTTTAATGAGTGTCTTACTAGACGTAAAAGAATATGAAGAAGCCGCTGTTAAAATTTGCCCCAACGGTACGGAAGGTGAAATTATTGAACTCAGTGGGTTACTCATTTGCCTTCCAGAGAGGCCTCCGAAAAAAGAAATTTTTGGATATAAAGAATCAAACCCTATGCAAATGTGGGGAAGGACACCTATGCCGAAGGAATTGCTTCGTGTTCATTCTATGGATGAGTGGGGGGAAATGCCAAGGGAGTTTAGAGAGAAGTTTCGCCCATATATCGAGGAGGAGTTTAGGCGTAGGCGTGAGGGTTTTTGGTTTTATAACAACGGTGCAGCTACATATATTACGGGGCGGCATTATATGATGCTTCAGTGGACGAAGCTAGATATAGGTTACCCATACTTTTTAAATTTTCAACGTGAGATATTTTTACACATGGCTGCTTGCGAGGTTGATCCTCGTTGTATTGGTCAGCTCTATACTAAGTGCCGTCGTTCTGGTTACACCAATATATGCTCTGCTGTACTTGTGGATGAAGCTACGCAAGTTAAAGACAAACTGCTAGGCATACAATCTAAAACTGGTAAAGACGCACAGGAAAATATATTTATGAAGAAGGTGGTTTATATGTTTAGAAACTATCCATTCTTCTTTAAACCTATTCAAGACGGTACAACAAACCCTCGTATGGAGTTAGCTTTTAGAGAGCCGTCCAAACGAATAACAAAAAAGAACAAAACCTCCCAAATGGGAGAAGCACTAAACTCTGTCATTAACTGGAAAAGCACGACAAATAACGCTTATGATGGGGAGAAGCTGCATATATTATATTTAGATGAAGCAGGAAAATGGGAAAAACCTACAGACATAAGAGAAGCTTGGAGGATTCAGAGGACTTGTTTGATCGTCGGAAAAAACGTAGTGGGAAAAGCCCTGGTGGGAAGCACCGTAAATCCGATGCACAAAGGAGGTCAACAGTACAAAGAACTATGGAGGGACTCAGACCCTTTGAAGAGGAATGATAACGGAAGGACCAAAACAGGGTTATATAGGATTTTTATGCCAGCTTATAATTCTTTGGAGGGGTTTTTTGATTTGTACGGGCATCCAGTCATAGATAATCCAGATGAACCTATTCCAGGTATAGACGGTCACCCTGTTGATATTGGCGCAAAAACATATTTAAAAAATGAACGCAAATCTTTGAAAGATGATCCATCGCAACTAAACGAGGTAGTAAGGCAGTTTCCTTTTACTGAGGACGAAGCATTTAGGGATAGTATAGAGGGTAGTTTGTTTAATATTGGTAAAATATATGAGCAAATAGAATACAACGAAGACTTATTTCCAAATCCTGTAGTACGAGGCAATTTTATATGGAAAGAAAAAGATAAAGAGGTTGCTTTTAGTCCAGACGTTAATGGTAGATTTAACATTAGTTGGATGCCACCAGCAGATCAAAGAAACGTTATAAAATTTGATAGAAATAAAAAAGTTGCCCCTAATAATTGGGGATGTGGCGGAGTAGACTCTTACGACCTAGACGCCACGTTAGACGGAAGAGGATCTAAGGGAGCTCTACATATGTATAATAAGTTTCATATAGAACACCCTTCAAATATGTTTGTTGCTGAGTATGCTTCCCGTCCAGACTTAGCTAGGATATTTTATGAAGACGTTCTTATGTGTGCTTTCTTTTATGGGTACCCTTTATTGATAGAGAACAATAAGTACGGAATTGTAAGATATTTTGAGTCCAGAGGGTACGACGGATATCTTATGGACAGACCAGAACACTTAAAAGGAGCTAGTGCTACCGTAGCGGTAAAAACAAAAGGCATTCCCTCCAACTCTCAAGACGTAATACAAGCTCACGCTCAAGCTATAGAGACATATATTTACGAAAACGTAGGGACAAATTATGATTCTGGCGCAATGGGAAAAATGTATCTAAATAAAACTTTAGAAGACTGGATATCTTTTAAAATAGACAAAAGAACAAAGTATGACCTTACTATTAGTTCTGGGCTTGCTTTATTGGCAGCTCAAAAATCAAAACCCAAAATAAGAAAAAACTTTGAAAGCAGTAAATTTTTTAGGCGATATAGTGTAATCGGTTGATTCACTATATTTGCATAAATGGAATTATCCCCAAAAGCAAATGTACAATAACAATATGAACTCCAATCGTGGTGGTTTTCCAGATCCTCTAGCTTCTTCTGAAGAAAAAGAGTCGAAAGAGTATGGGCTTAACTATGCAAAAGCTATAGAAGGTCAGTGGGGGAAGATGAAAGAGACCGCATCTCTTCACGGGAAAAGAAACACAATATTTGAAAAATGTAGGGATTATGCTAATGGCATCCAAGACACTAGCATATATAAAAGACTCCTAAACACAATGGATCCTAGCGCGGGAGACGGCAGCCTTGTAAATATTGATTACACTCCAGTGCCAGTGCTACCTAAGTTTGTTAGAATAGTAGTAAATAAAATTCTCTCTAGAAACCCTTACCCCAACTTAGAGGCTATAGATCCTCTTTCTTCTTCTGAAAAAAACAAAGAAAAGAATAAGTTAAGGATGCAGGTAAAAGCAAAAGAGCAGTTGTCCAAACTAAAAGAAAAGACAGGGGTTGTTTTAGACAGAGATCCAGATAAACTTCCAGCAACATTAGAAGAAGCGGAAATATTTTTTGATACTAACGTTAAGACTGACGCCGAAATTGCAGCTCAGATTGGCACAAACATGACGCTATCTTGGAACAACTTTAACGATAATACTTTTAGGCGGTGCGTTAATGATCTGGCTACACTAGGTATGTCCGTAGTTCGTAGGACTAATGATCCAAATTACGGAATACATACTGCCTACGTAGATCCAGTTAAATTTATTCACAGCGAAACAGAAGACCCTAGCTTTGATGATATGGTATATGCTGGTAATGTAAAGACCATGCCAATACAAGAGTTAAAAAGACTAGCTGGGGATCAGTTTGAAGAAGAACAATACAAGGATATAGCTAAAAGATTCAAAGACAGTAACGGGAATAACTCTAGCGCACTTAACAACACTAAAACAAGTTCTACCACGGGAAAGAGCTCTTACGGGTATGATGAGTACCTAGTTGATGTTTTGGATTTTGAATTTATTTCTGTTGATTGTTTATTTTTTGAAGAGAAAGAAAACAAGCACGGAAACAAAGGTTTTTACTACAAAGGATCAAAATATTCAGAAAAATCTAACAGTGTATTTGAAAGGGTTCCCCATAAAATGGACGTTAAGGTTGTATATGGAGGATCTTATATTTTAGGTAGTAAAGACTTTATATATAACTACGGTAGAACTAAAAACATACCTAAGAATGTTCATGATATATCTAAGGCTAATCTGTCGTACTCTGTTGTAGCAACTAACTTTAGAGGTATGATGCCTAAATCTATGGTGGACAGCTGTATCGGGTTTGCTGATATGCTTCAGATAACTCACTTAAAGATTCAGCAGTCTATTGCAAAGGCAAAGCCAGATGGATTAATTATTGATATTGAGGGCTTAGAAAATGTACAGCTAGGAAAAGGAGGAGAGCTGCAACCTTTAGATCTTCACGATATATATGAGCAGACTGGTGTTTTCTATTACAGGAGTAAAAACCCTGAAGGGGGTCATCAAAACCCTCCTATTAGAGAGATTGGAAATAGCATAAGAAACATTAATGAGTTAATAGGCCTGTATAATCATTACTTAAAAATGATTCGAGATACAACAGGGATTAACGAAGCTATGGATGCGTCCTCACCTAAAGGAGATGCGCTTGTGGGTGTTCAGCAGCAAGCAATTAGCGCAGGAAATAACGCTATATATGATATAACTAATGCCTCTATGGTTCTTTACAAAAAAGTTTGCGAAGATGTAGTAAAGTGTATGCAAGTATTGCCACAAGGGTCGGTTATATACGAGGTTTATGAAAACGCTATCGGAAAAGAGAACATGAAAGTTTTGTCTTCGTTTAAAGATTTACCGATGTACAACTTTGGGGTTCAGGTTGTAAAAGAGATGGAAGATGAAGAAAAAGCATATTTAGAGCAAAATATACAAGGAGCTCTTATGCAGAAGGAAATAGATTTAGAAGATGCTCTCGCCGTAAGGAATATGCAAGATGTCAACCAGGCTGAAAGGCTATTGGTTGTGAGGCGTAAAAAACGAATGGAGAAACAGCAGGCTATGCAAATGCAACAGATGCAGGCTCAAGGCCAGCAGGCACAGCAAGCAGAAATGGCAAAAGCTCAAGCTAGGCAACAGGAGCTTCAGATGGCATCTCAGCTGGACGCTCAATCAATTCAACTTAAAGCTCAGCTACAAGCCGAAATGGCAAAAATGCAGCACGAGTTTGACAAAGAAATAGAGCTTATACGAGCAAGCGCTTCTATTCAAAAAAGCACTGGAGAAACGGAGTTTAAGGAGAAGATAGAAACTATGAAAGACGATAGAAAAGACGAAAGGGTCAAAAAGCAAGCGGTAGAACAAAGTAAACTTCTTTCACAAAGAAACGGAAAAAGAGGGGAGCTACAGGAAGAGCAAAAAGAAAATGCACAAGATATTTGTAGTGGTTTAGACCAACTTTTAACACAACAATAGAATGGCCAGAAGTATAGACTTAGACGTAACAGAAGAACTAGATATAACCTCAAAAAGAGGGGATAGCTTTAGCATGACGTTGACTTTAAAAAATGCGGCAGGGACCGCTTTGACCTTAGCTACAGATAACTATGAGTTTTTCTTCCGAGTCAAAAGAGTTACAGGAACTGGCCCGTCAAGAAGAGGATCTATTATTTTAGGCACACCAAATGTAGCTGCATCTGCAAACAAGCTTGAATCGCCTACTACAGATGACTCTGGAAATGTTGTTTTTGCTGCGGCGTCAGAAGTTACAAGAAAGATACCGTCAGGGACATATTCATATGAGATACAGTATAGATTGCCTAGCAGTACCGCCCTGGACTCATACGTTAGCATACTTATGGGTGCCTTTACTGTAAATACAGACATTACCGAAAACGTAGCTTAATTATGTCTTTAGTGGTAACAAAAACTGATAGTATTTCTTTTACTGTAAGCGTAACTGGAGCAACAAATGTTTCTTTTAGGACAAGTAGCTCTTCTGCATCTTTATCAGTTCCGTCTATATCTGCTATAGCGGTAACAACAAAAACACCTAAAAAAGTTATAGTTTCTGTCTAGATATAAATGCTATATGTAATGGTGTAAAAACATGATAATACACTAACCTATTAATTAGTATATTTGCATTAAACAAAATTTAAAATGGCTACAACAACAGCAACGATAACTCTTAGTAGTGCTGACATTACAGGGGATGCTTTAAACCTGACTAAATCAACAATTCTAAACAAGGCTAACACGGCAACTGGCTTAGATCAGTTTACAGGCATTACTACTGTTGTATACGCAGGTGCTCAAACTGCAAAAAATATTGTTGACGCAGGAGACTATGCTAACACAACCACCTCACATAAAGTATACATTAAAAACTCTTCTGTTGGAACAAGCGATTTTGTTACAGTTGAGATTGGTGGTGACAACATCATTATGGGTCAACTTTATCCAGGTGACTGGTGCTTTTTTCCGTATGAAGGAACCTTAGATGTTGATATTGACACAAGCGCTGTTGGGATGAAAGTTGAATACGGTGTTTTTTCTCAATCAGTAGCATCATAATAATATAAGTCATGGCAACAACAACAGCAACACTTACACTCTCTAGCGCAGACATTACAGGTCATAGCTTCAACATGACTCAATCTGCTATTCTGACCAAAGCAGCTTCGTCTACAGGATTAGATGAGTTTACTGGAATTACAAGCAGGAAATATACAGCAGCCCAAACCGACACGGTAATCGTAGATAAAGGCGATTACGTTGATACAACCGTTGGACATAAAGTGTATATTAGGAACACAAACACAGGAAATAGTGATTACATTTTAGTTGAGCTTGAGGGTACGAATATTTTTCTTGGAAGGCTCTATCCTGGCGACTGGATGTTTATCCCTTACGCAGGGACTAAAAATATTCTCGTTACTACAGTTGCGCTAAACGTAGGCATTGAATATGGCGTTTTCTCTCAATCAACTGTATCATAACAATATAGAATATGCCAACAACGACAGCTTCCATAACTTTATCTAGCTCCGACCTTACAAGTGACGCTCTTTCTTTAAATTCTTCTACTTCATTATTGAACGCTGGGCTAACTACTGGTTTAAAATCTACATCAGGATTGTCTAGAAAAGAATGTACTTCTTTAGATATTTTTACTCTTTTCTATGCAGATGAATATACTGCGGATAGAGCTAATAAAGTATACTTAAAAAACACCTCTACTACTCCAACTGAATACTTTTTAGTAACAATTGATGACGAACCAATGGGTAGGCTGTATGCAGGAGACTTTGCATTCTTTCCGTGGTCGGCTGGCAATGGTACTAGAGAGGTTTTTACTATTACAACAACAGGAACTTATGCGGTAGGAGATTCTCTTACTTTTGATGGCGTAACTGTAACGTCTGCAGCAACTACTTTGGCCGCCATGAGCAACTTACTCAGATCCGCGACATACCCAAACTGGGTTTCATCAGGAACTGCTGACGCTGCGCAAGTAACCTTTACGGCAAAAAAAGCTAGAGCAGATCAAGAGATAGACGCTTCCGAGTGGGCTTTGGTTGACCTGGCTGATAGTAATGCTACTTTTGCGGTTGCAACCGTAACCGAGGGTCTCGATAACGCATCAAATATTAAAATCACACCAAGTGTAGCAACGTCTATAACGCTTGAGTCTATGTTAATCTACGAAGTATAATGGCAAGTTTAAGAGTATCTCTATCCCTTTCAAGCTCAGACGTATTATCGTCTCCCTTAAACCTAACTGTATCCACCACTGCTCTGGCAGACTCTGGTAGCCTTATTAGGGCTAAAGTAAAAGGAACAGCCGCTGACACAGACGACCTCGTATTGTATAAAGCAAACGACAAGCTTGAAAGAGCTTACGTATATATAAAAAACTTAGATCCTGATTTGGAAAACTACATCTACATTCGTAACGAAGAAGAATCAAATACCGCAGCGGTAGCTAAAATCGGAGGAGGCGAATTTGCATTTATTCCAGTGGCGGTTGATCAGACCTACGAAGCAATTGCAACGAAATCTAATACACTAGTTGAGTATGGCGTGTTTGGATTAGACAACTCATCAGTATCACTAGTATAATAAAATAAAGACATGGCACACCCAAGTAACTTAACACCAAAAGGATTTTTTTTAGTAAACGGAGCAGAAACAGTAACTGGCGATTTCTTTGCTATTCAAGTTTTAGTGGCTGCTGATGCTGCTATGACGGTAAAAGGAAGTGGTATTTTTGAAATATTAGCAGAAGATGATTCTGATGGCTCTACGCACCTTGATCCAAACTTAGTAACAGGA
>Ga0075441_10001588_pt1 | contig 10850 bp, 4 predicted proteins | sample CoawatmetaG00DNA_FD_71582 | JGI IMG/M metagenome (GOLD analysis project Ga0075441, IMG submission 71582) | Marine microbial communities from the West Antarctic Peninsula - Coastal water metaG002-DNA | ecosystem: Environmental > Aquatic > Marine > Coastal | place: Atlantic Ocean: West Antarctic...
GCAGAGGCTTTGCCTCGTCGTCGGCAAAAAGAAGGAATGCAGTCAACCATAATACCTTATATTTTAAGATTAGGATATAATCGTTCAAGATAATGTTTGATAGATTTATGGTTTGTATTTTTTGTTGGGTAGGAATTGGATATATATACTTTTGGAATTTTTCAGTGCAATTTGAAATCAGATGATCTGCAGCAAATCAAAAACGCGAATGATGATTGTTTGTTTTTTTGGTTAGTTTTTTCGATGCAGGATTTAGAGGCAGATTCAGCGGCCCCTTTTTAAAGGTTCCCGGGCTGGGGAAGCCAAGTCGTATTTAGAGGAGTTGCTGGACTCTTGCTTGCAACACGGAATCACTCAAACTTTCACAGATACACACACACGGGTCAACTCAAATACAAAGCGCTATGGCCACACCAAAATTTCTACAAAGAATGTCGAACCGTACTGCAACACCACCTTCCAGACACAATCGTGGAGCTAGTATGACCCAATCCAGATCACCAGGAGGTATCGGTTTTTTATCCAAACAATATCAAGCAGTAACTTCACAAAATCCAGGTACACCAACAAGACCACCTTCAGGTACACCTCCTGTAAGCAGACCTCCTGTAGGCGTTGGCCAGCTACCCTCCCGTATGGATCCAATGCCAACTGAATTTGCAGGATCTGCAACACCTCAAACTATTCAACTCTACCTTCATTCACATCGCACAGTACTGGAGACGAGGAGATCGCAACCAGATGCACATATCCAATGGTGTGATGATTACCAAACATTATTGGGTGAAACAAACAACGTAGCCTCTCTGTTAGCGTCATCGCAGCGAGGTGACAGTTCCTCGAAAGCCCTCGAACTCGAAGCTCAATTAGAAACTGTTGTAGCCAATTATAAACGTGTCTTCTCCGAAAACGCACAATTGAAAGTTGCGATGTCTGCGATGAAAACTGCGAAAAAGTGGCAATTAAAATCGAGAGATAACAAATTAAACAATCTGACGAAAGAAGAGAATCAAATGATATCAGAAATTGAACGTCTGACAGGTTTAATAGCTTCTATAAACCTTGACAATAAAAGTAATGTCGCTTCTTTAAACGCCGAAAACAAAAGTAATGCCGCTTCTTTAAACGCAGAAATTGAACGTCTGAAGATTGAAAATAAAAGTAATATCGCTCTTGTAAAGACTGAAAATAAAAGTAAAGTCGCTTCTCTAAATGCTGAAACTAGAAGAAACCAATCTTTATTAGAAACAAAGATTAGAACACTTAGCCAGCAAATAGTCAGCAGCGAGCAAGATGTCAATAACTTGACTAAAGAAGAAAAAAAAATGGTATTAGAAATTGGACGTCTTACAGGTTTACTAGCTTCTGTCACCGCTGAAAATAGAACCAATGTCACCTTATTAAAAGATGCAAATGCAAGATCAGAAAATCTTCGTAGCGAACGTAACCAAGCTAGAAAAGAAGAATTATTGGGTGTGGATGCTGCGTCTACTAAAGTAGAATATGAAAAATTAGCTGGTCGAGTCGCTGAGTTAGAAAAAGACAACGCTATTTTACTTGCTGAAAAATCACAATGGTTGAATCAATTAGAAAATGAAAATCATCAACTGCAAGAATTATTTGAAGACGCACGTTCTGCTAAAGATGTCATGGTACGTGAATTGAATGCAATTGATGAAGAACGTACTCGATTAGCGGAAGATCGTGAACGATTAGAAGCATTAATTGCTACAAGTAAAATTACAACAAGTAACAATGGAATTGAACAATTAAAAAAACAAAGAAGAACAGCAATGGTACCGGCAAAAGCAGCACCTGAAGTGTTAACATTTAAAACATTTGAAACAATGGGACAAGCTAAATTAAAATTTTTCAAACTTCAAGAACGTTTAAGGCGGCGACAAGAAAAAATGACGACTGTTTTTGATGCTGGAAGTGCATTAATAAAATACTATCGTTCTATTGGCGATATTGATGCTTCAGAATCGTTATTAACCTCTTTAGTAAATAAAGCTTTGCATTGCGATATGGCAGTAGTAGATGACGCAGCATCGAACTCCATTGATTTACATGATGGCCACGATTATACAAATTCAGATCCAGATGTCAATAAAAAGTGGGTCAGATTAGACGAAAGTTTAACTGCACAAAAAAGAATTATGAATCGTGGATGTAAAGATATGGTAACTATGTTTATTAGTGCATATAATGCAGTGCAACAAGGCAACGCGTCGGATGTAACCACACAAAAATATTCTTCTATCAATGAAATCTATTCTGAATTAATGTCAAATTCATTGGAAACAGGTGGTTCACCATTGGATGTGGCTGAGGACGTAGAATATGAGTTAGCTGTTTTTGATCGTGTAATAAAAGAAATGTATAGCGAAAGCAATAGTACTGAAATAAATGAAATGCAAGCCAAACACGCTGCTTTGTTGCTAGAATTGAACCAAAACAAAGTTGCACAAGCAAAAATGGCAGCTAAACATGAACTGCTACAACGAAATCATAAACATCTCACACAAAAAGCAAGAGCAGCTGGTATTTAATAATTGAAAAAAAAGATAAAAAGCAAAAAACAAATATACGTAAATTAGATATTAAACAAAAGGAACGATACACGTATCAAAGGAAATAATAGAGTAAAGATAAAATCACAAATTTTACATTCATTTTTACATACTCATACAATTTCTACTCTCTGATGTACGTGTATTCCCATCATTATTATTTTTTTTACCATACCACCCAGCTAGATACGTGTGATCTAACAAGATCTTTTAATATGTGCTATCACTTCCACTTGTTTCTTCCGTATCAGATGCTGTGGGATGAATTAAGGTCATCATGTGTTCCAATTGATGTTTAATATCTGCTACTTCTGCATCACCTGCATATTTCCAGACTTGTTGTTGAAAATGTGTAGCCCCGATCCCGTATTTTTTCATATTGTCTTCTTGTAATTTTGTTAGGGGCGTCATCATCGTTAGCATAACTCGTACTAAATATTGATCTTTCCAATCTTTTAAATATTTTTTTGGTACAGAAACCATGTCTTCTTCTGGAAACGTTGCGTGGCTTGAAATTATTTGAAACTCATCATCCGTACATTGACGTCGCCATTCTTCATAACTTGCTCTTGTTTTTTGTTCATTAAATATATGATGTGCATCAATAATTGAATCCCCTTGAGTTTTTAAAGTTTGTACTGATTTAGCTACTTTTGCACTAGCTGCTAACATTTCTTCCATTACTTTTAATAATTCATCTTTAGTCAGATCGTTTTTAAAGATTGGAATGCTAGGAAATCCGTGTTCTTTTAATTTTTCTTGCAATGTATTCCATTTCATATCGTATTCTGAATTTCCACTATGTGCATCTAAAGCAGAAACGACATCAGGCCACTCGGCATAACCCCAGTCGTAACGTTGAAATATCTTTTGCATGGAAATTAAACACGAAACAAAACTACCATAGACATTCACCATATTGTCATCATGAAATTGATCCAATGCATTCACCAATTGATCCATTAAAGCCATTGCTTCACTCAAAGTTAATACACGTGCTTCTTCTTCTTCTTCGTAATCTGAACCAGAGTCGGTTTCAGAACCACTTCCACTACCAGTACCTGTACCAGACATCGATGTATTCGGTGTAGAAGAATCAACTGGATTAAATTCCATTTGTCTTGAAGTTGATGTGGATGGTGTTGCAATGGATGTGGATTGATCCTCGTCGGAAGAAGGAGACGCTGCCAAATGGGAAGATTGTTTCAAACCTTCTTCAACAAGATGAAGATCTGTGTCGATCACATCTGACTTGGTTGGAGCTGGAGTGGAGGCAGAGGTGGGTGAAGAGGAAGGCAAGACGGTGACAACTTTATCTGCGGTTTGTTTGGTGAAATTTGATGGTGATGAGGGTTTATTAGAACGAAAAAAAGCATAAGAGGCAATGATAGTCGTTATAACAACCACACCGCCGATCATTCCAAGATGTTGCTTTTCATCAGAAGTTAAACTGTCTGACTTTCCAGTCGTCAATTTTTTGTAACCAGAAAGAATGTTGGCCTTGAAGGATTCCAAAAAGGTGGGTTGAATCGAAGCCATTTTTAGGCAGTTATAGAAGAGGAACGTGAATGGACGTTAAAATCGAAAATCGTAAAAGGAGTGAAGAAAAAATTAATTTTTTTTTCCTTTTGCTTTTGCAAACATTATAAATATATCTCTTGGTCTTCATCTGATGACTCTATGTCAAAACCATCTCCACCTTGTCCCCCAACCGCGTCCTCCTCCATATCATCTTCTTCTTGACCATCAAGATTGACATCACCATCATAATCTTCCACATCCCCTCCTTGTTTTAAAAAATTAGGTGAAGCCTTGTTTGATTTTTTTTGAACACCGACATCACGATTTGGACTACTCACCATCACCATTTCAACTTCCTCCTCTTCTCCAATTTCCATCACCATTTCATTCACTTCTTGAGACGATAACATTGGAAGTTCCGGTGCAATTAATATTTCTCCTTGTTTGATATTACGAGCTGCCACAAGACATAACATTGGTGTATTTATTTCTGGATTGTGATACGAAGCATGTACAGCATGATATTTTAAATTTGGTACTCGACTTCTATTTCCATTTCCATTTCCATTTCCATTTCCATTTCCATTTCCATTTCCATTTTCATTTCCATTTTCATTTGCATTGTTTTTCTTTTCATCCTTCTTTCCTACTATATATCTGGATAAATTACCAACGTTTCGAAGGTCTAATACAACATTCGTATTTTCTACATTCAATTCTGTAGTATTAGTGGTATGAACATCATAAAATCGAACAAAATGTATTGCTACAGGTTGTCTTAAACTTTTCATAAATGATAATGCGTGTTCACCATGAGAACATATAGGATGTACTGAACGTACAGATACAAAATCATCCGGTGGACACAATGGATGTGCACCAATTCCTAACACGATATCACCTTTACGACATGGAACATATTCAGTGGTTGCATTTTCTTCAACAACAAGACATCCATGTTCTTTATCTTCAACAAGATTCCAATTTTCAATGTTACCTCTTTCGTCTCTAATTTCGCTGCTGTTGCGGCTGTTGCGGCTGTTGCTGCTGTTGCTGCTGTTGCTGCTGTTTGGTATTAAAATTAATGTATAAAGCAAAGCAGGATGCGGTGCTGCACCATGTACCATTGTAGAATAGAACCACAACATCGGTTGCAAACATGACAATGGAAGAACATCGTTTTTGCTAAACGAAGCTTTGATATATGAAGATTGTGCTACGATGAATATTGCATCTGCATCATCTTTACCACCAGTTGGAATATTTCGAAACGCTATTTTACCACCATCGCCTTCTTTATTTATCATATTCCCATCCACCATAACTATTTTATCTGATTCTCTTGGTAAAACATGACCACCATATATTCGTCCAAGACGTGAAAGTTCAGTATTTTCATCATTATTTGACACAAAGTAGGGCAATTTATTTGCTTCAAAAAAGATTCCTCCTAATTGAGTTGTTTTATACTTTTGATGTGGAATTAATACAGGTCCTAATCCAAATGCATGTTCCGTTAACTGTGGTTCTACATTTTCAGTTGGTTTATTTTTGAAAATCCGAAGTGTAACTTCATCCCATCCTACTAAATCTTGTTGTTCATCATCGTTCCATTTGATAAAAATACCGCCATCTCTTTTTTGCATAATTTCTTCGATCGTGGCTTTTTTGTAAACACTTTCAGACTTTTTATATACCCATACTTGTGTACCTTGTTTTAAATATTTTTCTCGTGCTGGAAAGGATGCACAAAGTCCAAAAGTATTATCAATCAATGTACTATTCGATACAACCGCATTCATATCAATAACAGTACCACTGTTGTTTTGTTCATTTTGCTCCCATCTTCTTCCATTGCTTCGTGTCCTTTGTTCTCCTACCACTTGCATCACAAATGCATCTTTTCGAATTGGTTGTGATGTACGGACCTGTTCAACAACTTTAGATGACGATGACGATGATGTTGATGAAGATGAAGATGAAGTTGAAGATGTAGACGACGACGAATAAACTACTTCCTCTACAGACAAACCAGAACGAACACCGTTCTGTGTCGAACGATTTGTGCATTTCTTTGTATTACAAGCACAGGCATCACCACATTCAAAAGGAATTGTAACACCATCACCGTCTCCGTAACGTAATGATACACGTCGACGACATTCACACGAAGATGTTGTTGCACATCGACCTGCTTCACATGTGCAACAACATGCAATCTGTGCATCTAAATCTAGTATTGGAATAGATTCCATAGTTTCAATAGGTAATGTTGTTTGTATATAATTAAATGGAAGATGATAAATGCGTGATCTATTGTTGCGATGATACCATTGTTTTGCATTGCTGCAATGGTATGGAACTTTTGAACTCTCAACACCACGTGATACATCCAAATTGTCACAACAATCTCTTTGTATTTTTTTTCTGTGACGTTTACATCGCCAAATAATAGGTGCAAGAAGTTGATCGGCATCTAATTCAGCAGGTGGAACGTAAAAATTATTTTTGTCTACTTCCAAACCACAATGCACATGAACAAATGGAGTCTTGGCTTCTTTGCAGTCACCACATCGAACAGATGCTCCAAATTCATTGCAAACAATGCATTTTCTTTTGGAACTCTTTTTGTACAGATCTTTAAGACCCCTTCGACTCCAACTAATTCGTCCGGTGTCACTATTGAAATGGGTAATTTTTGCTTCGTCACTGCACAAAAGGCACGCAGTATGAAAAGAAAATAGAGATTTGTCTAGTTTTCTTTCAATCAAACCTTGTAGTTGTGGTTCGTCTTGATCTTTTTTACATAAACAACAGATGCCCTTGACATCTGGAGGAGAAATTATTGTTTTTTTTCTTTTCTTTTTTGCTCGAGGGTTGTTGCTACTGCTGCTGTTGCTGCTACTACTGCTGCTGCTAGTATTGCCTTGTCTATTACGTTTTCTATTTCTTCCATAACCAATAGTGTCATCTTCACCTGCTTCATTCGCAATTTTTCCTATCTCTTCCCATAAAAGATCACTCACTGCTTGTATGATTTGAACATGTTCTTGTATTAATGGTCGTATCAAATGTTTTCTGACATTTCGGACTTTTTTAAATTTTCTGTCACCATTCTTATTAATCCATGCCCATGGACCCTCGCATTGACATCTAAATTGAATAGTATTAATATTCAAATAGCAAGTACAGAAACATCCAGGGTTGTCTGGTGCACAAAGAAGTGTGTGCATATTACCAGCTGGAAGACCATCTTTTCTACACAATTCCCACAAGGAATCAACTTCGTTATGTGTCGGTATATAATCCTTTGGATCGCCTTTGTAAACTAAATGAGTTGGCATTGGATATTGATTTTGTCCTGTTTTTATCATGTTGTGTACATTTTGATTTGAACTAGGTTGAGAAGAAGATGCGGGTTTTTTTAAAGAGGAAGATGCGGGTTTTTTTAATCCAAAATAACGTTCAAGAGATATGTATGATCGAAATGGTTGTTCAATACTTAATTGGTCTGGTGCACGCCAATAAATATCTGATCTACCACTACTTTTATCATTTTTTGTAGATCTAATCCAATCTTTAGGAAGAAAAGCAAGACGTCCATCTTCATTGAGAATGTGTATATCACTGGTTAGGTGGGATGTGAGATTGCGCCATAGTGAACCAGTGGAGGGAATAGATATTTGTTGTTGTTGTTGGTGGTGTTGTTGTTGTTGTTGTTGTTGTTGTTGTTGTTGTTGTTGTTCTTCTTCTTCTTCTACTACTACTACTATTTCGTCCATTTCTTCTTTTTCGTGGTCAGTATTACCAAAATCACTATTACTTTGACTGCTATTCCCATCCCCAATTATTGACATGAGCCTATCGTCTTCTTCAGTATCTTTGCCATCGCTATTATTATAGTCGCTACTATGTTCGCTTGTATCTTTGTTATCTTCACTGTTGTCACTGTTGTCACTGTTGTCACCGCTGTCATCGCTGTCACTGTTGTCACTACCTAAAAGTATATGTGCTATTCCCTCTCTATCGTCACTATTGTTGTCATAAGGTTGTATTTGATTGGGTTGTTTTTTATGAGAACGTGGACTATCATCTTGATGATCTGCTGCTGCTGCTTTTCGTTTCTTCGAATTTTGATTTTGTTGCATTGAATGTTGCAATGCGTGCAGTGGAACGGTATAAGGGACAGGATACAAGGACATATAAGGGACAGAATACATTTGTGAGGGTGCTTGCATATTTTGCATCGATTGCATCATGCGTGGATCGCGTTGTCTTTCTTCTGCATCTTCTTTCTCTTCTTTCTTGTTTTGCAGTGTCTGACATGTAATGCACAACTTTGCACCAACCACCGCATAATGTGTATCGTTGTATATTGTGCGGCACTTTGGACATGTGACACAGATTATATGACACAGATCTCCGTTGTAATGGTCGTGCACTTGTTTGACTTGTTTAAAATTAAAATTTAAACATCCCCAACCTCCTTCTCTGGAATCTTTTGATCTCCAAGTTATTGTTTTGTTCTGTTGTTGTAATGTGATGGGTTGTTCACAGATTGGACAAGTTTGAAGTAGTGTTGTTGTGTTTTGATCGACAACAGGTGTTGATCTCGAAGATGACATTGGTCTACTTTCGTCAAGTCACACACAGGCAAATTAGCGATATATCCTATCGACTATCCTTCACCGGGAACACTAAAAGCAGAATGAATTTTGACTAAGCTTGAGTTGACACTTGCCCATCTGCCTCCAATTAACGTCTCAAATACACAACGTGTGCAACCTCCCATAGCATCCTCCATTTCATTTTTTATACTCTTTTTCTATTTCAGCAACATTCCACACCCCACAATGAAAGCACGTTCCGAAACAAGAAGAACAAAACTAAGAACAAAGTTGTCCAAACAAAGAAAAAAAAATCCTGTTGAAATAGTGGGTGCTGATTTAGCACCAGTCGGTTGGGAACATCGCATTGTTTCCTTTGGCAGTGGATTGTGTGGTCAACTTGGTACCAGTGCTCTTCTCGATACAAAACATAAACATTGCAGCGTTCATCCCTGTTGGGTCTCTTTGGAAGCAGCAGGTGGTGATTACGAAGCGCGGGAACCTTGTACGGTTGTTTGTTCTGCTACTGCTACTTACAGTGTTATGGAAAACGGTACGTTGTTTGCCTGGGGAACGGGTAGTTTGGGATGCAGCCCAGATGCTTCAGCTGTGGTTGAAATGGTGACCACAAAAACCAGAATACCGAGACACGTTGCTATTGATATCAAAGTCAAATTAATAGCAAGCGCACCTACTAATCATTGTCTGTTACTATCTTTTAAAGGTGCAGTCTATGCTTGGGGCAATGGAAATCGTGGCAAATTAGGATTAGGAGATGTACAAAACCGCGTTGTACCAACAGCAATACCAACATTGAAGGAAGCAATTCAATGGATAGGATGTGGTTCAGAATACAGTGCAGCAATATCGAGTCATGGCGGTAATTTATATACGTGGGGAGATGGAAGTATTGGACAATTAGGTAGAGCTACAGATATGAATACTGTACCTGAAAAAGTAGTAGCCTCTGGACTTGGTAACATGGAAATAATGCAATGTGCCACAGGACATGAACATGTACTTGTCGTTGTTAAAAACAAGGATACTACTACGAATGTTTATTCATGGGGAAATTCCACATTTGGTCGTTTAGGCAATCTCGAAGAGCAAGAGCGCCAAAATAACACTACTAGTAACAAAGAACAAAAGAGTAACAACCACTCCAACAACCACTCCAACAACCACTCCAACAACCACTCCAACAACCACTCCAACAACCACTCCAACAACCACTCCAACAACCAAGGCCAATACGTTCCTTCTGAAATCAACATTGGAAAAGGTTTAGTATCTATACTATCCGTAGCAGCTGGACAGAAACATTCAATGGCTTTAACTTCAAATGGATTGGTATTTGCATGGGGTTCCAACGATATGGGTCAACTTGGTTTAGGTAAAAAATTAAGTAAAAAAAAGATGGTTGCTACACCAACGTTGGTGGCCCTTCCGTTGTGTGTGCAACTGCAATGTGGCAATGTACATTCTGCGGCAGTGACAGATACGGGAGATGTATATGTGTGGGGTATGAACGATGTAGGTCAATTAGGATTAGGTGAGGTGAGCGCCATTAAAAGAATACCCATACAGATACCATCTCTTGAACAATATTATTGCAAACAGATAGCATTGGGTGCTCAACATACAGGTATTGTATTTGGTCGACGACCCAGTGATGTTAATGTTGACACTACCAGAAACGAATCGAAAGAATTAGGAAAAACTAGAAGAAAAGAATGGAAAGAAGCAGTGGAAGAAAGAATTCGTTTGTTAAAAGAAAAAGAAACGAATAAAAGAAAATATATTTTGGAGCAAGAACAAAAAAAAATTAACGAACAGAGACAAAAAGAATTAAACGATGCAAAACAAGCAAAAGAACGAGAAGAAGCTTTAAAAAGGAAATTGGAACAAGCCAAAAAAGATAAATTGGAACGAAAAAGAAAAGAAGCATTGGAAAGAGCTGAACGAGAAGAAAAAGAGATGTTATTGGAACAAAAAAGAAAAGAAAAAGAAGAAAAAAATCGGATATTGACTGAACGAATAAAAAAAGAAAAGGAAAAAAAAGCAATGCAACAAGAACAAGATAGAATAGAACAGGAACAAATCAGATTACTACAAGAAACAAAAGACAAACAGTTGCGAGATCTTGAAC
>Ga0075441_10001590_pt1 | contig 10845 bp, 10 predicted proteins | sample CoawatmetaG00DNA_FD_71582 | JGI IMG/M metagenome (GOLD analysis project Ga0075441, IMG submission 71582) | Marine microbial communities from the West Antarctic Peninsula - Coastal water metaG002-DNA | ecosystem: Environmental > Aquatic > Marine > Coastal | place: Atlantic Ocean: West Antarctic...
GTCCAGAGCCATGCTTATTCAACAGAAAACAGGTAGTTCAGTTCAATTTGAATTAACCCCTAAAACTAGAAAGTCACTGCAAGAATGGATAGCACAAGAATCGCTTAGGTCTGGTGATTATTTGTTTGGGAGTAGTGTAAAAAAAGATTTTCATTTAACTACTCGTCAATATGCAAGGATCGTTAAAAAATGGATTTCAAGTATAGGTTTAGATCTCACATTATATGGCACTCATACCATGAGACGAACTAAAGCATCTTTAATCTATAAGAAAACAAAAAATTTGAGAGCAGTTCAAATATTACTTGGGCATACGAAACTAGAGAGTACCGTTCGTTATCTTGGCGTTGAAGTAGATGATGCACTTGAGCTTTCGGAAGCAACCGATATTTAACTCAAACTGAAGGCATGGAGGCCTTCTTCAATGATACGATAGCGGACGTTCCTCCATAAATTGAATCATTGCTCTTTTGATGAACACTACAGTCGATAAATCTTTGAGCTTGAGTGTGAACTAAGCCACCAAAGCGGTCGTTCGCCTTTTTTAAAAAACAGATGAATTAGACTATTAGTACTATGCCGTTATCGCCCCAAAGCGGGTTTCATTTGATACACGGTTAATTTGAACGGTCTGATTTTATCTACCTAATTAACTTACATTTGATAATAGATAAACAGCATAAGCAGAAATGCATGGCCATACGCCCTTTAAATCACTGAACAGTTCACCCTTACCTATAAAACCATGAAAACTATTCATCAATCAATGAAATAAAACCATTTTTATTCATCAAATGAATCAAGTATAAAATACACATTCTTAATTCTAAACAAGATTACAGTTGATTCCTAAATATATTACTAGGGCAGAAATAAAAAAACTGTGATGGAAAATTTAGTTAGAGAAAAAGTTTAAGTTTTTTACACTAAATTGGGTAACAGATCGCCATGAATAAAAATTTTACATTTACTATTAAAAACATTCTTCTCGATGAAAACTATCAACCTTCAGACAATACACGTATTACAACCAACTTTGCTAATTTGGCCAGAGGAGAGAGCCGCCAACAGAACTTGAGCAACGCTTTAAAGATGATCGACAATAGTTTTAATGCTTTAGCGTATTGGGATAATCCCAAAGGCGCTCGTTACTCTGTCGAGCTTGAAATCATTTCTGTTGATATGGATATTGAGGGCAGTGACCAAACCTTCCCGTCTATTGAAATATTGAAAACGAATATTGTTGATCATCAAACTAATGAACGCATTGAAGGCATTGTAGGGAATAACTTTTCTTCTTATGTGCGAGATTATGATTTTAGTGTATTACTAGGTGAGCATAATAAAGGTCAAAGCAATTTTAGCATTCCAGATGATTTTGGCGTTCTACATGGCAAACTATTTAAACATTTTGTCAACTCAACTACTTATAAACAGCATTTTAATAAGTCACCTGTTATCTGTCTGAGTGTTTCGGATAACAAGACTTATAATCGAACTCAAAACCAACATCCTTTATTAGGTTTTGAATATCTGCCCAATGAATCATCTTTGACTGAGAAATACTTTAAAAAAATGGGCTTACAGGTTCGTTATTTTATGCCGCCTAACAGTGTTGCGCCTTTGGCTTTCTTTTTCTTTGGCGATTTACTTAATGATTACAGTAACCTTGAGCTTATAAGTACCATCAGCACGATGGAAACGTTTCAAAAGATTTACCGACCTGAAATTTACAATGCGAATGCTGTTGCAGGAAATTGCTATCAACCAAATTTGAAGAACCTGGATCATTCATTAACCCAAATTGTTTATGACCGAGAAGAGCGCAGTATGTTGGCCATTAAACAGGGGAAATTTGCTGAAGAGCATTTCATCAAACCATATCAAACAATGCTTGAGCAGTGGTCTGCTAATTACGCTATTTAATTAACTCAAAGGTACAACACATTTATTATGAAAACACATATTTTGAAAGCACATGTTCGGAAAACCATAGGCCAGAAAATATTACTACCTACTTCAACGGCAGGCAGTTTACCTAAGCCCTCGTGGCTTGCACAACCAGAAGCGCTATGGTCACCGTGGAAATTACAGGGTGAGGAATTAATTGATGGCAAACACGATGCGTTACGTGTGTCATTGCAAGAGCAACAACAAGCAGGTATTGATATTGTCAGTGATGGTGAGCAAACACGCCAACATTTTGTTACTACGTTTATTGAGCACCTTACCGGCGTTGATTTTGAGAATCGCAAAACCGTTAAGATTCGCGATCGTTATGACGCGAGTGTACCGACAGTGATTGGTGCTGTTTCTCGCCCAAAGCCAGTGTTTGTTGAAGATGCTAAGCTTTTACGCCAACAAACTAATAAGCCTATTAAATGGGCTCTACCTGGTCCTATGACGATGATAGATACGCTTTATGATGACCATTATCAAAGTCGCGAAAAGCTCGCATGGGAATTTGCTAAAATCCTTAATCAAGAAGCCAGAGAGTTAGAGGCAGCGGGTGTTGATATTATCCAATTTGATGAGCCTGCATTTAATGTGTTTTTCGATGAGGTTAATGATTGGGGGATTGCTTGTTTAGAGAGAGCAATTGAAGGGCTTAAATGTGAAACTGCTGTACATATTTGCTATGGTTATGGCATCAAAGCTAACACCGATTGGAAAAAGTCGTTGGGGTCTGAGTGGCGACAATATGAAGAAGCTTTTCCAAAACTGCAAAAATCTAATATCGATATTATCTCGCTCGAATGTCATAACTCTCATGTTCCAATGGAGCTACTTGAACTTATTCGAGGTAAAAAAGTGATGGTAGGTGCCATTGATGTGGCAACTGATAGCATTGAAACTCCTGAGGAAGTCGCCAGTACCCTACGAGAAGCACTCAAATATGTAGATGCCGACAAGCTCTATCCTTGCACTAACTGCGGCATGGCTCCTTTATCTCGTGATGTAGCAAGGGGAAAATTAAAGGCTTTAAGTGCAGGGTCAGAAATCGTCCGAAGAGAACTTTCCACTCGTAATTTATGAATAACTATGAGTAACTAATCAATAACTAAGAATTAACGAAGAGGTATATTAATTTTACCCAAGTTACTTTAGATGGTTAAAAATAATAGGGGCATACTGTTTGCAATTACCTCTTGAATTGATAGTAAGATCTTTGTGGTTCTTAAAACAATAAAAAAAAAATAGAAGTAGTATCTAATGAGTATCATTGAATTTATAACAAATAATATCTCTACCTTTTTGGCATTGGTTGGCACTGGTATATTCGCAGGGGTTTTAGCTGGCTTGTTAGGTGTAGGTGGCGGTATCGTCATCGTACCTGTGCTATTCTTCTTGTTCCAGAGTTTTGGCGTATCATCAGAATCTGCGATGCTTGTTGCGACAGCAACCTCACTGGCTACCATAGTACCAACGTCGATTAGTTCAATACGTTCTCACAACCAAAAAGGTAATGTAGATTTTGCCCTACTCAAGCGTTGGGCTGTATTTATTCTTATAGGTGTTATGGGTGGTAGTTGGTTAGTGACTCGCGTTGACGGTACTATACTTACTATGATGTTTGGGGTGATAGCGGCTTTATCGGCACTAAATATGTTATTCAGAACTGGGAAATCCGCGCTGTATCAAAAATTGCCTGGTAAAGCAGGACAAGCAGTAATGAGCACATTCATTGGTTTTTTCAGTTCAATGGTTGGGATTGGCGGCGGCACTATTTCGGTTCCACTGCTCAGCCTGTATAGCTATCCGACTCACAAGGCAGTCGGTACAGCTTCGGCAATAGGGTTAATTATTTCGTTACCAGCTACGTTAACAATGCTGACTTTGGGTAGTACACCAAGCGATGCTCCAGCTGGTACATTTGGCTTGGTCAATCTATTTGGCTTTCTTTGTATTGTGCCGCTAACGGTATTATTCGCACCAGTAGGGGCATCACTGACTGAAAAATTAGATGCGGTAAAACTGAAAAGAATCTTTTCCTTAGTCTTACTATTGACTGGCTTACGTATGTTGGTGCAACTTTTCCTATAGGCTTTGTTTCTATCCAAATTGTAAATTATTCGTTTGATGAATAAAAATAATATTACTTCATCAATCGATGAATGTAGTTCATCATTAAAGCTAGAAGTTCATCATTAAAGTTAAATATAGGAGTTAACAGGTGTTAGAAAGAATCCATTTAGAAATACTCACTGCAATCAAAGATCATGGAACCCTAACAAAAGCTGCTAATTCGTTACACTTATCCCAATCTGCGTTAAGTCACAGTATCAAAAAACTAGAGGGGCAACTTGCTACTCAGATATGGAAAAAAGATGGTCGAAACTTGCGCCTGACACCTGCTGGGGAGCGCATTCAAACGCTTGCTAATAGAGTATTGCCTCAGTTTTTACACACGGAATTATTACTAAATCAAATTTCCAAAGGTGAGATGGGTTCATTACGAATAGGAATGGAGTGTCACCCGTGTTATCAATGGCTACTCAGGGTTATACAGCCTTATCTCGAACAGTGGCCTGACATTGATATGGATGTGAAGCAAGAGTTTCAGTTTGGGGCTTTAGGTGCATTACTTAACTACGAAATAGATGTACTTATTACACCAGACCCGCTCTTTAAGCCTAAAATAGACTACATATCCGTTTTTGAATATGAGCATAGGCTCGTAGTTTCCGAGTCTCACAAACTGGCACAACAAGATTTTGTGTCACCGGAGCAACTAAGCGATGAAAGCCTGTTTAGCTACCCTGTAGAGCCACTTAGACTCGATATTTTTAGTCAATTCCTTAACCCTGCAAAGTGTTCAGTAAAGAAACATAAATACATTGAAACAACTGAGATCATGTTGCAGATGGTCGCCGCTGACAGAGGTATTTGTGCCTTGCCCGGCTGGCTAGTGGATGAATACTCAAAATCAATGCCTATCAAAAGTATTCGTTTTGGAAAGAAAGGAATTAGTAAACAGATCTTCGTAGGTATCCGTAAAGACGAACAAAAAATTGATTACCTAAGTGATTTTATTGCTCAAGCTAAAAAAACAAAATGATCAATGAGTGTAGCTTTTGAGGGAGCGTTTTGAAGTGTCCCTCATAACTTTTAATTACACGTAGACAAACCATATAATGCACTTTGAGGGAGTTTTGAGTGAAATAAATGACTGCAATGAGCTTACAGCCGCCCCTCAAACATATAGTGATTTTTGGTTAAGATTGCCCCTAATGTGCTTATGATTTCACAAAAACTTAATGTCAGCTTATGGCTAACTGAAGTCATAAGCTCATCATCAATTCTAATGTATTCTTTGCTCGGAGAAATTACCATTAGTGAAGCAGGCTCGAACGTCAGCTATAGAGAAGAAGTAACTCCAATCAGAAGATGCTTGACCGTCTCTTGATCGCTCAAAATGGCCTGATAGCATAAAATAGATTATCACCCTACATCAATGCGCACTAAATAATCACAGCCTTTAATCTTATGCACGAAAGGTACACGAAACAGATAGTAAATTTACCAAATTAGCAAAGTTAATCAAGCCATATCAATGATGGGGATATGGACGAGTGTTTGTACCTAGTTTACTAAATTTGACAGGATTTAGAGTCACTTGTGCAACTAATATGCAACGGCTCAGGTTATGACAAGTAAGGTTTATATTCATGAGAAAAGCTGAAAGCTTTAGTGTTAAAGGACTACAGAGAGAAAAGATGGGGTGGCTAAAGGGACTTGAACCCTCGACAACCGGAATCACAATCCTGTTGTCAGTATAGGAAGTACTAAGATTAAACTGTATAACGTTAGAACCTAAGTTTGTTACTCATGTTATACCTTGGAATAAAACGTAATTAATTGGTTTGGTAAACTCACAGAATAGCACCAGATTACTTTATGGTAATTGCATTAGTCTTTCGCTTCGCCATACCCTGATTATTTGAATATTCGTATCGTTTAATACATAAACGATACGAAAGGGAGAATGAATTAACTCTCTGATTGATGACATAGCAAACTCAGGTACCTGTCTGCCTATTTTAGGGTTAGCAGGTAATGTTTCAATATGAGCGATTATTGCAGAAATAAAACTCTCGCCAACAAGCGGTACTTGTTGCTCCGTGTAATATATTCTGATGTCCTCTAAATCACATATAGCAGATTCTGAAAACTCAATATTCACGATGTTAAACCAAGCCTTGCTTTAACATCGTTGAGACTAGATTTATTACCTTCTTTAATATCTAACATGCCTTTAGCTATAGCTTTAGTAAAAGCGAGTTCTTCAATCGTTTTTTCATAATCATCTAAGCCTTGAACGACAGCGATACCACGGCCACGACTTGTTACTAATATCGGTCGATGTGAATCTTTAGCATGATTAACTACCTTACCCGGATTGATTTTAAGATCTGATAATGGAATGACATCTTCTGAAAATTTTGATTGCATAATCTAGTCCTAATGGTCACTTAATGATACCAGTTTACAGCACCTGTTTGTTTTTATCTATAAATGAAATGGTCAAACGCCCAACACGCCCTTTTATAGACAGGGGCTAACTAAAGCAAAAAGTCCATTAAAACTGAGTGGTCATTACGCCATTAAATTTAAGGTGTAATGACTTACTTACCTAAAATACACTCCACTGAAAGACGAATTAAATATTCGGCTGTCGGTATGAAACTACAGAAATCTAAGGAAAATAATTAAATGAGTAACAACATTTCAGATAGCGCTATGAAAGGAGCAACTACTGGTGCATTGATAGGCGCACGATTTGGTCCGCAAGGCATAGTCATTGGTGCCGCCATTGGGGGGATTGTTGGTTTTATCTTGGATGATTAATAAAGCCGAAAAATTGGTTAACTTTATTTGTTAGCCAATTCTTCAAATTGACATGTTGGGCGTTTGGACGTTATGTTTTATAAAAGTTTAATAATTTATTTTTCGCTTTGTGGTCATCGTTCACTTGTGGCTAGCTGAAGAAGTCTCTGATAATCAATAGCTTAATGTTAACAAAGATACGTTAGCGGACGTTTCACAATTGCGTTTTTATGACTTCTTGGTGCGCACTGATCTTGCCCCATAAAAATGTCAACTTTACGATCATATAGCTGACATGGGGTTAATTTTTTTATTGCGGTTTTTGGCACATTACGCCATACAGAATATTACTATTTAACTTTAAATTAGTGGCCATATTCACTAAGCCACTACATGTATCTTACTCAATTGATTATTAAGAAAAACATCAAATATGTCAATATCATTATGTAAAAACATTGACATATTAGTGATTTGCTAGCGTGAATTTTTATGTATTGAAAGTATATCTTCAATAACAGCGTATCCTGTTTCCAAGCGCCCAGCACCTGGACCAATTAATGTAATATCACCTAGTAATTCTGTTGAATAGGTAATAGCATTTGTCGCGCCTTTAATTGATGCTAATGGATGTTCACTCGATATCATCTCAGGTTTAACTGATGCTAAGAACCCATCGTTATGCTTTTCAACTGTTCCAATTAATTTCCAATGCTTATTTAAAGAAGTGGCGTTAGAAATATCATTATTTGTAATATGGCTAATACCTTCACGATCTATATCATCTAATGTAAGAGATAAGTCCATTAAAAGGTTTCCCAGAATAACTACTTTTGCAGCAGCATCATAACCCTCAACATCACCTGTAGGATCTGCTTCAGCATAACCAAGTTCTTGAGCCTGTTTGAGAGCATCTTCATACCCAGTTCCTGAAGACATCTCACCTAATATATAATTTGTCGTGCCATTAAGAATCCCTTGGATTTTTGTTATTCCGGCAGCTAACAACATCTCATTACCTAAGTTTATTGAAGGAGTTCCGCTCATTACAGTGCCTTCAATGCCAATTTGAACATTATTGCTTAATGCTATTTTACGAAGCTCAGGAAAATGTAAAGCAACGGGCCCTTTATTAGTCATAGAAACATGCATACCATTATTTAATGCCTGTTTAATATGACTTACTGCGGGTTCACCTGTTTGTAGATCAGTAAAAGCAAGTTCTACTAAAATATCAGCTCCACTTTTATCAATCGTTTCAGTTGCATTCCAGCCAGTGATTGGAGCCGGAGTACTTTTTAGATCTCCATGTTTTTCTAGATCAGATAATAAAACTTCAGGGTCCAAACCGTTAGGGTTAGAAAGACTCCCTTTATATAGATCACATACAGCTACTATGCTTAAATTAATACCAAACTTTTCTATTAATAGTTGTTTTTTATCACTAATAATTTTAGTTAGGCCTTGACCAACATTCCCAAAACCGATTATTGCTAATGTGTATGTTTTCATTATGTTCTTCCTAAGTTAACTATTTAAAATGTTGAATTATTGTTTGATAGCGTTACTTTCGTAAATTAAAACAATAAGTTTTTATGTCGGTCATTTCTTTAACAGCATTCATAACACCTTCTCGGCCAACACCTGATCCTTTAACTCCGCCAAATGGCATTGCATCAATGCGATAATCACTGCTGTCATTTATCATGACGCCACCACAATCCATTGAATCTGCAAGTTCAAACGCTAATTCAAGATCATTGGTAAATATTCCAGCTTGTAAGCCAAATTCAACATCATTTGCTTGAGCTATTGCCTCTTTTTTATCAGAAAATCGATACAACACAGTTATAGGTCCGAACACTTCTTCTTTGGCAATTAAGCAGTCACTACTTACATTTGCAAAAACAGTAGGTTGAAAAAAGTTTCCCTGTCTTTTCCCACCACACAGTAATGTTGAATTTTTCTCAAGAGCATCTTGTACCATCGCTTCAACTTTAAGAGCAGCGCGACTATTAATCATTGGCCCCATCTGTGTAGATTCTGATAGTTTGTCTCCCATAGAAATTTTACTTGCACGCAGACAAAATTCTGAAGCAAACTGATCATATATATCATCTTGAATATAAATTCTTTGAACATGCAAACAGTTTTGGCCTGCTGCCCAAAAAGCACCACTGACACATGACTCCATTGCCATCTCAATATTTGCATCATTCATTACTATTACAGGACAGTTACTTCCAAGTTCCATTGATACTTTCTTTAAACCCACGTGACTTAGAATTCTTTCTCCGACACTTTTTCCTCCAGTAAATGAAACCATATTAATGCGAGGATCTGATACGATCTTATCGCCTATATCTATTCCATATCCTGTAACCAAATTTAAGATACCTTTAGGTAAATTTGTTTTATTAAATAGCTCTACAAACAGTTTTGCGACAAGAGGCGTCTCATGGTGAGGTAGAAGGATTACTGAATTTCCTGCCGCTATAGCGGGACCTATTTTATGAGCGACTAAATTTAAAGGGTCATTAAAAGGAGTAATAGCTGCAACAACGCCAAGTGGTATCCGTCGATAATACCCAAACCTATTTTCAGAGCCAGGAGCTTGATCGAAAGCAATAGTTTCTCCAGTTAAACGCCTCGCTTCTTCCGCGCTAATTCGTATGGTTTCCACACATCTAGAAACTTCTTTACGAGCTTCATTAATTGTTTTAATACCTTCACGTGCAATCATTTGTGCGAACAATTCTTTTTGATTACTTAAATTATCAGCAACTTCATTAAGTACAGACATCCGTGTATTTGAAGAAAGTTTTTTAGCTTTTTGGGCACCTAATACTGCTGCCTCAATAATAGAGTCCACTTCACTTAAAGAGTTGTTCACAACTGTACCGACTAAACTGCCGTCTTCAGGATTTAATACTTGTATCTGTGGTTGTGAGCTTTTTACATCTATAGTAGCTGGAGCAGACAAACTTGCTATTGTAGGCATTGAGATTTTCCTTTTTTAATGATTTAGCGAACTATAGATATTTTACCTATCAATTATGGTTTACATTAATCTTAATTTTAAAATTAATGAGTGTCCTCTATCCACTTTTAGAGTATATTGATTTAATTATATCAATAGTTACTAGGGTGTATTGAGTTGTGAAATTAAGTAAGCAAGATCTAAAAATATTGGAATTATTGCAAATAGATGTAAAAACTTCTGTTGAGCAGCTTTCTGAAGAAGTAGGATTATCGACGGCAAGTATACAGCGACACTTAAAGCGCTTAAGAGATAATAAAGTTATCGCTCAGGAAGTAGCGATAATATCGCCTAATGCGGTAAACCAATCAATGACCTTTATTATATCTGTACAACTAAATAGAAATTATAACGATTGTTTCAATTATTTTAAAAACAAAGTAAAAAACAATAATAATATCCAGCAGTGTTATTACATTACAGGTGAAGCGGATTTCGTACTGATAGTGACAGCAAAAGATATGGAAAATTTCGAAGAATTTACTCAATTATTTTTTTTTAGTGATATTGCTGTTCTGCATTTTAAAACATCTGTTGTTATGGGCAGAACAAAAGTTAGCTTAGCACTACCTCTTAATTGTGTAGATATATAAAGCATGTTTCTAAATCATGATAATAAAAAGAATATTGTTTCTTCTGGTGAAATTATGACAGGCACAGATTTTGCCGTGAGTTGATCTGTACTGATGTGATGGTCGCTTCATCAACCCAAGTTTGGAGTTTATATACCAAGGGGCGTTAACGCCATAGAAAAATACTGCTAATGTCAGCAATCATTGAAAATAGCTGACATAAAAATGGAGTTTTTTGCTCTAATAATTTAGACCAGTTTTTGGCATGACCTGAACTGTGTTAATGAATGCTCTACTTCCGCTTTTGGCTAGCTGAAGTCATAAGGTATTCATTGATGGTAATGTCAGCAATGGTTGGATCAAAAGTCACAAGGGTATCATTGATGCTAACTACTGCTTTATCGA
>Ga0075441_10001599_pt1 | contig 10810 bp, 21 predicted proteins | sample CoawatmetaG00DNA_FD_71582 | JGI IMG/M metagenome (GOLD analysis project Ga0075441, IMG submission 71582) | Marine microbial communities from the West Antarctic Peninsula - Coastal water metaG002-DNA | ecosystem: Environmental > Aquatic > Marine > Coastal | place: Atlantic Ocean: West Antarctic...
CCATATATAACAAGAGAGAACCCCATATATAACCATAATAGCACATACCAGCCATTACCGACCATATAACCCCTAGATATGGCTATATAGGGCACATACCTTCAGCTAACCCCTAATACACCAGGAAAACCCCCCATAATAGGGGGATATAGGGGTTTTCGGTAACATACCATGCTTTTACCAGCTTTGAGGGGGCGTATTACCTTTTCTCATCGATAGCAATGATTTGGCTAATAGAGAACATTTCCGGTAGTATACACTGCGTGTACCATGCTGAGCATAACAATGTTCTCGCTCGTATATATAAGAGCCCAACCAATGTGGAATACTGAGCGCTAGCGAAAAGTGCAAAATAAAATTTTTACTATAGGGGACCTGGGGTATATGTGGAAACATATAATAATAGCCTATTGCAACTAATTATATGTACATACATATATTATAAGGATTCATCGGTTACTTGGTCTATATGTCGGCACTTCCTTCTAAAACCGTAACCAGGGCATGAGCATTCCAGCTCTCCAGTTGCATTGTAATTAACCTCATATTCCTTATCGCCCTTACTAGACAATACCTTATATACCTTACCTATAGATCCTTCAGGTAATGGTCTCTTACTAGGCTTATAAGGATAGAATGCAATGTCTTCTATATTAGGTAGATCTTCATCTTTATTGAGTTTATACCATCCTGGCATTATATACTTATCGCTTCCTATGTTCATTGTATAAGGAGGAACTAAACCACCATATATTGCATATGTCCTTTTAACCTTCTTACCGGCCACTGCAAACTCATTAATCAATACTTTCGCCATTATCTATATGTTTAATTATTTCTTTCAATTGTCTATATTGTATACCTGTTATATGTCTATTGTCTAATGCTTCTTGCATTATACGATCTGCCTTATCTGGCATCTCTATCTCATAATAGAACATCACCTTCTTTCCAACCTTATCAAAGTCTTCTTTAGTAGGTATTCGTAATACTCGAGTAGAACCTGTACCTAACTTAACTTTGGTAGGATTTGGATCGGCTCCTGTACTTCTATGCAACATGGAACCAAACCCTCTCCTACCTTTACCTATCAAACTATTAAGGTACTCTTTGGTCTTCTTGTTCTTGATAACTTCAACTTCGGAATATGTGGTCTTACCGGTAATTACCGCTCTTACCATATTACGTTCTTCGGATGAACATTCAATACATTCTTTGGTATTTGGTAAAGCCTTTAATCTTGGCTTTGGTATGGATTGGAAGCATTTACTACAATTCATCTTTTATATTTTAATTAATATTACTTATTATTTATAATATAAAGATAAGGTATTTTTCTCATATATCCTAATCTTTAACATGCTTTGTTTAATATCTTTTTACCCCTCACTCTTTTTATAACCACCACCTCACATTCCTTAACCGGAAACCACACTTTACCTACCCACCTACATATTTATATTAAATGGAACATAACACTATGAAATTGAAACATATACTAACCGAGGCTGATGTCTTTGATACTTCTAATTCTGATCCTACAACTGCTATAATTGGTGCATTAGATGATATTGGTAAGGAGTTTAAATCTATAGATTTAGAACCTAAAAAGGTAAATGAAGCTTTAGGATTGACATTAGCTGGTGTTGCTCTTTCGATGCCTGAAATAATTAAACTTATTGGTAAATTTCTAAATATACTAAAAAGGATTCCTGGTCTTAAATCATTATCAGGTGACCGTTTAATTACATTAGGAGATAAAATGCATGGTAAACTTATAACTGGTATTACATATGGATTATCTAAGGCAGGAGTTAAAGATCCGGTTAAGGCTAAGAAATTTGCAAATATATTACTACATGTTGTAATTGCAATGTTATTGATAGCAGGTAGTGTTAGTTTATCTGAATTAGTATCAAAAGGGAATGTATCAGGAGCGACATTAAAAGGTGCATTAAATGCTATTAAAACTAAAGAATTAAGAGCATTTATAATTTCAAGTGCTGAAGCTATAGCATGATAAAGGTAACAAAGATAGATGGTGTAACAACAATTACTGAAGTATGTGGTACATGTAAATGTCATATAACAGATCTATCAGTAAATGATATACTAGTAAAACCAGCTTCATTAAATGAATTAACACTAACAGATTCAGATGGTAATGAAGTAACAAGGACAGGACCTAGAGATGAATGTTATTGTGATGATTGTAATCACTAAAAAGAAAAGATATGGCAAATAAAGAACATACATATGGTGGCCAATGGAAAGGCCAAAAAAAGATTAAACTTAAAGATTTAATTAAAACTGGTGGAATGGAAGTGATTCCTGATGAATGGAGTACTAAACCTAAAAGTACAATTAAGCCTGATATATTATTACCTGTAGATAAAAAGATAATATTAAAAGCAGATGATACAGATTATGAAAGAGGTCTTATTGTAACATGGAAGAAGGATGGTGGATATGATGTACAGTACTGGTTTGAATCTCCGGATAATATAGTTCCGGCTGAATTAAAGGGTGATGGTAAATCAAAAGGTAAATCAATTAAAAAGGTGTATTTAGGATACCACCCAGAGTTAGAAGATGGCAAAGAATATTAAAGAAAAAATTAAAGGAGCTGATGGTAAGGCTTGCTGGGACGGTTATAGATATGGCGGAACAGAAGATGGAAAAGATAAATGCATTAAAGTAGATGAATCTGTTATTTACTACAATGATACATTAAACTTAGAAATTATAGAACATTCAGAACCTGTATTATATCAAGAAGGTGAATATCAAGGTCGTAAAGTAAAACTTGGTAAACCTATGCAAGGAGATGTTAAAAAGTTTAAAGTGTATGTTAAGGATAAGAAAACAGGTAATGTTAAAAAAGTAAACTTTGGTCATGGAGGTTCTTCAGTTAAAGGAAAGGCAATGAGGATTAGAAAAAATAATCCAGCTGCGAGAAGATCATTTAGAGCAAGACATAATTGTGATAATCCAGGACCAAGAACTAAAGCAAGGTATTGGTCTTGTAGAAAATGGTAGGTTAAACATTTCTGAAACAAAGCTGCCAAAAGATTTGGTAGAGTGAAATAATTTACTTATATTTATAGTATAATAAATAAAAAGTAAAAGTTATGATTAAGTTAATGAAAGAAGTAGTAGAGTTAATAAAAGGAGATCCGGAAGAGTTTTTTGGTAGTGTATTCTTATTAGGAACAATGTTTGGAATGTTCTATGTAAGTATGTGGATCTTTTATTAATAGATTGGCCCGGTCGTCTAGTGGTTAGGACGCATGGTTTTCATCCATGTAACCGGAGTTCGATTCTCCGTCGGGCTACATTGTAATGGACCAGTAGCTCAGTTGGATAGAGCAATTGCCTTCTAAGCAATAGGTCGAAGGTTCGACTCCTTCCTGGTTCACATATTAATATAAAAGAAAGTTATGATCAACTATATCAAAAATCACATCGTATATCCTATATTTGTTTTATTAGGTTGGCACGAAGAAGATAGATTTCTAAAATTATCTACTAAAAATTTAACAACCCATCAATCATATATAGCTAAAAAAATACCATTTGTAATTAGAGGAGGCGCAAAAAAATTAAATGCATATTCTAAATGGTCTGATGGATACCTCTCTAAAGCTTTTGGATCTGAAATATTAGATGTTGAAACATCATATGATGGAAGATATAATCCTGATTCTCCAACTACTAAGTCAGACCTAGTTGGAATGACATTTAAAGAATTCATTCAGGATTATTCTTATAACAAAAAAGGTGATGAACAATATTATTTAGCATCTCCAAAAATACCAATTGAATTATTAAAAGATACATCACGACCTGATTTACTTAAATTAATAAATTCTATGAGATCTAAAAAGCGTAAAGGTCCTTTAGATGTACAACTCTTTTTAGGAAACAATAATAATGTATCTCCTATGCATACAGATAGTTATCATAATTTTTATCATATGGTGGACGGAGAGAAAGAAGTATTATTAATACCTTCTATGCATACACCTCAGATGAAACCATATGTTAAAATTAATCATCTTAAGATTCCTGATATAGAAAATATTGATTATAAAAAATATCCAGATATGAAAGGCGTACCTGTTTTTAAAATACATTTGAAGAAAGGAGATTTATTATATATACCATATGGTTGCTGGCATCAAATGAAAGGAAGTAAAACTAGAAACTTAGCAGTCGCATTATGGTATTAATACTTAATAAAAAAATAGAAGTACGCAAATCGCCGATACATGGATATGGAGTTTTTGCAACAGAAGATATACTACCTAGAGAAATATTAGAAGAATGTCATTTTATTTTATTTCCGCTAATTGCAAAGACAACTCCTGATGCTCCATTAACTAATTATGGATTTGCTTGGCCTCATCAAACTGTTACAACCTTGTATTTAAATACTGTTGTAGCTATACCATTTGGAACAGGTTGTATATATAATTCATCTAAAGATAATAATGCAGAATATATAAATGATATCGATCGGCAATTAATAGTATTTAAATCAACACAATTAATTAAGAAGGGCGAGGAAATATGTACTGATTATCAATTATTACTAGAAACAAATAAACAATTAACAACTAAACAAACATTTACAATATCATGAAACATTTAATTGTAGGCGATATAGTAATAGCAGCATTTTTAGGATCACCAGAGCCGTGTGAAGTAATTGAAGTTACTGATAAAAAAACTAAATTGTATAAATTACGTATGAAATCAGGAACTATACTACCTGGAGTGACTTGGTTTAAGCTTTTAGATTCTAAACAAAAGAAGAATAAGCCATGGTATATATTAAAATACATGAAGCATGAGAAAAGTAAAGTCATTGAGACCAATAAGAGTAACCGAGCAGACTTAGAACAGGCCTTAGAGCAACAAAGGAAGTTCATACGAGGTGAAATTAAAGATTAGAGCATATTTATATTAAAATAATATCAAGGAAGACTATGAAACTATCAGAATTAAAACAAATTATCAAAGAAGAATATAGTAAGCTTATTAATGAAGCTTTTGCAGATCCAAACATTAGAAAGATATCTAAGATGGGTGGTATTAAAGGAAACAAATATAATAACTGGTTTACTAAATTTGCAAACACTCATGATATAGCTTGGGATAAACTTCCTTCAGGAACATTAAATAAAACAACCAACATGAATGATCCTATGATAAAGAAAGGATTAGCATTTTGGGTTAATACTTCTAGAAAGGCAAATCCATATGCATCTCAATCTTGGGACTCAACATTACCAGAAGGTGTAATGGCTGTGACATTAGCAGGTAAAGTTCAATATGATGGACGAGATAAAGTTGGAGCAAAGGGTGTAAGTAAATATGGTGATGCATCAGGACATGGTAAGCGTGGAACATTACAACTTAAGAAGTTAAAAGATATTGCTGATGAAGTTTATGTAATGGATATGGATATGTTCAGAGGTGGAACTAAAGAATTGAAAGCAAAAAGAGCTGATTTGAAATTAGGTAAGGATAAATTCAAAGATGCTGCAGCGTGGAAACGTGCTAACATGATTAGATATAAAGATATTCTAAATGCAAGAGTTGGTTCAAGAGATGTAGTAGATTCAATGATGGCAAAAATAGTTAAAATTTCAAATAAAGCTGTTGAAGATGGTATGGGATTAGTTAGAACTGGTCAATATGGTGACCTAATAACAGATGTTAATGGTCAAGAAGTACCAATTAATGCTGTTACATCATTAATGACAAGAGCTTTAAGGTCATATGCTGAATTTATTAGGTATGCAAATGATGCAGAGAAAGAAAAAGCCCAAGGATATGGTGGAACTTATTATGATAAGTCATTCAAAGAGACTGCAGGTTATATTAAAAAGATTTTAAAGGCATTAGAAAGTGGTAATGCAAGAGAAATAAGTAGATATTAATTTTTTTTAATTTAAATTTTAAATATTATGGGACATTACGAAGATTTATGGTGGGAAATTACTGAGTCGATTGTTAATAAAGGTCTTAAAAAGGAATTTGATGCACAATTAGAAAAAATGAACCACCAAACCAAGCATCAGTATAAAGATTCTAGGCAGCGTTGGCATTACGCACATGAAAAGGTAACCAAACTTTCCAAAAAAAAATAAAAAATCATTAATTAACTATATCTGCAGAAAGATTCCATTGATATTTCAGTTAATACCAGGGTAGATTCTCTGTCATCACTATATTTATATTAAAGTAGAACAATGATAGATACTATGAATATATACGAAATTATTAATGAGCAATCAGGAGTAAATTACCGTGGTAATGAACTTGAATATTTTGTCGATGACTCGACTGATATTGGAGAGGTTTATCTAGATGGTAATTTAGTATATCAATCAACAAGTGTTTACACTGAACAAGATCTTATAACAAAATTTGAAGATTCGTTTTCAATAATTAAAGAGGAGTCAACTAATGGCTAGAAAAAGACCAAGACCTAATCCAGGTGGAGTAACATTTGGACCAAGACATTCAGAAGGTGGTATTCCAACTAGATTTGGAGAATTAGAAGGAGGAGAGGCTGTTATTAATAGACGATCAACCAAAAAATTCAGACCAATATTATCAGCTATCAACCAAGCAGGTGGTGGTAGAGCATTTCAAGACGGAGGTATTATCGACGATTTTGAAGACGGAGGATACTTAGACGACTATGAAGATGGAGGAGAATTAGAATATGAATTCGAAGATGGTGGTGAATTAGATGATGACTTTGAAGATGGTGGTTATTTAGACTACGCAGAAGGCGGAGAATTAGAAGATGATATGGACTTTGAATATGGTGGTGAACTAGAAGATTATGCAGATGGTGGTGAACTAGATGATATGGATGACTTTGCAGAAGGTGGAATGTTAGATGATGAAGATGATTTTGAAGATGGTGGTTATTTAGATGATTATGAAGATGGTGGTGAACTAGATGATGATTTTGAAGACGGTGGTGAATTAGATGATGATTTTGAAGATGGTGGTTATTTAGATGATTATGAAGATGGAGGAGAATTAGATGATGACTTTGAAGATGGAGGAGAATTAGATGATGACTTTGAAGACGGAGGTTATTTAGATGATTATGAAGATGGAGGAGAATTAGAAGATGCTTTTGAAGATGGAGGATATTTAGATGATTACGAAGATGGTGGTGAACTAGATGATGATTTTGAAGATGGCGGATATTTAGATGATTACGAAGATGGTGGTGAACTAGATGATGATTTTGAAGACGGAGGAGAATTAGAAGAATTTGAAGAAGGTGGTCTTATAGAAGATTATTTACGTGGTGGTATTATGGATGACGTAGGTTTTGGAGAAGGTGGCATGGTTGAAGCAGATGTTGACTTTGAAGATGGAGGAGTAATGAATGATGATTTAGATTTTGCAGACGGAGGAATGTTAGATCTTGATGAAGGATTAGAAGGAGGAGGAATCATTGATTATTATGAAGAAGGTGGTGAGCTAGATGATTTTGAAGATGGAGGTGAACTTTATGCAGATGGTGGTGAATTAGAAGAAGAAGAATTTGAAATAGGCGGAATTGTAGATGATTATGATGACGGTGGAATAATCGACGAAGAAGAAGACTAGTTACATATTTATATTAAATTAATTAAATTAAGGAGAACGTTATGAGTACAGAAAAGTTATATGATACATTGAATACCCTTTGGGAAGAGTTTCAGGAGAATCATAGAAAGTTTGCAGAAAAGTCAAATAAGGCTGCTGCAACAAGAGCAAGAAAATCAATCGGAGAAATCAAAAAATTGGTAACCGATTACAGAAAACAATCAGTATTAGAATCTAAAAGAACTTCGTAGTACTGAATTTGAAAAATATTTTAATGGTGCATTATAAATTATAGTGCATCATTAGAATACTAATATTTTGGAGTTAAAATTATGCAAGGTAAAGATTTAAAAAATAGAATAAAACAAATTATACGAGATGAAGTAGATTCATTAATAAATGAAGAATCGTATAAATTTGGAACATTGGCTGATCCTAAGGATATGGATCCTAATGATCCTATGGTAAAGGTAAATGGATTTGCATCTTTAAATAGATCATCCATTAGGAATCAAATAGTAGATAGATTATCAGGTGCATTAGCAACTGCTAAAGATGCTGCAAAAGGAGGAGATGCATCTTACCAAGCATATAAACAATTACAGGATTTAATAAGTGATGCTGGTATCTTATATAAACTTATAGGAGCTGAATTAGATACAGCGAATGCGTTAGAAGCAACAAGATTAAAAGGTGGAAGAAGAAGTATTCCAATACCTAAACAATAAAGAGGCTTATGAAACGATCAGATATTAGAAAATTAATTGAACAAGAAATTGTTAATATAAAAAATGAAGCTTCCGCAAAGGTAGTTTCAAAAGGAACAGTTACAGACAACGCACGACTAGCTACCATCTTAGGTAGTTTAGGAACTCGTGCAAAAGGAGCATTCCAAAAAAGGAAGGTGGTTTCACAGGTGATAATGGGATTGGCAAGTGCCTTAGAAATTACACCTAATGAAGTTTTACGTGCTTATATGGATTACAAGAAAGATGCAAAAGGTGACGCATCAACAAAAGTCAAAAAAGATAAATAAACATTAGTATTCATTTGGTACTTTGAATAATATTTTATATATTATAAATAAGTATTTAGGATTTGAAAAGAAATACGCTATGGGTGTAGCGTATGATTAGAGGGCTCCTTACAGTACAACGCCAATAGTGGCACAATATATTAAGGAGAAATAATAATATGAAAAAATTAATTTTAACATTAGCTTTATGTGTTGCGACGATAGTTGCAACTCAAGCACAAACAAAAGGTGACTGGTACGTAGGTACTGGTGACATCAGTAATGTATCTTGGACGGACTGGGCAGTTAGCCCAACAGTAGGATACGGAGTAACGGATAATCTTATGATAGGATTGTCGGTATCACAATTAGATTCAACAGTTGACATGTCTTATGACTTGCATGCTAGATATTACTTTAAAGGATATTTTGCGTATGCAGCAACTAGTGGATTAGATACTGAGACATTAAGTCTTGGTGTAGGTAGAATGTTTACTATACACAAAAGTGTATATGTAGACCCAAAAATCGTTTATAATACAGGGGACAAGACTACGAATCTTACTTTAGGATTCGGTCTTAAGTTCTAAATAGTATGAGCGAGCTCTCTAAACACCTAGGCAATATTGCCCGAACAATGATGACAAATAAAGAGAAAAGAAAATGGAAAGTGTAATAAAATACATTACAGGTTTTTTTGGTGGTTTAATGACTATCATGATGGCTGTATTACCAGTAACAATTCTTTGGACTATCTTAACAGGTGGTACAGTATTTGGAATGGATGTAATTGCTAACTTATCAGCTCTTGTAACTTCACTAGGACAAGGTGGATTTGTAGGACTAATAGTTTTAGTAATTATTGCTTCATTCTTTGTAAACAAGAAATAAGTTTTACTACTTATAATTAGAAAGGCGCACAAAGCGTCTTTCTTTTTGTCAACTTTTTCTTAATAACTTCCTGAAACTTTCCTGGTAAATGTCTAGGATATATGACTTATTTTCCTTATCTTTATATTATAAATAATAAGAAATATTAATTAAAATATAAAAGATGAAAAAGAAAAAAGAAATTAAGTACGGAATCCAAATTACAAAACCATTCTCAAAAGACATGTATAACCATAATGATATGGTTGCTAAACAAATGAAGTTCAATATCAAAGATGCATGGCATAATGAAGCTATTAAGTTTATGGGAGATGATGAATGGCCTACCGAATCTAACAAATATAATAAGATCATAGATATCCAAAAAGCAGTAATGGCTATGGGTTATGGAGATGGTTATACCATTAACGAAGTTGAAAGAGACTTCTATTCTGAATTAGATAATATGGCTAATTGGCAATTGCATGAAAATTATTCTTATATGTCCTTTAAAGGATTAGTTCCAAGAACCAGATTTATGATGGTAGGATTTGAATGGCAAAAACATGATTATAGTTTTTGTAGGGAAGAGGATCTATCAGAAGTATTAGATATGGTAGGATTTGAAGGTACAATAGATGCATTAAACAAAATATAAAAAAAGCTTGAAAAAGATTAGGTTAATTGAAATATATTTCTTATCTTTATATATAAATAAAAAGGAAAAAAATATGAAAACTAGAACATTATTATGCTTGATTGCTGATCTATTAATTATAATTATAGCAATATTAATCTTTATTTAAAAAAGCTTCAAAAAGATTAGGTTAATTGAAATAAATTCCTTATCTTTATATAGAATAAAAAGGTAATAGATCTAGCCTAATTTAAAATAGATCAAAAATTAAAAAATAAAAAATGAAATTTAGTAAACAAAGAAATTCAGTAATGGAAATGGTAGATGTCTTAAAAAGAATAGGACCGATGACCGAAAATGAAATTAACAAAGCAGCATTTGGTTATGATAGATCCAGAGGATTTGGTTCAAATAAAAAATATGCTGATATGCTTCGTAGAGGTATTAAAAAAGGTCTTATTGATAGAATAGAATGGCCTTCAAATGCTATTAAATATGGTAGAGATAAGTTTATATATTTTGCAACTAATAATGTTACTAGTATAAAAAAAGAAATGGTATGGTGTTCGGCAACATCAGATAATGCAATGTATAACGAATCTATATAATATGTTAGATAACAAATGGATAATATTTGATTTAGATGGTACATTAGCTGATAT
>Ga0075441_10001604_pt1 | contig 10799 bp, 10 predicted proteins | sample CoawatmetaG00DNA_FD_71582 | JGI IMG/M metagenome (GOLD analysis project Ga0075441, IMG submission 71582) | Marine microbial communities from the West Antarctic Peninsula - Coastal water metaG002-DNA | ecosystem: Environmental > Aquatic > Marine > Coastal | place: Atlantic Ocean: West Antarctic...
CCTTTAAAGTCTAGACCGCATACAATAGATGCAGCTGAAAAAGTTATTGAATATGTCAGAAATAAATTTCCAGATGCTGATATAGCGGAAAGTCACCAATTTGAGATATTTAGAGATGACTTAGAGGTATTAGAAGAAGCTAAGAAGCTAAATCAGCCTGGTTGGAAAAACTACCCTATGTTAGATAAGGGTGTAGTAAAAATTATTAATATGAATCGGCATTCTAAAATTGCGTATGATACAGGAATGTTTGAACTACTATGTGGCGGGACTACAATGAATCCTCCTCAGGACATACTTGATGAATGGAAAAGAAAAGATCCTAAAGTATATTGGGAACCAAGGAGAAGTAGAAAAAATAAAACACTTTGGAATACTAATGGATTAGGTTTAAGCCACTATAAGCCATTTGTAAATGTCAATAAAAAGTTTTTAGCAGCATTATATGAGCAAGAAGATATTATGGACTTACATAATATAAGTCAAAGTTGCACTGGTTTTGCTGCAGATACTAATTGGTTTACTGAACCTTGCAAAAGATGCTTTTGGTGTCATGAAAGAAAATGGGCATTTGGATCATATGATGGAGGAGTGCAATGATACACATACTCACACTTAAAGTCGGCACTAAATATTCTGTGGACTATGTTAATAGGTTATACAATAGTATTAAACGTAATACCACAGAAGAATTTAAATTTTATTGCTATACAGATGATAATAAAGGTGTACATCCCGATATAAATGTGATACAGTTAGATTATCCAGATGAGTTTAAACTTCAATGGCATAAAATTAAGTTCCATAAGATTAACTTCGGCGGTATACCTTCAGGTGAAAAGTGTCTTATACTTGATATTGATTGGATTGTTACCGGAGATCTAGATGAGATACTAGGATATGATCTACCAAAAAGAACCTTCGGTTGCTTTGAAAGATGGTGGTCTAACCTAACACATTTGTGTAGGATCAATGGTGGATTTCAAATGTTCTATATGGGAGATACACATCTTCTATGGTCTACATTTAGAAAATCTCCAGAATTTTGGCAAGAATATTATATCAAGAATGGACTGGCAGATGGTCCTGTCAATGGTGAACAGAACTTCATTGATAGTCATATTACTATTGATAGAGAATGGTTTCCTATGGAATGGTTTGCAAAATACGAAGAAACAAGGATAAAAGGTTTGCAAGGCAATTGGTCTAGTAAAGTAGGTATTGCAGAACCATTTTATATGGGAGGAGAATTCCATGAGACTATTAAGATGGTACACTTCTCTGATGCCGACAATAACATGGAACTAGTGAAAGATGAATGGATCAATGATTACTGGTACTGATAAATATGTTATGTAAAAGATAGGAATTGATGATGATGACAGATGATGAAAAGGCGTTATTTCGCTTACACACTATGGCAGATTGGGTGGAGTTTAAAGGCTTTAAACAAAAGAAAATGTTAGAAGAATTAAAGCCATACGATGACGACTGGAAAAGATACAATCCAAAGAAGCCTAATAACCGTTGGGGCTTAAGTGTTACTAGTATAGATGGTGGACTTTCCGGAGTACCAGATCTTACTAGTCTATTAGACTATGAAATACAAACCGGGATAGTTTTAAAAAACGAAGACTTGGCCGAACCCACACCCGTGTGGACTGAGAGTACTGAATTAAAACGATTGCTTGAGCCATGGAAAAAATGGGTAACTCGGTGTCATTTCTTACGTATGGACAGAGGTAGCTTTTTTCCTGATCACAATGATGTTAACAAACACGATTTTAGCTATGATGAAATTAGATTAATTGGTTTTGTTGATTGCGATGAGTATAATTTTAAATGGCTATATGACGATAAAATTATTAAAGGTAATCCAGGTTCTCTTTGGTATTTTAATGGCAACAAAAGACATTCTGTATTTTCAACGCAAGACGGTGTGATGCTATTAGTTGTTTGTTTAAAGTGGGACAAAGACTTATTTCTACATATCTTAGATAATAGTAAAGCAAGATAATGTATTCTTTAGTATGGTGTTTATCCGGAATAGTATCCGGTGTTATATTTGGTATTATACCAGGCGCAGGTCCTTTCTTAGCTATTGCAACAATATATCCTTTATTGTTACACTTAGATCCGTTTAATATATTAATATTTTACATCGCTCTTCTTATCACATCAAACTATACTAATAGTGTTACAGCTATTCTTTACGGAATACCTGGAGATCCTACAGCCGTGGTAACAGCAAGGCATGGGCATACATTATTTCTAAAAGGTGAAGGTCACCTTGCCGTGAGCAGCAACGCAGTATCTAGTACAATAGGATCTATCTTTGCTATAGCATTATTTCTTTTGTTTTTACCAAATATTTACATAGCGTTTCAGTTTTATAATAGTACTATACAACTTGCGGTAATCTCATTAGCAGTAGTGTTATTAACAATGCTATCCAAACAAAAGATATGGAAAACAATCCCTCTGTTTATATTAGGTGGAGTGCTTGCAAAAATAGGATTCGATAACCTATCATATCAGACATGGGGAACATTCGGCTTTGAATATCTAACTTTAGGTATTCCATTTAGTGCAGTAATGATAGGTTTGTATATTATACCTGAGATAATAAAATTTAGAAATATGGATATAGCTAAACAACATTCAATTACTAAGTTTGGTTATGCTAGAAATACATTAGGTGCAACAGGCGTAGGAAGCTTTGTAGGATTTTGGTGTGGTCTTATTCCAGGAGTAACTAATATCTTGGGCAGTTACCTGAGCTCTAATCTGGTTAAGACAGACATAAAGAAAATAGCAGCAGCTGAGGCTGCAAATAATAGTGGAGCATTGAGTTCACTGTTGCCGCTGATCATTCTTGGCATACCAATCGTAGGTAGTGAAGTATTAATATACTACTTAATCATAACTAAAGGATTCACGTTCGGAATAGACACTCTACCAGTATTTTCTGATATACTATATTACATACCTTTAATATTGGGTATATGTTTGTTCTTGTCATGGGCTTGTTTTAATCAACTTGGCAGTTTAGCATATCTGTATAAGAAGTATAAAAATTCATTTACAATAGTCATTGTGCTGTTTATCTCTGTTATGAGTATATACATATATCCGGTAAAGGAATGGATGATTATAACGTTAGTTGTGTTAAGCGTGTTAGGATATTGCCTAAAGAACTTAGACACATTTCCTGTACTATATGGATATTTTTTAACAGATTTATTTTGGGATAACTTGATGCGAGTAATGGTGATATACGGATGAACACTTTAATACTAGGGTATAAGCGTGGTCGCAACAAATGGGAAACTATTCTTAGAGCACTATGGGATCTAGATGAGGATGCTGATGTAGTTACAGAGGACTTCGATAAAATAGAAGGCCCATACGATAGAATTATTACGGTAGCTGAAAGTCTATTGCCTATTCAAGCTAAGTTAGAAAAGAAGTGGGGTCTTAATAATCTCTCTGAAGAAGCCGCGGCTATATTATCTGATAAAAAGATGATGGATGATTTTTGTATTAATGCTGGCCTTGGAAATATTATACCTGATAGTGTAATACCAAAATCACCTAGCGATCTAGACATATTTATAAATAGGCCATTTATAATAAAACCGACTATCGGTTCAGGTAGTAAACAATATCGTTCTTTTGATTATGTTACCTTTAATGACCAATTCAATTTTTTAGTTTCTGTTGATCAATCATTTTTTACTGATAACTCTAAGGGATATGATCATGAGTCATTTAATGGTAGGACTAGTCGATATATGGCACAAGAGCAACTGCCTATAGAATCTGTATTATGGTGCCCGTATTATTATGGATCAACTAATTTGCTGTGGGTTAAAAGTAAGTCTGTAAAAAATCCTATTAATGCAAATAGCTACGAAACTAGAGCTCACGATTGGATGAGCGTTCCTACTGATAGTGTACCAATCGAAGTAAGAATACAGGCTCAAAGGTTTATGGATATAGTCATCGATAAATTAGAATTAAAAGATATGTTCTTTTCTGGTCCAGATTATTATAAATGGGGTTCGAACATAAAAATGATAGATGCCAACCCAAGACTTGGCCAGGGACTTCAAATAATAAATAGTATGCATAACTATAGCATTATTCCTAAAGTACTATCAAAACAACCATTCTCAATTGAAAATCATTTTTTGTGGAAGATTTCTAGGTTAAAGCCAGGTAGAATAAAGAGTGTATCTGACATGTCACATTTGAGTAAGTATCTAGCAAGAACTAATAGAAAAATAAAGCCTAATATGGAGATTCCTGAATGGCAGCATACACAAATGGATGGATTTAGACTGGCTTTTAATATAAAAGGCATTAACGAATCTGATATGCTAAAAACATATGAGACTGTTAATGCCCAATTACAAGACTGTATTGAATACTACTGAGTGTTTAACTCAATAGCAGCGTTAATTTTATTAATGATAGCTTCTGCATTATCGTCATTTACAACTTGCGTAAGTGTTCCTTCGAATGCAGTTTGCCATGCTTCAGTTTCTACCAAGGTTTCAACTGCCTGACGGTATTGTTTTACTGCATGCTCTTCGGCATTCACTGATAAAATTACGTCAACAAAGGCAAAGTCTAAATCACCGTTTGCACTAAACGCAAAACACGTACCATCAACTTCTACTTTACTTTGTTTGGTCTGTGTAGTGAAGATAGTATCAGCATCTTTACCAAGATAGCCTCGTACAGTATCACCGCTACCATCGTATGGGACAACATTAAAGGTAACATCATTGCTAGTACCTAAGCTATCAACAAACTTTGAAACTGGCAGCGAGTCGCCCCAAGTAGCAATATTGATTGTCTGTCCTGCCATTTCTTCTAATGAAGTATATGTACGACTGCACAGTATTGTTTCGTATGCTTGAACTGCGACAACAGTATCCGCATTCATTACTACTGAAGGCAAAGTCTCATCACCTGGCCACTCAGTACTCCACACAGTTAGCACATTCTTATTATCAAAATGGCTATTAGCAATCACTGGGTTACCGGCCTGAATAAAATTATGATTAAATTTTTCTCCGATCATAGTAAGTACAGCCATGAAACCGCCACTATCACTTCCAGTGTTAACAACAGTTGTTACATCATGGGCGTACGCTGATGTCGATAGCATTAATGCTCCACTAATTGTTAAAGCACTTACATATTTTTTCATTATCATTTCCTTTGTTTTGATATAGGTTTATATATACAGATTTTGTTTTGATATAGGTTTATATATACAGATAATAATGGTGTACCTCCACCCTCAACACTGTATACTCTTCTATTATAACACATTTCGGGCGCTTTGTACACCTATAAATAGCGTTTAGTAGAACTATTTATGCATGATCTAGATTTCGATATGTATAAATAGTTGTAAGAAATCTAATTAGATGTGAGAATTTGATGGCAGTATTTGCAAATATCGTGGCAGACCAAGGCTCAACCTTCGCTGCAACTATCACTGTAACCGGCTCTAATGGCGTTGATGCAGCTGACCTTACTGGATTTAGTGCGGCAGGACAAGCTAGACGAACATTTAAATCGGCAACAGCGTATCCCTTCACAGTAACAGTAAGCAATCCGACGTTGGGTCTACTAACCCTTGCATTAACTGCTGTTCAAACCGAAGCTATGGTTGGTCGGTACTTCTATGACGTTGAAGTCACGGCTGCATCAGGTGAAATAACTAGAGTTATTGAGGGACAGCTTACAGTCTCGCCAGGTATAACTAGATAAATAAGGTAAATAAATGACTGTACTTCAAGGCTCAATATCTTCTACCGGTACCACAATCAAAGGTTCGGTAGCGCCTGCAGCTGGGCTATCGGTTAAAACCGTTAATCTTTCAGCTGGTAGGCTAATAGAGCTGTCGGACGTAAATCCGCTTGATCTAAATGATGGCGCAGTCATCGTATACAACTCAACATCGGAGCAATTCGAAATAAGGCGGGACATGCAAAACGCAAACACTAGAATCATTGGAGGAACATACTAATGGCCACAGTCATTAAAATTAGAAATACTGACCAGAACAAAGCGCCATTAGATGGATCCTCGAATCCAGTTATTGCTACTGGCGAGTTAGCTTACTCAAGTTTTACGGGTACACAATCTAACTTAGGCGGTCGAGTTTATATTGGTACAGGCGATGATAGCGGTACAGGTTTTTCACCTACGTACCAAGTCATTGGCGGACAATATTTCGCAACCATGCTCGATCACGTTCATGGCGTTAACACTGCAGCTTCTGCTGTTATCCTAGACGCTAATAAGAAAATTGACGAATGGAATGTCGACAATCTTATAATGAATGGCAATACGCTTTCTATTAACCAAACATCAGACGCTAACGGCAATTTAACACTTGCTCCTGGTGGTACTGGTGAGTTAATAGTAACTGGTCCTGCAACAGTCAACGGAACATTCGATGTTGTTGGCGTAAGTACATTAACCGGAGCAACTAACATTGTTGGTGCAGCTACGGTATCTGCAACTCTCGCTGTAACTGGTGAGTCTACATTAGCGTCTGCTATTGTATCAGACCTTACTGCTACACGTCTTGTTTTTGCTGGTGCAAGTGGTGCATTAGTTGATGACAGTGGATTAGTATATAATACTACTTCAAACCATCTGACAGTTTCAGGTTCTGTTGATGTTGATAACATTAAGCTTGACGCTAATACAATCTCGACATTGTCAGGTAACTTGGTTGTACAGCCAAATTCGAATGCTACAACAATCTTCAGCACTACGTCGGCTATTAGGCTTCCTGTTGGTAATTCTTCAGAACGTCCATCTACAGTTGCAACTGGTCAAGTTCGATATAACACTACAACCGCACAGTTTGAAGGTTATTCAGCTTCTGCATGGCAGGGACTCGGCGGCGTCATTGATGCTGATCAAAATACCTACATCATTGCAGCACCTTCTTCTACACTCACAGTACCAGGTTCGCAAGTTGCAGATACAATTTACTTTGTAACTGGTGGCGCATTCCAAGGTAAAATTGATTCAGCTACCGGACTTACACTTAATAACGTTAATATCGATGGTAATACTGTTGGTACAACATCTGGAAATCTATTTTTAGATCCAGGTAATACTGGCGCTGGTTCACCAACAGGCGATGTTATCGTATATGGTAACCTCCAGGTTATGGGTACTCAGACAACAGTTAATTCAACAACTGTTACAATCGACGATCCTATCTTTACTTTGGGTGGTGATACTAATGCTGCTTCTGATGATAACAAAGACCGCGGTATTGAATTTAAATGGCATAACGGATCAGCTGCAAAGCTTGGTTTCTTTGGTATGGACGATTCGACATCACGCTTTAAGTTTATTCAAGATGCAACTAACACTTCGGAAGTCTTTTCTGGAACTGCGGGTAACGTAGAATTTGGTAACGCATTACTAAGCTCTATAACATTAGCATCTGGCCAATTCGGTGGTGGACTATCTGTTCCATACTTTACAGCTGCTGGTAATATGGCTTTCTTAGTAGACGATGCATCTTCTGCATACGGAACACTCGGTCAGACTTTGCAAACAGCTGCTGATGGAACCCCGTTCTTCGGTCACATCGATTGTGGTACTTACTAAATAATGGTGGTCTGGACTCAGGATAAATAAGCTTGAGTCCAGTAAATAATGAGGTATACTATGGAAACTGAGTTAATGAATACTTATATTCAAAAGCAAGGTAAGTTAATTGGTGAATTGATTAATAAAAATTTGATGTTAGATTCACAACTAGAGCTTGCAAACACTAAGATTGCACAACTTGAAAAGAGTAAATCTACAGAAAAAGAGACACCATACAAGTAGGACTAAATAAACGATGGCAACAGTAATAAAACTAAAAACGTCGGCCAGCGCTGGCAGTGGTCCAACGACTAGCCAGATAGCCCTTGGCGAATTGGCTTTGAATACTTACGACGGTGACTTATACTTTAAGAAAAGTGTTAGCGGAACCGAAACTATCGTCAAGCTAGCAGGCGCATCGGCATCTGGAAACGCTACTACCGCTGATGTATTTGTTAATGCATTCACTGGAAACGGTAGTAATCGTGCGTTTACTTTATCACACCAACCGATTTCTACTCAACAAGCTTTTGCCACAATCAACGGCATACAGCAACATATAACCTCATACGCTCTTGCGGGTAGTGTACTGACATTCACAGTTGCTCCCGCGGCTGGTGACGCTGTAGAAATACGAGTCGTATCAGCAACAACCACTGCAGTATCCTTAAGAGATTACAAAAGCTTTGTATATACTGTAGGATCTACTACTAGTTCAATAAGTGGCGCAGATGACAATAGTGTAACCCTAGCATATGACTCTGGAAAAGTCAACGTGTACCAAAACGGTGTGCGTTTAATTAATGGGTCTGACTACACTGCGACAAGTGGAACAGCAGTAACATTTACAACATCATTAGAATCTGGCGATGTTATTGAAATAGAATCACTCAGTAAAGCATCAGTAGTTAATTTCGCCGGCTTAACGCCAGGTGCTACGGTACTTTCGACAAATGCAGCAAACCAGACCATTGACACATTCACACATGCCACACACAGAACAGCTAAGTATGTAATCTCGGCGACACACAGCACATCGTATCATTGCTCAGAAATAATTTTAATACACGATGGAAGTGCAACCCATATGACAGAGTATGGATCAATATTTACAGGAAGCTCATTGTATACTATTAGCTCAGACATAAGCGGCAGTAATGTTAGACTAAAGTGCAGTCCAACAAATGCTGGTACAACAGTTAAAATTAAAAGAATCACGGTGGCCGTATAAATGTCTAACACAAAAATTAAAAGCAGTAACATTGATGCATTAGCAGTTACACACGACAAGCTACACACTTCAATGGACTTGACTGGTAAAACGGTTACTGTTGCTACTCCAACTGCGTCTACTCATCCTACAACAAAAACCTATGTTGATACACTTGTCAATGGCCTTATTGATGGGGCTCCAGATACACTTAATACATTAAACGAACTTGCTGCAGCCCTTGGCGATGACGCAAGTTTATCTAGTACTTTAGCAACAAGTATAGCAGCTAAGCTACCACTTGCTGGTGGTACGATGACTGGCGCTTTAAATATGGGCGCTAATAATATTACTACAACTGGTAAAATGTTATTTTCTAACTTGTATGCTGCAGTAGGTGACTTACCATCTGCTAGCACCTATCATGGTATGTTTGCGCATGTCCATGCAACAGGTAAAGCGTATTACGCTCACGCAGGTAACTGGGTTGAATTAGCTAATTCGGGAGCAGCTGGCGGTGGTTATGGAGATTCCGATACAGCTGCTTACTTAGCAACTTCTCAAAACAAAACTATTAATACTGCAGGCGGAAACGTTGGTATTGGTATCGCGACTGCGGCCGTTCAGACAGAAATTCAAACTACTACAAATATTGGCAAAGATGAAGTTCGTGGACTTTTGCGTCTTACGGGACAGGCAATCGCCGAGAACAGTGGTACAACACCTTCCGCTGGCGCAGGGATTCAGTTTTACAACAGATGGTCTGGCGGTGCGGCATACTCTATGGGTCGTATTTCTGCTCGGGGTGAGTCGGGATATAACGGTGGTTTACATTTTGATGTGTCTACCAATAGTGCGGCTGGACAAAGCGGTTTTACTAATGCAATGTCCATTAAGGCCAACGGCAACGTACTAGTTGCCGCCGGCAACGTAGGTATCGGAACGACTAGTCCTAGCGCGCCTCTTGATGTTGTAACTAACACCAATGTTTATGCGGCTGAGTTTACACAGAGTAATACTTCAAATGGTGATGGCGTATCAATTGTAGTAGGCAGTACAGCGGCGGCAGATTATGCTTTAACAGTTAGGTCAAATGCAGGTAATACTTCGGTGTTAGCGGCTAAAGCGGATGGTAAAGTTGGCATCGGAGTTTTTAGTCCAACCTCTCCATTACATATTGAAGGCGCTGACTTTAGCAGCGGCACAGCATATATTAAGCAAACTGTTGCTACTAATACTCCTACCCTATTCATAGAACAAGTCGGCCAGGGCGGCAACGGCGGCGATAACCAAGGTTTACTTATTAAAGTAGACGGAACAAACTCCGGTGCTGGTAATATGATTAGAGCCATTGGCACAAACTCTAATCAAAACGGTGGTGCAGATATAGACGTCTTTACTGTTCAAAATAGTGGTAAAGTTGGTATTGGTACAGCAACTCCTGGTGCCAGGCTTCACGTTTTTAAAGCAGGTAGTGCTAACGATGGAATGGTTTCGCTCATTAAAGTTCAAACAGACACTAATAACACTACTGGTGACGGTTCTGGAATAGAATTTCACGGAAAGTATTTAGGTGGAGAGTGGGGCTTTGGTAAGATTGGTGGGACAAATTCGGGTGCCAACTACGGTGGTGCTTTAGAATTTCATACTAACTCTGGTAACGGCTCAAGTGTTTCAACAGCTTTCACTAAAAAAATGGTTATTAACCATTTAGGCAGAGTTGGCGTTGGCGTCGCCAGTCCCAATTCAGCGGTACATGTGTATGGAGACGAAGGCAATTCAATATCAGCCGTTATGCGGTTAAGAGGAACAAATACAACAGCAAAAACCACTAGATTACAATTTGAAGATTATAGTGGTGCCATAGCTGATGGTATTATACAATTTTCAACTCCAAATGGAAACAGCACCGGTGCCTATATGGGCATGGGATACAATGGCACCCAAT
>Ga0075441_10001605_pt1 | contig 10797 bp, 12 predicted proteins | sample CoawatmetaG00DNA_FD_71582 | JGI IMG/M metagenome (GOLD analysis project Ga0075441, IMG submission 71582) | Marine microbial communities from the West Antarctic Peninsula - Coastal water metaG002-DNA | ecosystem: Environmental > Aquatic > Marine > Coastal | place: Atlantic Ocean: West Antarctic...
GCCTATGGGAGCTCATTCGAACACACCTCATAGGCATTTCGCGCTCATATGTCGACGCCATTATCAAAAAGCACGAGCTTCGGCAAATTCAAAACCTACCGCCACAGGTCGTGAATCCCATACGCTCACAGTGGCCGAACGAGCGCTGGCAGATTGACATGTTCGTGTTACGTGACACACGACATAAGGACCGCCGGTTCTTCTACATTGCTGTCATCATCGACCACTTTTCGAAGTACGTGTGGACGAAGTGGGTGAAAAAGCTTGCTGGCAGTGGATCGATGACCGTCATGGCCGAGCGGTTCCAACGGCACAAGTATATTTTCGACTGGATCGCCACCGATCTCGAGATGCTTGAGAAAAGGGATTCGACGGGAAATCACGGGCAAACTAGGACCACATTTGGCCCGGACAAGGTCAATGCATCTGTGTTAGATGGCAACCCATACACGCTTGCTGACCTGCGGGTACCAGGAGCACACGGTCGGCCTAATATACTACAAGGCGACAACGAGTTTAATCCTGTACGGAGCGAGCACACCGTTAATTGGTGCCTCGGCACAAACGTCAACGAACCGGCGCGACAGCGCTCGCAAAAAAACCTCTCAAGCTACCACGGGCCACGGGTGCAACTTGTGAACTCTCTTCCGTACCAGCCAAAAACAAACGGCCTGGTTGAGCGCGTGAACGGTACGTTAAAAAAAATGCTGCGCTCGTGGCTGTACACCACGGATACGGCCATCCAGCTAACGCACTCAATATTCGAGCGTGCTCTGTGCGACATAACGCGGACATACAACTCGACCAAACATTCGACGATCGGGTTTGCGCCTTTCGAGGTCTACTTCGGTCGACCCGACCAGAAAATCGTCGAGAACTTTCATCGCCGTGTGCGAACCTTTGATAACGATGAGGTCACGCAGATCACGAATCCTACTGCACCGGCGGCCGAGTCTGCAACGGCACCAGTCCCTGGCGGAAGGCCGCCTGACGCTCAGCTGCTACGCGCTTTAAGCACCGTCCAGCCTCGTGACCTTATCACCGTGCACGACCTGTATGGCGCCTTTTCCAAGGCTTACAAAAATTTGTACGGTGTTGCGTTGCCGAATCATGGCACCGACGCCGCACTTGCGATTATTACTCAACTACCGGGACTCGTCCGACAGAGCGACCTGCCAAACCAAGACGACTGGATGCACGTTTGGCCAGTTCAGGGTTCCGACGGCGCCACGGCTGCCGCCGCTTTGAGTGGCGGCGCTGAACCGGTCATACTCAAATGCCCTCAAAATCGCCGCGAAGTCTGGCACAATCTGATGGGCGATCCGCACTCGCAGCCGTCCGCAGAGAACGCCGTGAAGCAGGCGAGCCCGGGCTGTAGCGTGTTCAACTGGAAATTCAATCCGAAAGACCCGAACCTTCACCGAGAAATATGCAACTACGCGCGCTGGGGAATCAACCTTGGAGCCGAAAAGATGCTCAAGCACACCGAAGCCAAGCTCAAGAAACAACAGCAGATGAGTTCCGGCGGTCTTGAGATCGAGATTGGGACCGTCGTGCGCCTTCTGAAAAGCAAGTCCGAAAAATTTGAAAAAGATGGAAGCAGCCCATCAACCGAGGGCAAGAACTGGCGCAAGGCGCACAAAGGAGACGGAACTATCACGTCGCAGGAAAATCTCGACGAGATAGAGCGGCGTAGCAAGACAACTTTCTACTGGACTCGTGAGCTTTATGTCGTCATTGAAGTCATGAGGGACGTGCGCGACCAGATGGAGTTAGAGGACGTTACAGAAACCGAGCAGCGAATGGCTCAAAACAACCCATTGCCTGCGCCGCATCCAGGAAGAGTCGGCTTGGAACCAGCATCTCGCCAAAGCCTTGTAAGGCATGCCGACATGCGCGCACCCGTAGGTCGTCAAGGGCGCCAATTGACGGTTTACGATAAGCGGACGCCGCTGGCGGTCAAGCTTGCCACTCGGTACCGCCTTGCACCTTTAGACGAATCCGCACGTCCATCAGACGCACAAAGATACGTTCACGTATCGCAGACGTGCATTCGCAGCAAGCGCACCGTAAAGCAGTTGCAGGAACAGTTCGAGGACGCAATCGAGCAAAACCGTCCTCGTGCCAAAATTAAAGAAATCTCCGAACGTCTCGCCGAGGCGAAAACAGAGGCGCGTAGGTACAACAATTACACGAGCACTATGGAAAGTGTCGAAATACGAAACTTCAACGACGGCGCCGTTGTTGGCCGAGCTCTCGACAATCTTGTCGAATCGTACACTCTAACTCCCCTCAAATGGTGCTTCTACCGCACGGAACTTTGGCCAATGTGGCCGATGAAATCGAGAACTGCCATCCCCGGATACGGCGCCGAGGAGATCAACGTCGTGCGCACGTATCGGTTTAAGAACGACCAGCGCTCTAAGGCACACCGCATGCAGACACGGACAGAAATGGAGCAGCAAAATATTCTGGAGAAGATTAGACTGGCGAAAGAAAAGGCCGGCAAGAAGTACTCGATACTTATCCGAAGGCTGAAAAGCTGTCCGACCGACAACACGGCCGCCATTCAGCTATTCAAAGACACTCTCGTAGAGATGTTCAACAATCAGGCCGTTTTCAAGAATAGCGACCCGGAACCCCACACAGTCGGCGAGATAACGTTTGAATCGGATGATCAAAACGAAATTATCGACGCCATCCATCGAGACGACGTACTATTTAGTCTACGCACCGCAAAACGACATGCAGGCGTATTCAAGCGCAACAAGATATCCTTTATCGAACCCGTTCCGAATACCAGCGAAGCGGAAGCGTCGTATGCTCCCGTCGTCCGACTCGGAAAGACTTCGGCATTTTAATCATCAAATTAGCAAAAGCATGCTGGATCTACACGACGACTTCAAAGCGATTTTGCTAAAGCTGCGCAACGCTCCCGGCGATGTCGACCCGATCGTGATTTGTCCCGAGCTCGTCCGGGAGACGTGGGGGGTTTACTCATTTAACGCTTTCACGCAAGATTTCTGCGACCGGCTGCTTAAACTCGAACGACACACGCTCAGCCGCCCCGCTTTCGGTTTAAAGCCGGTTATCGATCAGCTAAGCCCGTCAATTCAAGTGCTAGCTGATGCGTTCTTCCAGTACGAAGCGCGCCTTGTTGACCACCACGCCTTCATAGTGCCATCGTCCGATAACAGCCCAGGTCCGCAAACTGACGATGCGGACATTATTTTCAACGTTCGTCTTGCCGGTGATTTCGACAATTCCACGCTTGTTTTCTGCGGAGACATCGGTGAACCCGACCATCGTTTGCTTTCGCACGCAATGACGCACCACCCGGGTCAGGCCATTGTCCACCTCGGGATGCGCCGCCAAGGTGCACCGGCGACATCCGTCGACCAGCAAAGCTTTTCAAACTTAGTTATGTGGTCGAAAGCCGAACCACGCTACAAAAGAACGCTTTACAAGAAAGAGCTACGCCCCCCCGACTTGGCGTGCGTGAGCGCAACGCATGACCGGGATTACTTTGCACTGACCGGGACTTTGCCAACAGGCGCGTTGTCCAAGGCGTGGTGCCCCCCATCGCACGCACAGTATGCTAATTTTTATGCTCGTCTTCCGTCGTGAAAGCAAAAAAATATCGTTTACTATAAATTACGTAATGTCTCTAGTTTTGGGCTTAGTGCAACCCGTGAACTTGCATGAGATACCACGTAATTCTGCTCCGTATCGTGACGGCCAGCGGGTCCGTAGTCTACATCACGTTCTCCACGGCCGCTATCTGCCGGTTCATACGATAGAAAAGAACTACCAGCAACCACAAAAGCGTGACGCGCACCCCTTTACGGACATGTCTAAAAGAGGTGCGGACGATCTACATAAAAGCTTGAATGTCAATTTTCAGTTCAAGTTAGTGTTCGCAGACTACATCAGATTTCCCAGGCCATACTACCGACTCGCATATAAGACTTTGCTACAGTTTTTGAAGCGTTTGAAGGAATTGGATCGCCTTGCACCGGACGTCCGCGTTTACATACCGATTCAAAACCACGCGCCAATCATCACAATAGAGAAAATAATGGATGTTTTTGGACACGCTCAGATGATAAACAACGAAGAAAATCCATTGTTCTATGCCACGGATCGTCTCGAGACCATCGGTTTAGCAAACGGAGGAGACAAACGACAGTATCTTGGAGGTGTACTTAATTCGGAGCAAATGAGTAACAACTATTCAGGCTTTGCATGTGGTACGATTAACCAATACACTCCTTGGACGCCCGATATAAAATCAGCCACGATGTGCAAACAAAAATGTCGCCTACGTCGATGTGGTGCTATTAATCGAAAAGGAAGGCAGTGCTGCCTATGTGTTCGTAGTGATACCGGTCTATGTCATCACCATCGTAAATGATTATAACATACTCTACGAAATGGCAGTAAACGCCCCCTGTAAGACTCTACCGGCGACATCGATTTGGGTCACGAGTGGAGTCAATATAGTTGCAACTCCTTCCTGTGTCATGGTTTCGGCAGGGTTGTCGTGATTTCTTGCTTGCATTGCCCGTGTGATACAGACCCCTACTAAGCGATGTGCATCGCGTTGTTCCACCGGGATGCGCTCGTCGTGGAAGGTGGCCTTGCACTCGTCGATGCACTGTGCCATCGGCCTTTCGCACCTCTTGTTAAGCATTGCGATGGCGGCGGTGATCACTGAGCGCCTCGACTTGAGGTAAATGTTCAGCAGCGCATACGCCAAACGCAGCGGCTGCGCGTAAAGGCTCACGTTCTGAACAAACCACGAGCCAATTTGCGCGGATGACGCACCAAAAAACGACGATTTGAGGAAGGCAATCGCCGCAAACACCTTGTTCTTGTGTGAGTACTGGTGGAACTTCATGACCGGTTGTACCACCCACTTCATGAACGTCGGCAGAACGCCCTGCTTGCGCAACATGTCGTTTAAGATTGCGGGGACTACTGTCGAGCACGGCCCGATTATCTTAAGCTCTCTCAAAAAGTTCATTACACTCCCACCCTCGAGCATCACCGGAACGGTGTTGTCGATCTTATCACCACAATTTACGACCACGGCGACCAATTTGCGCATTGCAGGCAGCGCGGCACGCATTCCGTCGGAGAATTGCATCAACTTGACGCCTAGGTTCGCAACGATCTGCGTCTTCGCAAGCTTGGAAAATTCTGCAATGTAGAAGTTACTCGACAGCTCAGCGCACGATTGACTGTTCAAAATTGCCTTAACGGCAAATTCCCTCCAGTGACTGTCAACGATATTAACCTTGACATCTAACGATTGCGCAAGAGTTAAAAGATCCTCGTCGGAAAGAGCGTCAATGGTGCCTGCATCGCACCGCATCTTTTTCATAGCGATTTAAAAAAGACTTCAGTTCAATTTTCATTTCAAGTTAGTGTTCGCAGACTACATCAGATTTCAAAATCCATTGTTCTATGCCACGAAATTTAGAGGCTTTGCATGTCACTCCTTGGACGCCCGATATAAAAACAGCCACGAATGTCGCCTACGATGTGCAAACAGAAATGTCGCCTACGTCGATGTAGTACTATTAATCGACAACTACGCTCAGAACCGCGCAGGGCGGCGACGCTTGCTCGACATAGCGCTCACAGCGCTCACAGCGCTCACAGCGCTCACAGCGCTCACAACCGCACCAACCGCAAAAGCATCTCGGCTGCGCACGACGTTCGTGCCCCGTGATTCCGTTTTCACCACCCGAACGCGCTTTGGATCCGGTTTCACCACCGAAACGCGCTGTGGATCCGGTTTCACCACCGGAGCACGGATCAGCGAAGGAGAGGTTTTTACAGTCTTTTCAAAGGTACCGTGGTCGTAGCCGCTCACCACGCCGGCACCCGCAACGCTCAACTTCTTGGACGCGCCGTCAAATAGATCAGCAGGACGCGGCGAGTAGTCCTCCTCGACATCATCAATAATAAACTGCCGGTCTTGATCCGTCTCGATCAACAGGCAGTCATCATCCTGGTCGGAGCAGTCCGCCTCGAGGTCCAAGTAACAAGACATACGGCCCCGTCCTTTGGTATACGGGCCCGTCCTTTTGTATACGGCCCCGTTTTTTTGTTTCTTAATCACTCTTCAAGTACACTGTCAGCACACTGTTCTCCTCATTTAATCTCAATGAGCGCAGAACTCAATGATCGAGCCGCCGCAATGGGCCTTTTGCTCTTATATCATGAGCAGTTTCAAGCCATCGACCCTCACACCAACCGGAACAAAGTCTTTGACCTCGGAAAGGAGCTCGACGATCTTTTACTTATCCCACCGCCTGAGCGGACACTATCCCTAGTCAAAATTTTGAGAGCGGCTGTGTACTTTGAAATCGACGAGCACGACATCCAAACACACAATGCGCTCGGCGCCATTTTTAACTGCCTGCCCTCGCACTGCTCTTATGTCGACCTGGTTTGTACAAGTCTGATCATGCAGTGGCGCACCTTACACCAATGGCGGCGCATTCCGTGCAAGGGTGATCATGTCACGATGGGCGGAATCCAGGGTCACGTCGTCAAGCTTGCGGTCAAATGCACGCTCCGGGACGGGTGCAAAACCTACGCATCGTTCTTGAACGTGCAGACAGCCAACGAATTAGTTTGGTTTCCGTTTGTCGGCTCGCGTCGCATTCACCGAAGCAAAAATAGCGCAATCTACCACGGGCCGGAGCTCTACTGCATCAAGGGCCGCAAACTAATTCGTATCATGCCAAAATCGGTTTGCGAAATGGTCGCACCCGGGGTCTTGCGTTTCTGCACTAAGAATGGCTTCGTCGACAAGGCCGTCTCCAAAGACGATAATTTATCGTTCGGTCAGGAGCAGGACTCGTCACAGGTCAAGTCGGCGTAGGCCCCACGCCCAGGGCCGACAAGCGCGCACGCGCTGTCAACACACGCAAACGACGTATCGCACTCATGCGAGCAGGTCGCATCTGGGTACCCGCCTACGTCGGTCTCCTGACAGGAAAGTGAGTACACTTCGCACTCGGTGTTTGTACATCCGTTATAATTAGGCATGCACGTAAATGTCGCCGCATTGCTAGAAAGCGTACGTGCCGTCGCAACCGCCAGTACAAACAGCAACCCCGCCGCCAACAGCCCGATCAAAACAAACCCGACGATTTCAGATGCATTGATCAGCTTCTGTTCGGGGTTGGGTGGGTTCGTAAACAACGGTTTCATTAAGTTGACTATCAATTGCTTTTTATTATACGCCTTCAAACGTGCACCGAAATCAGATGTGCGTCGGCTGGTAAGTAATGCGGCCAAGTGCCCCTGCGCATCTCCTGTCCTAAAATTGCAATGAGCTCTCCTGTCGTGAGCGCCACCTCGCAACTATTATTATGTGTTTTCGAAACTACTGCGCCTAATATTTCGTCACGACGTTTTATGTCTACTCTAAACGATTTTGTGCATAAGTGAGTCGCACGAGGGCGACACCCTGTCCAACCCGAACATAGCACAATAAACGAGGTCCCCAGGAGCGTGCGCCCCCACGGCACAGCAAAATATTTTTGGAGTCGAATGAAACATTTTTCGAGCCAGAACGCCGGATTTTGCGCCCGTGCTTTGTAGCGCCGTGAAACAATTTTTACCTTTGTCGCCGTGCGCATCGTTGCCGCGCACGTTACATTGAGTAGGACTGCGACTTTATTTGCGCTGCGCCGAACTCACAATCAGCTTTCAAATTGACGAGATTGCCGAGCTCCTTGGGCAGGATGCCTGCAAAAAAAACGAAAGGGTGGAAATGTCAAAACGCACAAACACATGCCTACCAGCTGTAGTTCACCTTTATTTATTTCAAGCACGCTTGGAACGCCGCCACTTTCTTTCGATCATCGTAGTACATGTCGCCATCCGAATCCGTTGGGGCGCCGTCCGGGACTTGCAGGTCCGTGTTGCCGGGATGCAGGTAAAGCGTCGTAAGCTTGGTCAGGTCCGCAAGCTCTTTTGGGACGCGGCCTGGAACCCGAGCGAGTTCAAAAAGCAGCAAAAGTACAACGCGCATGTATGTTGGAATATACAACTCGCCTCCAATTGAGTTCCAGGCGACGTTCAAGTGAGTCAAGTTAATGAGTTTGCCGAGCTCCTTGGGCAATTCTCCTGCAAAAGTGAAAATGTTGTAGCAAATATGCAAAAATGTTGTAGCAAATATACAAACGCATGTATGCGACTCGCCTTGAAACTTGTTGTCGCTCACATCGAAATGCGTCAAACTGACAAGATTACCAAGCTCCTTAGGCAATGCTCCTGTAAGTGAAAATATCAGCAAACATGCAACGCATGTATGCTAGGACATACAATCGCACCGGTGAACTTGTTCTTCCAAAACTGAAGTGTTTGCAAATTTACCAATTGCCCAAATTCGACCGGAATAGTGCCTGCGATTTGCGGAAAGTGTAAGTTAAACGCTGTTATGTATGAACGCTGTTATGTATGAACGCTGTTATGTATGATGGGGCAATGCTCCTGTAAAAAGTGAAAATGCTGGGACATACGACCGTTACCGTCAAGGCCCATGTTGAGCAGGATGAGCTTCTTGAGCTTGATAAAGACTGCCACGTCCGCTGTAATGGTCCCGCCAAAAACATTGCCCCCCAGATTAAGCTCTTCGAGTTTTGTGAGTGGTGAAAGTAGCTTGATCGTCTCTTGAAGTGGGGGTCCTGCGTACAAATGATTATACGAGTTTGCCCAACTTGAAGTGTGCATAGCGGATGCTGGCAGCACCTGTCAGCGCATTTCCCGACACGTTGAGGACAGTCAGGTTCGTGAGGTTACCGAGCGCCTCAGCGCGGAGTTGAAAACGCTTGCCTGGCGCGTGTGCGAGCACAACCATTGACAGTTATGAGAAACATAGCATGATCATAACGAAACATAGCAAAGTGCCACGCACCGTAAAGGCCTTTACGGGACAGTTGGATTCGCTGCCATCTGCCGGCCGTATGATCACGGACGGCTTTGGAGGTCGCATGCATCGCAGAGGCGTCATTGCCATACGCCAAGAACATGACGAGCTTGAACCAGAAAAAGGCCGGCATCGTCTCGACACGGCGCACCACGACGGGCTGCACGCCGTCGCCATCGTCGTCGGTCTTTGATTCCATCATCACCCGCTTGAGGACGCACACAGTTGCTCTCGCCGGTAAACGGGAGGCAGTGCACGACACAAAGGATGGGTGAGCTTTGTTGCGGTTTTGGGGTCGTGCTCCGTGGGCCACCCAATTTTCCAGAATTTCTGGAAAATGCGAAGTGTAGAATCGAAATCGTTGTTATGAAATCGTTGTTATGAAATCGTTTTTTGAAGGAGAGACTCGATTCGATCAGACCTTTCAGATTTTCAGATTCTGGATTACTTCGGAAAATGTCCGGGCGATCTATCTTGCAAATCATCACTGAGATGTTTTTTATCGTTTAAAAAACTAGTACAATTTAAGAAGTGACTCGATAGCTTGCTCAGACTCGGACTTGTTGTGCTCGGACTTAAGCTTCTTGCGCTCGGGCTCGAATATCTGCTGAACGAACTTGGTTTCTTCTTCTGTAAGAATAGGTAATTGTGGGATGTGGATGTAGTGATTGTTCGAGTTAAACCCCAGCGCAAGATGAAGGGTCATCTCCGAGATCTCCGAGACGCCCATCTGGGCATTCTCCGGGATCGCCTTCGGGGCCTTCGAGTTCAACTTGATAACCGGAGCATCATTGGGTGATTCGAACGCGGCAACGGCCAAATGCTGCTGCTTAATCCCCAGCGCAAGATCAAGGGTCATCTCCGAGATCTCCGAGACGCCCATCTGGGCATTCTCCGGGACCACCTTCGGGGCCATCGCATCAAATTCCCTTTTTGCCATCGTATCCGCGTCTGTGATTGAATTGTGACCGCAACGTATGGCTGGTGACGACGGGAAGGAACGGCGACGAGAGAAGGACCATGAGACAAGAGAAGGACCATGAGACGGCGGGAGACAAACCGGGGGCCTGCTGGGGGCAGCGGCAGGAGGGGAACCGGCGGCGGCGCTCTAACCTGGTGTGTTGAAGTGAAATGGTCGGCGCATATAATGAGTACGTACTGACAGTTACGACAGTTACTCGATAAAAGGGTGCGTACTCATATACGAAAGCGTCTGCTTCACGCCTACTCAGGTTGGTGTGTCGATACCCGCCCGTCTGTCGTCGCTCGCCGTCGGTCCCGTCTCCTCGTCACTGCCGTCGGTCCCGTCTCCTCGTCACTGCCGTCGGTCCGTTCCCCGCCGCCACCTGCCGCCACCGGTCTTACGTCAAAGTACTCGACCGCGCCAACCCTGTCGACCCCGTCAATCGTCAATCGCGCTTCTCTGCGATCGGAGGTGCTTGAGTACTGGCTTGCGCACCGTCGCCTGCGCCGCCTCGGTTTGATGCAAACAGCTATGGAAGAGATTCAGACAAAAATCGACGAGCTGAAGGAAACGATGCCAAGCGAGACGTACCTGCAGCTGTGCCAGGAGACAAAGCGCGTGCGCGAGAGCCAGGCGCACGAATCGTTGTTCGAGATCAAGTATACCGTCAACACGATCATCAGTACGACCTACGATGAAGGCGCGGAAGAATGCGCGGCGTGCAATCTGACGTCAGGGCTCGTGCAAACCAAGGTCCTGCGCGGCAAAAAGGATACCCTAACTTTTGCAAACGTGGGCAAGGAATTTGTCGCCGGCCGCCTCTATATTGATCCGGCCACGGGCAACCTTCATCAGCATTACAAACCTGGTGTCCAGTACT
>Ga0075441_10001606_pt1 | contig 10795 bp, 6 predicted proteins | sample CoawatmetaG00DNA_FD_71582 | JGI IMG/M metagenome (GOLD analysis project Ga0075441, IMG submission 71582) | Marine microbial communities from the West Antarctic Peninsula - Coastal water metaG002-DNA | ecosystem: Environmental > Aquatic > Marine > Coastal | place: Atlantic Ocean: West Antarctic...
CGTTCTCCAGAACTTCCTATTGTCATACTCAGTGCCGATAAAGATTTAACCCAGTTGGTGCGCGAAGGTGACATTTGCTGGGCATTTTTTAATAACAAAAAACTTGACTACAACACCATAAAGAAAAAATTTAAAGTCAAACCAGAGCAAATCGCTGATCAATTGGCTCTGACCGGTGACAAAGTTGATAATATTCCAGGAATCCCCCTAATCGGGCTAAAGACCGCTGCCAATTTATTAAGAAAGTATGGCGATTTGAAGACACTTCGGGCTAACTTGCATGAAGTCGGTAAAATGAAGTTTCGCTATGCAGGTCAGGTTCAACGCTCACTCATTGATAATGAATCAATACTCGATATCTCAAGTCCATTAACGCAAATCAATTGTCATATTGAGTCGATGCAAGATGTATCAATATTACGCCGACCCGCTAATCCTGAACAACTTCAAAAACTGATGGATTTTCATCAAATGGACTCTGCCCGCTCCAACCAGTGGCACGATTTTTTACAAACCAACAAACAGCCCATTAACTAAGTCATGGCCAAAGTTATATTATTCAATAAGCCTTTTCAGGTACTTAGTCAGTTTTCCGAATCAGGTGACAAAATGACACTCGCTAACTTTATTAAGGTTCCCAATGTCTATCCTGCTGGCAGGCTCGACTTCGATAGCGAAGGTTTGATGATATTGACTGACGATGGCCAATTACAAGCCCGCATTGCCAACCCTGATCACAAGCAGTCGAAGTGCTATCTTGCACAGGTTGAGAATATTCCTGATCAAAAAGCACTACTTAGTCTTAATAAAGGTATAAAACTAAAAGACGGTTTAACTCGTCCAGCAAGCGCTTGTTTAATCGAACAACCTGACTGGATCTGGCCACGAGATCCCGCTATTCGACAGCGTAAGGAGATTCCGACACAATGGCTTCAACTTGAAATTAAGGAAGGAAAAAACCGTCAGGTAAGACGAATGACCGCGGCTGTAGGTTATCCAACTTTACGTTTAATTCGTACAAAAGTTGCGGATTGGACTTTAGATGGCCTCCTTCCAGGCGAATTTCGACAGTTTTCAATTTAGGAGAAATCAACATCATGGCCAAAAAACTTAATCAACCACTGGGTGGAAATGATATGCCTCGCTTTGGCGGCATTGCCACCATGATGCGGTTACCTCATGTACCCAATGCACAGGGTCTTGATGTTGCTTTTGTTGGCGTCCCTTTCGACATCGGCACATCCAACCGCTCAGGTGCCAGATTTGGCCCTCGGCAAATTCGCAGTGAATCCTGTTTAATTAGGCCTTACAACATGGCAACCCGCGCTGCGCCATTTGACTCTTTGCAGGTAGCTGATATCGGTGATGTTGCTATTAATACGTTTAATCTAGAGAAGTCGATGGGCATTATTGAATCAGCCTACGATGACATTCTCGCACAGGACTGCAAACCACTCACAATGGGTGGCGATCACACTATTGCGTTACCCATTCTGCGCGCTATTGCCAAGAAGTATGGGCCCGTTGGAATTGTTCATGTTGACGCCCATGCTGACATCAATGACACCATGTTTGGTGAGCGTATTGCACACGGCACGCCATTTCGCCGCGCCATCGAAGAAAACTTAGTCGACCCCAAGCGCATGGTGCAAATTGGGTTACGCGCAACTGGATACGCAGCTGACGATTTTGATTGGCCTAGAGAGCAGGGCGTTCGGGTCGTTCCAGCCGAGGATTGCTGGTATCAATCACTTAAGCCGCTAATGGCTGAAGTCCGAGAGCAACTGAGCAAAGGGCCGGTTTATATTACTTTTGATATTGATGGGCTTGATCCTGCTTATGCCGCCGGTACCGGCACACCTGAAATTGGTGGTCTTTCAATTCACCAGGGACTAGAAATTATTCGGGGTTGTCGTGGTCTTGATATCGTAGGCGGCGATTTGGTTGAAGTCGCACCCGCTTATGATACGACAGGAAATACGGCACTGACAGCCGCTAATTTATTGTATGAAATGCTTTGTGTATTTCCAGGTGTAACGTATCGGACATAAACTGAATTGATGTTTAGTCTTTGGCGAGAGAAGGATATTTAAGGTAATCCAACCTTCATCATCTAATTAATAGCAGCAATAATGGTGCGCCAAAAAACGCTTAACCCATCATTAGTGATTCATTATCTCGCAATAACTGAGTGATAAAACGACAAACAGCGTCCACTCTTGCCACATCGCGGAGGTCCTCGTGAACCATTAACCAAAAGCTGCGCTGGACTAATATTTGATCCGGCAACACTGCTACCATCTGCGAATCATTTCCAGCCATAAAGCAATGCACCAATCCAAGTCCAACACCACTGTGAATTGCATTATATTGAGCATTCAAGTTGGTACTTCGAAACACAACATGCGCATTTTTGAAGGTACTTTCGAAATACCGTAATTCGGGCATCTCGATTAGATCATCGATATAACTAACAAAGTCATGTTGCATTAGGTCGTCGATGCTGATGATTTTGGGGTGGTTTTCGAGATAGTCACGAGAGCCATACAGTTTGAGTCGATAGTCACACAACTTCCAACCTTTTAATCGGCCACTTTCAGGGCGTGAAAACGTAATCGCTATATCAGCTTCCCGTTTTGACAAGCTAGTGCGACGGGTGTCAGCCATCAGTTCAATCTCAATATCAGGGTGCTCCAACCGAAACTCATTAATGTGGCGTGCAATTACTTGTGCACCAATGCCTTCTGAGGTTGATATTCTTACGGTTCCACTTAACCTCGCATCCTTACCTGATAAGTCTTGGTATAGCTGATTAGACTGAGATTCAATTTTTTCTGCCATCGGCAATAAGCGCATACCGGCATCTGTTAACTGGTAACCCGTCGGTGACTTATCAAATAGACGCACCTGAAGTTGCTTTTCTAGTGACGCTATTCGACGGCTGACCGTGGTGTGGTCTACCTGTAAGCGCAGCGCCGCTTTCACTAGCTTTCCCTGACGTGATAATTCGAGAAAATACCTTAGGTCATTCCAGTCGTACATGGCTATCTCTGTGTTTTTTTGCAGAATGAATCTGGATTATACCTCATAGATATGCATAAATATCAGGCCTATACTGCACACTGTTATTACAATTATTATTAAGAGACCTTTGCACGATCCAAAATTTATTCTAAGGTGAAACTTACGCTATGAAGAATTTATGTGAATAAACATCCGATTAAGTCAGTTTTTAATACCACCAAGAGATAAAATTACCATCGTCACTCAAATTTACTTGGAGTTCCACCATGAGCCAATCTACACCTGATCTTTACGAGCTTTATCATTTTATTAATGGCGAAAAAGTTGCCGGAACTAGCGGAGGAAGAGTGGGTGATATATTCAACCCTAGCCTCGGCGTTAAGTCTGCTGAAGTACCCTTAGCCTCTAAGGCTGACGTTGAGTCTGCCATTGCTGCTGCACAAGCTGCATTTCCAGCTTGGTCTGGCATGTCTGTTTTGGCTCGTTCACGCATTATGACAAAATTTGTACATTTGCTTTACAAACACCAGCATGAGTTGAGCGAATTGGTTTGTAAAGAACACGGTAAAGTTATCGAAGATGCTATGGGCTCAGTCTTGCGCGGTATCGAAGTGGCTGAATTTGCCTGTGGGGCACCGCATGCTCAAAAAGGCGAGTTTTCTGACAATGTGGGAAGCGGTATTGATATTTATTCAATGAGAAAACCATTAGGGGTTGTTGCTGGAATTACGCCATTTAATTTTCCGGCCATGATTCCACTGTGGATGGCTGGCATGGCCTTAGTTACAGGCAACACAGTTGTTATGAAACCCTCTGAGAAAGATCCGTCTTGTCCATTGCGAATTGCCGAATTGTTTCATGAAGCAGGCGGCCCAGCTGGCGTATTCAACATTGTGAATGGCGATAAAGAAGCCGTCGACACCTTGTTGAATGATGACCGTATCAAAGCCGTTAGTTTTGTTGGTTCGACGCCAATTGCGCAATACGTTTATGAAACGGCAACCGCTAATGGCAAACGCTGCCAAGCCATGGGTGGTGCTAAAAACCACATGCTAATCATGCCCGATGCTGATCTAGAAGATGTCGCTAACGCTCTAATGGGTGCTGCTTATGGCTCGGCGGGAGAACGCTGCATGGCTATTTCAGTTGGTGTTTGTGTTGGTGATGAAGTTGCTGACAAGTTAATTGCCATTCTAAAGCCTCGCGTCGAAGCATTACGCATTGGCCCAAGCACAGAAACCGGTCTTGAAATGGGTGCGTTAATCACTAAAGAACACCGTGAAAAGGTCATGAATTACATTCAAATGGCTGAAGACGAGGGATCAACTTTAGTTGTTGACGGTCGTGATTTCGTTTGTGAACGCAGTAAAAACGGTTATTTTCTAGGTGGCTCACTGATTGACAATGTTCAGTCTGATATGAAGTCTTACCAAGAAGAAATTTTTGGCCCTGTGTTGCAAATCATGCGCGTTGGTTCATTCGATGAAGGTATGGCACTTGCCAGCGACCATCCTTATGGTAACGGTACGTCTATCTTTACTAAAAGTGGCTCAGCAGCTAGAACTTATGCTGATAAAGTTGAAGTTGGCATGGTTGGTATTAATGTGCCGATCCCGGTACCCATGGCGTTCTATAGCTTTGGCGGTTGGAAGGCATCTGCTTTTGGTGACCATAATCAATATGGTATGGAAGGTTTACGTTTTTACACTAAGGTTAAAACCGTCACTGCTCGCTGGCAAGAAAAAGGCCTTGATGCAGAATTCTCGTTGCCTGTTTTAAAGTAAAATAACGTCATATTGCCGTCGAATGCCCGTTTAGCATTCGACGGCATTCATTTAGATTTAGTGCGTCGAGACATCACAATAAAAATTAAGCAGCAACTAGAGTTATTCATACTGTATTCGTAACTATGTCCCTTACGATGTTAGCGGTTGCTTTATTTTTGTCATCACTTTCCCCTTCTACTACAAGCGCTAGAGTGGTTGATATTGCTCACATTTTTCGATGTAGCTTTGGGTACCACGCGGCATCGGAACACGCGCATTGGCGATATAGTTGAGTAGACGCTTTCCTTCCCGCAGAAGTGCCTGACCTTTTCCTGTATGCATCAATAATAATTGATCAGCATCACCTGGCAAATTAGGTTCAAAAGTATCCAATGCTTCTGCCAGCCCTACAAAATTTGGCCAAATTCGAAATATGATGTCATCTTTTTTCATTGTTTCTGCAACCTGCTTTGCTGCATCAGCATAATCTCGAATAATAGGCTCACAAGCACTAAATAACTCATTCGCGTTAAACGTACTAATCATCTGGTCGCAAATTATGTCTATATCACGCTTACTTTGAGCTATTTTAATAAACCGAGATTCATAGAAATCAGAGGGTGTCATCGTAAAGGCCTTAAACGGCTCACCCCAAATTTCGTCGATACCTTCACAGCCAGAATAATGTTTAACCTGTTTACCTAATGCGAGCGCTTCTTGAAAGCAGGCGCTACATTGCCGCATCAATTCATTATCTCGGCTCACTTGAACGCCAAGTTCGCCTAAATCAACTATCGAGGTAAACAAGTCTGTCGCGCGATGGAACAATGAGCCCGCAAGCATTGCTGCATTCACTCGTTTACGGGCTGGGTTAGCTTCAGATTCATAAGCCATTCTAGCCTGATCAAGGCTTTTACCCGGCGTATTGATACCGCCCTCCGTATGGTGGAATGCGCGGCGAGTTAAACTGTCGATCAGCAGCTTGCGATTACTTAGAGTGTCGGAAAGCGGTTTGTAGTATCGGATCCAGTAACCGTAATAATAAATATAATCGGTTTCATCGATAATTAATCGGGTACCATTCGAGGGAGTCTTTTTCATGGAGTCAATGGTAAAAGGCCAAACATTGGATTAATGCACACTTCAAAAAATTGATTCATACATCATAAATCAAACGCCTCAAATCATCCATAAAATGCCCTCACCAAATACATATTATTGTATAAAAAAGATTAGCACTTTCTATGGAACTGTCACGTAAAAGAACCTGCAAATAGGCAGATCTCATTTTCACCTCTCTTCACAGAGAGTATCCTTCGGAGCCATTTAAAGGTCCATCTTAGTTAAATGTCTTGTTTAGAGCATTATGACCTTTATTTTCTACACTTCAGTATTCACAGTTTTTTGGCTTAAACTTCACAATTAATTTTTTCTAGCTCATGCTATGAGCTCAAATCAGCCTATAATCTGAATTCACTAAACCAGTGAGCATATCTCCGAGGCACTATCAGGCATGGCTTTATCCATTGTTAGTTCTAATCGTGTCGAAATACTTCAACAAAGCCTGTCCCACCGTATCTGTTCACAAATGCTGAGCAACCCTTTTGAGCCTGACATTATTGTTGTACCCACTTTTGCAATGGCACGCTGGCTTAATTTGAAAATTGCCCAGCAACAGGGCATTGCGGCCAATATTGAATATCCTTTGCCATCCGCGTGGATTTGGCAATTAGCCACAGCGGTTCTTAAAGATACTCCAAAGCAAGACCCCTTGTCACGTGATGCAATGGCTTGGAAAATTTTTCAATGTTTACCTGAATTAATCAACAACCCCGAATTTAATTCGATTAGTCGTTATTTACAGCAAGATGCTTCTAGTATTAAGTGCTGGCAGTTATCGACTCGTATTGCCGATGTTTTTGAACGCTACCAAAATTATCGACCAGACATGATTAGACTCTGGTCCAATGGTTCTGAGAATCATTGGCAGGCCTTACTTTGGCGGGTATTAATCAAGAATCAAACAAATCACTTTCAGAGTGTCATTCTTGATCAACTGCTGCTAACCCTACGGGGTCATTGCGACAAAGCCTACTTACCTGAACGGGTTAGCCTATTCGTTTTATCGAGCCTTCCACCTCAGTTTATTGATTTAATCCATGCGCTTGCCAAGCACACCATGGTTACACTTTATCTGCATAGCCCGACAGATCAATATTGGGCTGACTTAAAGAATCAAAAATCACAGTTGAAACTGCGCCTTTTAAAGCCGCAACAGTCACAGTACTTTGAAGCTGGCAACGAATTACTCACGTCTTGGGGCAGACAAGGTCAGACCCTGCAGGACTTGTTGCTCGATAACAATGAACTAATCACCAATGAATCCGATATCTATCAACCGCCTAATGGTTCAACTCTGTTGCAATCAATTCAGCAGAGTATTTTTGATCTTAATGACATTCCTGTAGCGACGCTTGCCGATGATTCACTCTCCATCCATGTTTGCCATAGTCCAATGCGAGAATGCCAAGTTTTACACGATGAACTGCTCAAACTGCTACACAAAAATCCCGCTTTAAGATTAGAAGATATTCTGGTTATGGTGCCCAACATTAGCCACTATGCGCCTTATATCGAAGCCGTATTCCAAGCCAGTGACAACAAAACTCAACCAACCCTCAGCTGGAATATATCCGACATCACGCTAGCGGATGAACATCCGTTGATCCTAACGTTTTTGCAGTTACTAAAATTGCCACAGAGCAGATTCTCATTGTCTGAGGTCCTAGCCTTACTGGATATAGACGAAGTGAGGAACCGATTTGATCTTGATGAACAGGCATTGCACAGTATCCGTAGTTTACTGAATGATGCTCAAATTCGGTGGGCTATCGATGCTCAACACAAACAGCAATTGGGGTTACCACCCACCATCGAAAATACTTGGGAGCAGGCAAAACAACGGCTATTTGCTGGCTATGCACTGCCCGATGACGGCTACTGGAATGGTATTGCGGCGCTTTCGCAAGTACAGGGTGAGGGTGCATTACATATTGGTAAGTTTTGGCATTTATTTGAATGCCTGCAACAATGGCGTAAACGACTAAACCAACCCCATAACTCATCAGACTGGCAGTCTTTGCTACTGTCTTTGCTTGATGAGTTTTTCCTTGAACTCAATACGGGTGATAGCCGACTTCAACATATTCGTGATGTTATTGCTGAGCTCGGCAATACTAGCCAAGCTGTGATGTCAGCTGAACTGATTTATGTTTGGCTGGAACAGCAGTTAGCCTCACAGGAAAAGGCCGGGCGCTTATTCTCGGGTGGCATTACCTTTTGCGGCATGCGCCCCATGCGATGCCTACCGTTCGAAGTAATCTGTCTGTTAGGAATGAATGATGGTGATTTTCCACGTCGCGACAATCGAGTCGACTTTGATCTTATGACCAGTAATTGGCAACCAGGCGATCCACTAAAAGGCGATGAGGATCGTTATCTAATGCTGGAAACGTTATTGTGTACCAGAAACACTCTCTACATTAGCTACTGTGGTCGAAGCTTAAAAGATAACGCTGAATGCATGCCTTCTGTTTTAGTCAGAGAATTGCTCGATTTCGTTGATCTTCATTGCCAATACAGCCCAAGTAATGACCTGAGCATGAGTCAACAAATTACGACCATTCATCCAATGCAGGCATTTTCTGAAGCCAATTTTCAATTTCCGCTGCAAGGTTATAGTTCGTATTGGTGTGATATTGCCAACCAATTGGCGTTACCTAAATCTAATCTGCTAAAAAGTGATTGGTCTCAACAAGCGCTAATACCCGTATCTGAAAGCACTCTTCACTCTACTCTCGATCTGCGTCATCTCTGTCGTTTTTTGAAAAACCCCATTGAATATTTTTTCCGCCAGCGTCTTAAAATTTATCTATCTTCCGATGATTCGACAATCGATGAAGAGACTTTTGATCTGGCTGGCTTAGAAAAATGGCATCTCAAACAACGTCTCGCCAATGATTATTTAAATCAAGTAGAAACTAACCAGCAACTCTTGTCAGCCGAAGGTTTGTTACCCCATGGTCCTGCAGCGAATAGCACCGTTACAGTACTAATGAATGCTCAGCATAATTTATTACAACAACTACAACCCTATTACAGTGAAAGGATTGAACCGAAGAGTTTTTCCTTGTTGTTTGATTCTGGTATTGAATTGAATGGTTCAGTTGAAAATTACTATCCTAAGTTAGGCTTAATGGAGTTTACCAGTAGCAAACTTCAAGGTAAGCACTTGCTATCACTTTGGGTTAAACACCTATTGATGTGTGCGGCTAATCAATTCAATGAAAACGAGACCAGCTGTTTATTTAGTGGTGATCAAACGTTGGTTTTTTCGGTCATTGATGCCGAGCAAGCCCATCAGCAATTGGCTGATTATGTCGATTTATTTGAACAGGGTACACAAGCGCCTCTCGCTATTTTTCCAGTTGCCAGTTATGCATTTGCTAAGAGCCTTAACCAACAAGGTAATACCGAAAAAGCTCTTGGAGTCGCTATTAAAACTTGGCAAAGTAGCCATTGGGGAAGCTACTCTGCAGGTGATGTTGATAATGCTTACGTTAAGTTGGCTCTGCGTAATAATCGGCTAGACCCACTGACAACTGAGCAATTTCAGGTGCAAGCTCAAACTCTCTACCAACTGGCTTTGAACAATGGTGATTTTTCGTGATTCCTAATCAGCCCGAAATGCTCAATGCTGAAAAAATGCTGAGTATTGATCTTTACGGCATTAAACTGATTGAGGCGAGTGCTGGTACAGGTAAAACTTACACCATTGCTAATCTTTATTTACGCTACATTCTGGAAGGCCGCAGCCCCTCAGAAATTTTAGTTGTAACCTTTACCAATGCCGCCACGGAAGAATTACGGGGCCGTATTCGGGCGCGGTTATTTCAAACCCTTCAACTATTTGAAACACCCATTGCAACATCCGATCAGTTTTTAAATGCGATAGTCAGCCAATGGCAAACTTTCGACCCTACCCAACAGGCATTGTGGTTTGATCGTTTGCAGCTATCACTGCGTTGCATGGATGAGGCATCAATCTGGACCATTCATAGTTTTTGTCAACGAGCGATGCAAGATCACGCATTGCAAAGCAATCAGTTTTTTGAAACCCATTTAATGGCCGACGATCGATTGCTTTGGGACCAAGCGTTGAAGGACTGGTGGCGTTCACAAAGTTACTGTTTAGAAGCGTCTGATTGGGTGTTATTTGAATCATCACTTGGCAATGTGCAAACATTTATCAAGCTTCAACAAGAAATTCGTAATAGTCATGCGGTTAAGTGGTGCCCGGTTGTTCATAAAACACTAGCTGATCTGTATGATGAATGGAACGCACTAGGCCTTGAAGTGAATCAACTCGCCGATGCATGGCAAATTCATCGGGATACAATATTTGAGGTATTGCTTTATTCTAAAGCCTTATCGCGAGGTGTTAAGCTTCCGTATCATAAAGATAACCTTGAAGAATTTATAGCTGAAATTGATCACTGGCTTCATCTTGATCAACCACCCTCTATTCAGCCATTCACTCTACCCAGTAATGCCAAATATTTAAGCACCACTGAGTTGTATGCACACTCCAAGCCTAGCCTAAAAGGTAAAGATTCTGCTTTAGATCATTCGTTTTTTTTGGCCATAGATGATTTTTTAAGCCAAGTAGTGCAGGTTCAATCAGACTTTCGTTCAGTTGCGCTCTTAAACGCTTTTGAGTATTCAACTGAGAATGTCCGCGAACAAAAAAATGCCAGCCGCTCACTCGCTTATGACGACCAATTAAGCCTTCTACTTGATGCGCTTCGACAGCCCCAATCTGATAAGTTAATAGAAGACCTTCGGTCGCATTTTCCAGTCGCGATGATTGATGAATTTCAAGATACTGATTCGACTCAGTATGAAATTTTTGAACGCCTGTATTTTTCACAACATCATTTAAGCCT
>Ga0075441_10001610_pt1 | contig 10786 bp, 13 predicted proteins | sample CoawatmetaG00DNA_FD_71582 | JGI IMG/M metagenome (GOLD analysis project Ga0075441, IMG submission 71582) | Marine microbial communities from the West Antarctic Peninsula - Coastal water metaG002-DNA | ecosystem: Environmental > Aquatic > Marine > Coastal | place: Atlantic Ocean: West Antarctic...
GCTGGCGGTTAAGGCATCCAGCTCCGGCTGCACTTCATTGAGGGTATCTTGGTCGTTTTCTTCAACCGCCAGATCAAGTAACTCACGGGCGTCTACTAAGCCGGAGTCCATAGTGTCGATGGTATTCACCACACCCTCAAGCAAAGAGCGCTCTTTACCTAAGGCCTGAGCTCGGTCAGCATCATTCCATACATCAGGTTGTTCAAGCTCACGTTCTACTTCAACTAAACGTTCTTGTTTGCCAACATAGTCAAAGATACCCCCTAAGCACATGGGTGCGCTCAGCTAGGTCTTTCATGGCTTGGATGTAGGGATTGATTTCAAACATTATGGCATCACCAGCAAAGCAGGCGCTCTAGTTAGTACAAATTTATGGCGGCATTATACCCGATAGTGGTGATTTTTGGCACCGTTTCCCCATCACTTTATAGGCGTCTTTATTAGCAACTTTAATGACCACTGCTCAAAGTCATTGGTTTTTAGGTAGCCATCGGCTGACTATCAAAAAAATGTATTTATTGGGTGGATTTATGTCGCGCAAAAAGTATTTGTGAGACCAAGACATTGGCACTCCTTTGCTCCTAAGAAGCTACCCATCTGCAATACCATGACGCACAATCATGCAAGGTTAAAGGCCACCAGAGAAGCTAACTGGCATAAACTAATTAAGCTGAGGGAACTCAATTTTTGGACAGCGGTCCATCACCACAGTAATGCCAGCAGCCCTTGCCTTGGTAGCCGCATCTGCATGGTAAATGCCTAACTGCATCCACATCACCTTAGCCCCAATAGCAATGACCTCATCAGCCAAATCTGGCATGGCTTCACTGGCACGAAAACAATCCACCATATCCACATGCATGGGAATAGCCGCAAGGTTTGGGTAGCAGGTTAAACCTAAGATGGTCTGATGCTGAGGGTGTACCGGAATAATATGGTAGCCCTGCTGTTGCAGGTACACAGCCACTTGATGACTGGCACGGTGAGGCTTGGGGGACAAGCCTACCACCGCAATGGTTTTTACCTGATCACGAATGTGTTTAATATCATTATTGGTTAAGCCGTCAATAGCCATACATTATTCACCTATATAAACACAACCAGAGGTGCAGGTTTCTTTCAACTCTAAGCGTGCAAGCTGGGGCAGTAGTGGTTTCAGCTGTTGCCAAATCCATTGCACCATGACTTCGCTAGTCGGGTTCTCTAAGCCTTTAATGTCATTTAAGTAGTTATGATCTAACTGTTCATAAAGGGGTTTAAAAATCTGCTTAATATCGCCAAAATCCATAATCCAACCCGTTGTTTCACCTACAGGGCCCGTCACCACAATGCGTAACTGAAAGGTATGGCCATGCAAACGACCACACTTGTGCCCTGCGGGAACGTTAGGTAAAAAGTGCGCTGAATCAAAGCTGAAGTCTTTGTATATTTCCATTAACGGATGCCTGTAATTTTGTGGGTTTGCAAACTCAAACGCCATTGAGGGTGGCGCAAGCAATAATCAACCGTTTGTTGCACATAGTTATCGTCATCATTCGACGTGGCTATGTAAGACTTATCTAAAGGCTGCAGGTAATAATGTTCAAATTCAAAATCAATAAATTGTTCTGGCATCGCTTGGCGCTGTGGGTACACCAGTTTAAGTTCGTGACCCGTGGTTTGCACAACTTTAGAGCTGCCTTTAGGGCTTACGCAAATCCAGTCAATGGTCGCAGGTACGGGTATGGTGCCATTAGTTTCTATGGCAATTTCAAAACCTTGGTCATGTAACTCGTGCACCAAAGCTTGATCTACCTGCAACATCGGCTCACCCCCCGTAAGCACCACAAGGGGCTGACCCGGCATACCTTCTGGCCAACAGCTGGTAATTAACTGAGCCAACTCTTGGGCCAGGTAACGGCCGCCTAAAGTACCATCAACACCCACAAAGTCAGTGTCGCAAAAATCACAGATGCTAGCACCACGGCGCGCTTCACTGCCAGTCCACAGATTACAGCCTGCAAAACGACAAAATACCGCAGGCCGCCCTGCTTGTCGGCCTTCGCCTTGTAGAGTATAAAAAATTTCTTTAACAGAATACAACATTAGCGTGACACGTAGGGTACTGGGTCGGTAAGACCCGCTTGAGAAAAGGCATCTAAGCGCTCAACACATGAGCCACATTGACCACAGGCTTTTTGTTGGCCCAAATAACAAGTCCAAGTCTGCCGATAATCTAAACCCATGGCCAAGCCAGCTTGCAGAATGGCCAATTTACTGGCGTGTAAAAAGGGGCTGATAATCTGCACGTCATCGTAGTTAGCAATAGCAGATACCACATTCATGGCGTCAACAAATTCAGGGCGGCAGTCGGGATAAATATCATGGTCACCCGCGTGGGCCCCATAAAACACTTGGGTCGATCCCAAAGATACCGCGTAACCAATAGCCATGGATAATAAAATCATGTTGCGGTTAGGCACCACCGTAGACTTCATATTATCTTCTTCGTACTCTCCCTTGGGAAGGTCTATGTCGGTAGAAGTTAGTGATGAGCCTTGCAGCAATTGGTTGATCGCGGTGATGTCGACTAACTTATGCGACACTCCTAAATCTGCACACACCCTAACTGCCACATCAAGCTCTTTACTATGGCGCTGACCATAGTTAAACGACACCGCATGCACCTCATAACCCTGCTCTAAAGCAAGGTGTAATACGGTGTAAGAGTCCATTCCACCGGAATAGATAACAACTGCTTTTGGTTTCATGTGGCGGCTAATCTGCAATACAAATAATTAAGCCGCGCAGTATACCTTATGCGTAGTGTTTACGCACTTTTCGCTAGCTTAACTTGAACCAAAGCCTGCAAAATGGCTTGCACCCATTGGGGCCGATTTAAAGTATATAAATGTACCTGATTAAGCCCCTGCTCAGCTAGCTGCTCAATCTGCTTGAGGGCAATTTCAATCGCTAACTGAAACTGATCGTTGGAATCACTGAAACGATCAAATTGGGTCACAATAGTCTTTGGCACACTCGCACCACAACGCGCAGAAAAGCGTTGGATGGCTGCAATATCGTGAATCGGCATCACCCCCACCACCATCGGCACATCGATGGCAAGCCCACGGACTCGGTCAGCAAACCTAAACAAAGTCTCAGTGTCATAGCAGTACTGGGTCATAATTTGACTCGCTCCAGCAGCCACCTTTGACGCTAAATGCCCTAGGTCTGCATGACCACTGCTAGCCTCAGGATGAGTCTCGGGATAAGCTGCTACAGAAATAGTACCCTCAAACCAATGCCGCAGGCCTGCAACTAGATCAGCGCCATAAGCATAGCCTTGTGGGTGCGGAATGAATGGACCATGTGGGCTATCTCCTCGCAAGGCGACAAGATGATTTACCCCGGCACTAGCAAAGGCTTGAGCGGCCTGATTAACTTCCATGGCGCTGGCTCCCACTGCAGTAATATGAGCAGCGGCAATTTGACCTCGCTGCTGCAGGCGCTGAATAGCGCTAAAACTCTCCGCTTGGCTCGACCCCCCTGCGCCATAGGTCATGGAACAAAACTCAGGCTGCCAAGGGGACAGTGTCGCAAGGCAGGTATCTAGGGCCAGACTGCTGACATTGGATTTAGGGGGGAAAAACTCAAACGAATAGCGACCACTCAAAACATGCTCCCGCGTTAACATAACAAATTAAAGGAACGCTATTATGTCAGCTTGGCTGAGATGTCTGGGTGAAAGCTTGACCTCAAAGATGAATGTTATTCAAGTTATTGCGACTTAACGCAGGCTTACAAAGCCATCGATAATACCAGCAGCGCCAACAACTCAGCCACTTCAATACTTGCACCAGCTGTGTCGCCAGTCCAGCCATCGATTCTCTGCATCATCAAACGACGCATTAGGTAATAGCCAAGGGCAAGGGTGAGTAACAGTGCCAATGATAAGCCAAAATTCTGATATAGCATGAATAAAACTAATAAACAGCATAACAACCAAACCCATTTTTCCTGCGCTTGATTCTTAACTTCAGTGCCCAAGCCCTGAGCCCTAACATAGGGGGTGTGAACCACTAGCAGCATCACCTGCAAACGCGCCAACACGGGCACTAGCGCCAGCACCAGCCAGCCCCAAGACGGTGTTGTTTGAAGCTGTGCAAGCACCTCACTTAAGGCCAGCCACTTGAGCAATAATACCAGCACTAAAACCACCACTGCAGATGGGCCACAGGTCGGATCTTTCATCAAATCAAGGGTTCGTTGCTTATCACCAAAACCACCTAACCAAGCATCGGCACTATCAGCCAAGCCATCCAAATGTAGCCCACCCGTTACCCATACCCAAAACACCAGCACCAACGCTGCCTGCATTTGTGCACTCACGTTCACTTCAAACCAGCCAAGCATGACTGGCAACACTATGAGCCCCACCCCAATAACACCGCCGACAACGGGATAGTAGAGCAGCGCCTTACCTGCCACTTGTGGTGATGGCATGGTATTAGCGATAGCAAATAGGCGGTGAACAGGTAAGCGAGTTAAAAATTGAAAAGCCAGAATTAACGCATGAAAGTGTTGTTTGATCATGAGCCAAAGTCCTGTTTGGCGGCAAAATCTAGGCTGATGTGATAATCGGGCTGCCCTGACTCACCTACAAAACTAGCCACGTTTAAACACACCACACCACCATAGGGCACCTCCAAATTAAACAACGCCCGTGGTTGCATTTGTAACAGCACGCTGAGTATGGCTCTAATAACACCCCCATGGGTGACCATAAGTAAATGCTTACAATCTCGCGCCAAAGCCTGCTGTAAGTGTTCGTGCAGCGACGCCATGGCTCGGCTTTGCACTTGGGTAACCGACTCTCCATTGGGCGCAGAGGCCTGCATTGGGTTATCCCAAAAGGCTTTGACTTGCTCGGCATGGGTGCGCCAAACTTCACTACGCAACTGCCCATCCCAGTCACCAAAAGACATCTCTTGTAAGCGCGCATCCAACAATTCGGGCAGATCATGCATCGCAGAAAAAGCGGCACAGCGCTGTAAGTCAGAACTCACTAGGTAGTCCACCGGCACGGCAAAACCAAGACTAGCCTTGTGCATCTGCTGCAACCCCTCATCGGTGAGTGCAACGTCCGTATGGCCCCGATATATATCGCCTCCTTGGGTCATGCCATGGCGTAACAAACTCACTCGCATCATGCAAACCCTATCTAGGTGGTTTTTTCAGAAACCGAAGCTTCTGCAAAGGTCGCCATTTCATTATGGGTGGCACAAGCGCTTTTAAGAATAGACAAAGCCACCCCAGCGCCACTACCTTCGCCTAAACGCATACCCAGATCAAGTATGGTGTCGGCACCCAGTGCCGTCATCATGGTTTGATGGCCTGGCTCAGCAGAGGCGTGGGCAAAGAACATCCATTGGGTTATTTGCGGCTGCATCTTAGTCGCCAAAATAGCCGCCGAAGTGGTAATGAACCCATCTACCAAAATAGTGATACCCAATTGCGCTGCACGAATGTAAGCGCCCACTAACGCAGCAATTTCTAAGCCACCAACATGGCGCAAGGCCTCTAATGGGGTGGTCATAGCAGCCTCATGTTTGGCCAACGCGGCCTCTATCACCCGACCTTTACGACCCACCCCTTGGGCATCTAGACCAGTGCCGGGGCCCACTAAACTAGCCACACTCTGACCCGTAGCCCATGCAGCTAATGCGGTAGCGGAGCTGGTATTAGCAATACCCATGTCACCACCAATGAAAACAGCAGCCTTATTAGCTGCGGCACGATCTACTGCAGCCTTGCCGGCAGCCATCGCATGGGAAAGTTGCTCTAGAGTCATGGCAGGTTGTTGAGAGAAATTAGCAGTGCCCGGCATAATGGTGTTATCAACCACATTTTTCATGGTCGATAGATGCACTACGGTGCCCAAGTTCACGACCTCAAACTGGGCATTATTTTGTCGTGCTAAGGCACATATTGCAGCTCCACCACGGGAAAAATTCTTTACCATTTCTGCGGTCACTACCTGTGGAAAAGCCGAAACCCCCTCTGCTGCAATGCCATGATCACCCGCAAAAACCACAACTTGAGCATGATCAACATTGGGTTTTTCTAACCCCTGCATAGCGCACAAGCGCACTGCCATGGCTTCTAAACCCCCTAAAGATCCAGGTGGTTTGGTCAACTGTCCTTGGCGCTCCATACCCTGTTGCTTGGCCTTGTTATTAAGTGCTGCTAACGGGTGATTAATCCACTCAAAAGTCATAATTGTGCATACTTCCAGTTAATGTGTCGGTTTATTTTTTTAAATTTAAGGGTAATCCTGCTACAGCTAAAGTCACTACATCGCATACCTGCGCTAAGCGCTGATTCATGAGCCCTGAATAGTCCTGAAATTGACGGCTCAAGGCCCCCATGGGTACGATACCAGAACCGACTTCGTTGCTCACTAAGATAAGCTGATGCTGGGTGCGCTCTACTTGACCGATGAGTTGCTCCAACAAGGTATCAACATCAGCAGCCTCCCTGCACAAGTGATTGCTAAGCCATAAGGTTAAGCAATCCACCAGCACACAACACGGGGCCTGGTCTAAGTCTAATAGGGTCTGACTCAGCGCTAGTGGTTCTTCGACTAAGCGCCAGTGATGAGGTCTTCGTTGCTGATGCAAAGCCACACGCTGAGCCATGCTACCCGGCTCATCACTAGAAGTGACTTCAGCGGTCGCCACATAAATGACGTCTAAACCACTGTTGATAGCCGCTTGTTCGGCTAGGCCACTTTTTCCTGATCGAGCGCCACCTAAAAATAACTGTCGCACTGGGGCTTGAGACGTCATAAAGAGTATCCGTAAAGCGTGTGTTACTTATTGGTGCATCAGTTTATCGCGATCTTATGCCTATGAATACTCAAAAGCGACCCGATTAAATCAATCTTAGAAGATACCCCTTGTCGGGTATTGGCCCTATGGGTAAACTTGCGCAACTATTGAGGAGAATGATTATCAAAAAACCTGTGAGCAACGAAAAGCACCAACAACGTATGGTTAAGGTGAAACAGCAAATAGACAAAAAAATTGCTAACGCCGACAAAGAACAAGGCGTGTCTGTGTTACTTACTGGCAATGGTAAAGGCAAAAGCAGCTCTGCCTTTGGCATGCTGGCTCGCAGCCTAGGCTACGGCCACAATTGTGCCGTGGTGCAGTTTATTAAGGGCGACTGGGAATGTGGTGAAGAGCTCTTTTTCAGCCAACTGCCGCTTGTTTCTTATCACGCTATGGGCGCAGGATTTACTTGGGAAACACAAAACCAAGCGGCCGATAAAGCTGCGGCTGAAAAAGCATGGGCACTGGCGGCCTCTCTGTTAGCCGACCCTAACATCGATTTTTTAATTTTGGATGAACTTACCTATATGTTTAACCACGGTTGGTTAGACCTAGACAAGGTTGCGCAAGCGATTAGCGAGCGCCCTGCTGACATGAACTTGGTGATTACTGGCCGCGGTGCGCCAGAGGGTCTGATGGCCGTATGTGACACAGTAAGTGAAGTGAAAGACGTTAAACATGCGTTTAGAAATGGCATTAAAGCCCAGCGCGGCATTGAATTCTAAACTACACTTTATCATTATTACATGGCTGTGGAACTTTCCCATTAATACTAAAATCGGGCCTCTGTTAGCGCAAATCGCCAACCAGCAAGAAGCGAGTCTAAAGCGTTTGTACGAACTCACTAATGCGCATCTATTTGCGCTTGCGTTACGTATATTAAAACAAAGGGACCTAGCAGAAGACTGCTTACAAATGGCGTTTGTGAAAGTGTGGCATAAAGCTCAACAATTTGACGCCACTAAAGCCAAGCCTATGACTTGGCTCAACGCCATTGTGCGCAATCAAGCATTGGACCTATTGCGCCAAAATAAGCACCAGCAACTGCATGATACCGATGATAATACCCTCAACGAGCTGGCTGACCAGAGCGCCAGCCAAGAACAACAAGTTACTCTGGCACAAGAGCAAAGGGCCATTCACCAGTGTTTAGCCAAGCTCAAAGAGCAACAGCGCCAGTGTTTGCAATTGGCTTATTTTGAAGGTTTAGCGCATCCTTTGGTAGCGGCCCGACTTGATCAGCCTTTAGGTAGCATTAAAACTTGGATTAGACGTGGTTTATTGGAATTAAGAGAATGTCTGAAACATATAATTTAAGTCAACTAGAAGATATCGATTTAGCAGCCGCTGAGTATGCTCTGGGCAGCCTCGATACTGAGCAAAAAGCACAATTTGAGGCTTTATTGGCTGTCAGCCATGACACTCAAGTTAAAGTCGCTCAGTGGCAAGAACACCTGCAACAAGGCTTACATAACTTTGAACCTGTTGCCGCACCAGCAAAACTATGGCCCCGCATTGCCACCCAACTGGGCCATCAATCCCCTTGGCATCGTTGGGCTAATAACATCAAACTATGGCAGGGGTTGAGTGCCTCAGCTTTGGCTTTATGCCTAGTAATGGCGATATCTCCTTGGACTAGCACAGTTAACATTGGTGATCACAGCAGTCGCCTAGCGCTGGCGCCTACAAGGTCGCCTGACTTAAACTACGTCATGTATAACGCCAATAAAGTTCCTGCCTGGATCATCAATGCATCCTTAGAGCAACACCAAGTGTCCATCGACACGATCGCCCCCGACCCAATGGAGGCAGGCAAAGTGTGCGAGCTTTGGTTAATCATCGATGCTGGCGAGCCTGTTTCTCTTGGTATGCTCCCCAAACAAGGGCGTATGCAAGTGGCATTTAATGAACGCATTACGTCTTTAAAAAACTGGCAAAAGTTAGTGCAACAAGGCAAACTGGTGATTAGCGTTGAAATCCCTGAAGGCGCCGAAAGTGGCTATAACATGGGACCTGTGCTTTCTGAAGGACCCTGGGTTAGCGCTATGGCGGGACCTACTATCAACATTTAGTGGCCCACACCTATAAGACGAGCATCAGCTCAAGGAGTCAGTCGCCACCAGCAAGGCAAGCACTTTGGGTAAACTGACCAGCATAAAGGCTAGACAAAAAAAATGGCCTGAGTAAACTCAGGCCATAAAATCGCCACTAATACTGTGGAAAGCTTTTGTACTCTACCCACAGCCACTCATATTGCCAAGTAAATGGCTTAAAAATCAGAATAGTTCCTAAGCTTATTTGCCTTACTTATCAATGTACTTATACGCACATCTATACGCGCACTCATGCGCACAACTATACGCACAACTATACGCGCAACTATACGCACACCTTTACGCGCCCCTTTACTCCCATTTATAATTACCTTTAATTTTATATCGAGACCTATACTATGGCCATTGCTTTATTTTTTGGTTCTACCACCGGCAACACCGAAGACATTGCCGACCAAATCCGTGACACTTTAGGTTCTGATAAGGTTGATATTTACAACGTCGCGGATGATTCCGTGAGTCTAATGCTTGAGTACAGTACCGTTATTTGCGGCATCCCCACGTGGGACTATGGTGAATTGCAGGCTGACTGGGAAGATATTTGGACAGAAATAGACGCGTTAGATCTAACAGGTATAAAGATGGCTTTTTTTGGGTGTGGCGACCAAATCGGTTATCCTGAATGGTACCAAGATGCGATGGGTTTATTGCATGACAAGTGCATGGGCCTAGGCGCCACTGCCATTGGCCACTGGCCAACCACGGGCTATGACTTCGAAGTATCTAAAGCGGCCAATAGTGATGGTAGCCAATTTATTGGCCTAGCCGTGGATGAGGACAACCAGCACGAACTCACAGATCAGCGTGTCACTGCTTGGTGCCAGCAACTATTAGAACAAATAAATGAGACTTAATTATGCCTACTGATGGGCCCTTAGCTGGTTATCGGGTGATTGAATTAGGGCAACTGCTTGCCGGCCCTTTTGCAGGTTGTATGCTGGGTTATTTTGGTGCCGAAGTTATTAAAATAGAAGCACCCAATGGCGGCGACCCTATTCGTAATTGGCGTCAAATGAAAGATGGCACCTCTTTATGGTGGTATTCATTAGCTCGCAATAAAAAATCAGTCACAATCGACTTAAAAACCGCAGCGGGCATTGCCTTAGTTAAGCAACTCATTAATTCAGCAGACATTGTGATTGAGAATTTTCGTCCAGGTGTAGTAGAAAACTGGGGCATTGGTCCCGCTGAATTTGAGCAATCAAACCCTAAACTGGTATATGCTCGTATCTCAGGATATGGTCAAACAGGCCCTTATTCCAGCAAGCCAGGTTTCGCCTCCGTGTGTGAAGGCATTAGTGGCTTTCGTTATGTTAACGGCCATCCAGATGAAACGCCCGTGCGGCCTAATCTGAGCATTGGTGACACTATTTCGGGCATCCATGCCGCCCTAGGTATCTGCATGGCTTTACTGGAACAAAAAACCAGCGGCACAGGCCAAGTGGTGGATGTGGCTTTGTATGAATCGATGTTTAACTTAATGGAAGCCGTGATTCCAGAATACGATGGGGCCAATGTCATTCGACAACCTTCAGGTAGCACCGTTACTGGCATTGTACCCACCAACACCTACCGTTGCTTAGACGGCAAGTACGTAGTGATTGGCGGCAATGGCGATTCTATCTTTCAGCGCTTAATGATAGCCGCAGGCTACCCAGAAATGGCCCAAGATCCAGCCTTATCTTCCAACGCTGGCCGCGTAACGCACGAGTCTGAGATCGATCAAGCCCTGCGTGCATGGTGTGCAGATAATGATGCCACCAGCATCCTGCAAATCCTCGATACCCATCGAGTGCC
>Ga0075441_10001614_pt1 | contig 10773 bp, 3 predicted proteins | sample CoawatmetaG00DNA_FD_71582 | JGI IMG/M metagenome (GOLD analysis project Ga0075441, IMG submission 71582) | Marine microbial communities from the West Antarctic Peninsula - Coastal water metaG002-DNA | ecosystem: Environmental > Aquatic > Marine > Coastal | place: Atlantic Ocean: West Antarctic...
ATATATATGTATGTATATACCATCGAAGGTACTATACCAGGTATACTATATAATATTTAATATTAATGGTATACAAATACAAAATTAAATTCTTTTTAAATTATAGCTACTCTAAGTGCAAAATATTTCACTCTACTCCAGAAGTCTGTCAAATCGTTTCCTCATTGCTACATCTGAAACGTTGCATTCAATTTTTTGGGCAGCAAATCTTTTTTTTCGTTCCGTATTCTTTGCAATCAGATCCTGTGTTTGTTGAGAGATGTGTAATAGATTGGCTGGAGTTGGAAAAAATAAGTCTTTGCTAGATTTTTTTAAATACGGTACCTCTCTTTGTTGTTTTAGTGTTGATGTTTGTTTCGATTTGTTATTGTTATCTTTCTTTTTTCTTGTATCTTCATATTTTCCCCGTAGAAATAAAGACGACGGCGACGACAGCGACGACGGTGAAGACGGCGACGGTGAAAACGGTGAAGACAGCAACGACGGCGAAGATAGTGGGGATTTGATTGGTTGTTTTGGTGTTGGTGTTGGTTTTGATTTGCTGTCTTTCTTTTTTCTTGTATCTTCATATTTTTTTCGTTTGAACGACGATGAGGTTTTTATTTTTACTATCGATACATTCCTACTACCATTGTTTGATTTTAAAATACCAGAGTTTTTTAAGAGTATTTTTTTATTCACCATTGCTAATGTTGTTGCTTTCTTTTTCTTCTTTGCTTCCAGCACAAAAGATGGTGATGTCGATATGGTTTTTTCTTTTTCTTTTTCTTTAAAAATTGATTTTGTTTTTGGAGGTGGCGAGTCATCCCATTCATGTTCTTTGGGTTTCCAAACTTGTTGTGCCATATTTTTTTGCTTTCTTCCTGCCATTTTTAATTTAGTGCTCTGTTTAGCTTTTGATATTATTAGCTTGGTCACAGGAATATCTTCTTTGTGCATAAGCTCAGATTCAACGTTTCGGGCCATTGATTCTTTCATTGAAATAAACATTTCTTGTGTTCTACGAAGCTCCAGTTGGTACCATTCTACTTTTTCTTCAAACGTTTGGTTTTGTAGTAATATTTTTTCTTCGTTGTCAATCTTCTTTTGCAATCTGTAATTTAGATCTTTGATTTGACGTTCGTACTCCTTTTGTTTTGATTCATATTGCTGTATATTTGATATCGCCATATCTCTTTCCTTAATTACATTCGTATAAGCAGTACGATAGCTGTTGGCCAGTTCCTTTCGTTCCTGTAGCAAATTCGTAATTATATCATTCTCAGACATCGGGAATGATTAGCTTGCAACAATGAAAACAAAAAATGCGAGACTATATCCAAACCCAAATCTTGATTCAACATTTGGTTACTCGACACCTTTCACCTTGACCTTCGACCTTCTACTTCTGATCGAAAAAACCCAGCCGTTTACAACATCGAACACACACAATGACATAATGTATCACACCGATCACAGTCGTCCACCACATCCAAAACGAAGCAATTCCAACAGTGCTTCCAGACGTTCCTCAACCAACAGACAACGAGTTCTTATCATTTTTGGCATGCAACAAGATTTCTTTGCGACTCTTTCGACCACTAACAATCGTTCATCAGTATTAAAAAGAGGAGCTTTCGTTAACATTAATCGTCCTGGTGCAATTCCAGTACCCGATGCTACTCAAGTAGCTACTGGCATTCGAGAACTGTTAAAATTGGATTTTGATGCTGTTATATGGTGTCAAACATGTCATCCTATTCATCATTGTTCGTTTTTAGAAAATAACCCAGGAAGTCAAATTGGTTCGTTTGAATTTATGCTGGGTAAAAGTCGAGCATCATATCTAACCAGAAGACAAGTATCGTATGGTTTAGATCGCGCAGGCAGCACAAGTTCGACTAACAATGCAATAAATACTGCTAATTCAAATGTTGGTGCAAGAGATACAGCAACAACAACAACATCACAACAATATTCCAAAAAAAAAAGAACTCGTTTACAACAAGTGATTCGTCCAACTCATTGTGTTGAAGGTACACGTGGTGCTGAATTTCATCCAGATGTTCGACCATCACCAAGAGATAAAATTTTGAAATCATGCACCAATCCACAATCGCAGAGTCCAGCTGTACCAAATAAGTTGCATGCTGTTCTTCAAAGTATTCCTAATTTAGGTGCTGTATATATTGCTGGTATTGGAATTTCATCTTTCGTAGATAAAATGCCAAGAACATTATTAAGAATAATGCCATCTCTACAAATATATGGTTTAATTGACTTGTGCAAACTATTAAATATGGGTGATAACGGTCAAGTACGTCAAACAGACATGGAAGAGTTACAACTAAGATTTGCAAGAGCTGGAATTCGACCTTTGCGTAGTGAAATACTTCTTGCCGGAATTGGATATCGACAATTGGAAGGAACAGTAGGATTGCATTGGGATGATTTTGTACAAGCACTTGCATCACATCTCAGTATAACAGATCTTGCTATGAATCGAAACGTGTTATTGGAACTGTTACATCACCGTGAAATACATATGCATAATTCAATGCCGTCACAAGATTGGCTTGTTCGTGCTGGCTTTTGGAATCCTGGTGTAATTGATACTCTTCACGATGTTAGTGGTGAAAATTTACTACATGCCGCAGCAAGATTAGGTGATGTTGTATTTGTACAAGAACTATTGGGTAACGGTGGAAAAGCATCCAAACAAACAGAAACAGATCCTCATCATCATGTTGTACCTGCAAAACTTAAAATAAATATTAAATCAGCATTTGATCTACCAAAATCAGATTTATTAGGATTATCTGATCCATATGCTGTTATACGTATTGGACCTACTGATGTACCTTGGTTATCGAAACCATTAGAAATTGGACCAACGGAAGTCAAATACAAAACATTAAATCCCGTTTGGAACCAATCCTTTGTAATATCTACAGATGATCTTTCCACCACAGATGCTGTATTGGAGTTAGAAATACGTATATTTGATAAAGATCAGATGTCAGCAGATGATTTACTTGCCGAAATTCGAATTCCTATTACAAGAAGAAATTGTCCGGAAGAAAAATATCCATTAGATAAATGTAAAACAAAAGCATCAATCTGTTTAAGTTGGCAAACGACGTATACAACTAAATCACTTGCTCGCCATCACAATTCAAATGCCGAAACATTGTGTTCTACTTTATCAAAAGAAGGACACAATGTCTTATCTCTTGCTGTTGCTAAAGGTCATGGAGCGGTTGCTTCTATGTTAGTAAGGTCTGGTCTCGCAACACAAGAACATATCAATCATCGGGTTGCTGAGGATCGTGGTCTAACACCATTAATGTATGCATGCTTGAATGGTGACAAGGAAACAATCAAATTATTATTGGCGTTTGGTGCTGATCCTCGTGCCAAAAGTCTAACTGGTACTCCTGCCATTTTATTTTCTACTTTTAGTGCTAATCAAAATCATTTAGATTCTTTTGAGACTTTAATTAAATCTGTTTCTTCTCACTCTAGACATGTTATGTTGAATGAAACCGATGAGTGTCGTTGGTCCCCGTTGCATACTATGGCAAGAACACGGGCAGCTGGACATATCAATTGGAGTCACATATTACCTCGAACACTTAGTAAAGTGTCAGTCAATGCTGTAACAGTGAGTGGTTTATCTGTAATGCATTTAGCAGCTTGGAATTTGAGTCTCGATACATTACGTTTATTACTTCTTTTGCACAGCAGACAACAACAGGCAAATAAGCACCACAACCAAGCTAATCCAACGAAAACACGTGTACGTCATGTTGATTCCTTTGGCTTGGTGATGACTGACAAAAAGAAAGAGGTCAATACTAAGCAAACAAATGACAACCGATTTCAATGTTTTGTTGCCAAACAATTAAAAACAGTCAATGGCAAACTACATCACACTGCTTTAGATTTATGTATTTTAAGATATCTGGACGAAAACTCTACAGATATATATACTCGTGCATTTGACTGCATTTTAATTTTGTGTTCCTCTAATTTTACTGCTTCCAGTACAGTTGGTTCTAAATGTCAACGAGTTTTTGATCGAGTTATGATATCTGGAAATACGGCTGCAGTAGCTGGAATGTTGCGATCAGATGACAATTCTATCAATCTACGTAGTCATCATGTTTCACAAGCAACCGGGACAACTAATTTTAAACACAATGCATGTACATTTTCAATGGGTAACATGGAAGGTCTAGATCAACACATGTATTATTGCCGTGAAAGTCGTAGTCAAGTGTGTCAAGTATGTCGTGATCTTTGTTTCAAACACAAATCTTCTGCTGCTAGTACTACTACTGCTTCTGATAATGATTCTTCCTCCAATCTTAATAGTACGAATACGAGTACGAGTAGGCGTGATAGTGTAAATCAAAAAAAGATAGAAAAAATGCAAAGGAACATAACTGGATTAGGTTACTGGGGATTTCTTGAAAGCAGAGTCTGCGAGTGTCAAAGAATTGGTACTAATGGACATCGTTGTCTTGCTCTTGATCGCACAGATGAAAAGGCATTGGCTATTAAATTATATGCACCGACTTCGGTGCTTGTACCACCTGATATTCGTGATCGTACAATTACGGCATTAGATGGATTGATCAGTGAACTTTCACATAGTCTTCATGGACGTGAGAAACACAAAAAAGAATCACAGGGTTGGACTGTGGGTAGCAAGTTTAGTGAAGATCTTCAAATAGATCCAAAATTAAAACCATTTCATCTACTTTCTGAAGAACACAAACAATCATTTCGAGAAGAAATAATTACTTTTGTATCTACCGTTAATTATGCTGGTTATAACATTATTGGTCCAATTGCAACAGTTACAGAAATAAAAGAACTTCCAGAACAACTAAGAACTTTATCTATTTTTTTGGGACACAACGCACATGAGCGTTGGGCAGAAGAAAAAGTACGTAATGGTTGGCATTATGCACCAGTATGGTTGATTAGTGCAAGACCACATGAAAAACTTGATTCGTGTTTGGTTCCGTTTACTTTGTTGAGTGAGTATTATAGATTGAAATGGATTCAAGTGGAGACTGTATGTATTCTAGATACGTTGAACAAAGGTTTTCGAATTATTGCAATTGACAAAGATAAACTTCCACAACTCGTTGAAGATTTGACCGCTGCTGAATTAAGTAAAAGTATTGTACGTCGTCATACAAAAAAATTTGTTTCGAAAAGTAACAAACAAGAAAAAACTGAAGATAACAAGCATCGTACACGTGAATTGACAGGTACATTACTTCTAGCATCAGCACGATGGTCATTGATGCCTATTATGACTGAATTGTTAAACCATGGAGCTGAAATCAATAAACAAGATCGATTTGGGTACACGTCATTGATGTTAGCAGTGAAAAGAAATAATATGGCAGTGGCCAAGTACCTTGTTGATCGTGGTGCAAATTTAGAAATGAGAAACATTCATCATTTTACTGCATTAATGTTAGGAAGTTATCTTGGTAATGCTGATATGCTGAAAATGCTACTCAAAAATGGTGCCAATCTATTAGCAATTGACCACCGTCGTATGATGTCCATTCATCATTCTGCATATATGGGACATACTGATGCAACAAGAGTCTTAGGCAATGAACTTCTTTCTGCTGGATTTGGTGTTGACATTTGTGCTCCACACGACGCTGATCTTGTACATCATGAACACGATTCTAATAGTGGTAAACAAGTCGTAGTTTCAACCACTGCATCGCTCGGAGTAAACAAGGGACGTGGAACAGGACCACAGAAAAGTTTTTTAATGCACCATGTCAGTAAAGTTATGAGACATGGCTTTAGTAGAATCACATCTATTTTTGGTGGTAATCTAAATGATGGTTCACCGAGAAGAGCAATGATGCTTCATGGGTCTTTGTCACGTGCTATACATACTAAACGTAGTGTATTAGGAGCATACGATGCTATTCTTTCTGGAGCTGACAATTTGGAAGTATTCAGTCCACACGAATTACTTCAAGATCGTAGTATGGGAGGAACTGTAAGTTTAGCAATGAAACGTGGTACAGTAGAAGGACTAAGTCCGTTAGCTCTTGCCGTCAAAGCTAGTCGTCTTAGTGTTGTACAATGTTTAGTCAAATTAGGAGCAGATCCAACTGCATATGACTCTACCGTATTTTCTCCATACGAAAGAGCATTGATTAAAAGTGGAGAAGAGGAAGAAAAAATAGCTGCACATGAAGCAAGTAGCGAACAGTCTCGAATTCTTTCCAGTTTAATGTCGTCCTTCAAAAATATTTGTCGATGTTGTATATGTTTACCGGACAAAGAACAGAAAATAGAAAAAACGAAAGCTTCAACTTCTAAATGGGAAAAAATACGTAGTACAGCTCACAAACATGAAAGTGATAAATCTCGTGCTGTTTTAGCTAGACAAATTGTAGCAGCTTTAAATATATCACAAGGTGTTGTCCAAGAACGATGTGTTTTAGCATGTCGTTCAGTAGTTTCAAGTTTGGTGATTGCAGTGGTACTCATCGTTCTACTTTTTTTCTTTTCACCTTTAGCATATGATAACAAGTGGTCAACTAGTATATCTAGTCGACATTCACGTATTAAACCTCTCAAGCGTGTGGTGACGGATAGTCTAACACGTGCTATTGGAAAAGGTACGAATGGAAAAGATGCCATTCTTAAATGGTGGGCCTGGCATGAATCTGTATTCTTTCATAAAGAAGCACATTTTGTGGCAGATTCGTTAGACAATGCTTCGCATGCTTTTGTACGAAACTCACCAGATTATTTGTTTGTAGGTGGTCTTTTACTGCATCAAGAATACTACGACATCGGTGAAAATAAAGCAGATTGTGGTTTTGAAACTTTAAAAGTGTGTCATACTGTATCAAATAAACTGTATCATTGGACACGACCAGAACTGTCAACTGTAGATGATGCGTTAGATGTTGCAGTGAATTTATGGGAAGGATCTGAAGAACATTTTGGTATTGGTACTATAACTGTGAACTCGTACGACAGCAATGATTTTATTCCACCATTTGTGGCACTTTCTTTAGTGAATCAGACTCAAAGTTTATCTACGTTGTTTCATATGCAAAATGTATCTTGGGCAAATCACGAAACACGTTTTTTACATACAAAATTTTCAGTCTATCATCAAAGTGAAGTAGATGCATATTATTGTCACGTCGCTATTCGATTAGATTTTCCAGTTACTGGAGGTACCAACTTTGAAATTGATGTTCAAGAGTTTACGTCTCCATTGTTGTATTGGAATCGATTTGCTCCATCTGTAAATTTTTTGGTCTTTGTTTGTGGTCTTGCCACATATCATTTGTTCATTCTTTTGTATGCATTTCAAACTTTAGGTTGGCTTCGTTGTATTCGTAATCGAAGAAATTGGGTGGAAGGCGCAATGATGTTTTTTATGATGATTGTGGCTATATACAATCAGCAATCAATGGATGTCTTTAATCATATATTGCAAACACCTGCTGGTTCATCCAATAAATATCATGCACTTTATAAAGTAGCTGATCTTGTCAAATCAACGAATGATTGGTATTCACTTGCCTGTTTTCTATTTTTTTTCTGGAATGTTGTCAAAGTATTTCCACAAGCACCCATTGTAGGTCCGAAAATTAGTGCGATTATTGGAACAATATTAGCGGTCAATCAATTAATTTATTTGGGGCTTCTTCTATTTGTTTGTTTAGTATTTTCTTTCAGATGGAACATTTCATTGTATGGTAAAGCAGCATTATTTACAACAATGAGTTGGGATACTAAGAATTCATACTTTTTTGCACTGTTTCGTATTCCATTTGCAGATGAGTTTAGTAATTCAATGGATAATGAAGTACCAAGAAGACCAATCAATACATTTTTTGAAGTTGTATTTTTTGTGTTTATATTGATTATGTCCAATAATTATTTAGGGGTATTTGTAGTTAATTGGTCGCGTGAAAATAAACTAGCAAATGAGACCTGGAACGAAGATCTAGATAGAGAATTGCGTCGTAAAGGAATGATTAAATACAATAGCAATACTGCAGCTCGAACTAGAGCACAAGCCAAACATAAAAATCTAAAACAATTTCTTGCACCTGCATTATTATTAGTAGGTGACGATGGTTTGGTGTTTAGTGGAGCTGGTAATGGTACTAATGGAATTGAAGGTAGTGAAAGAAGACAAAAAAGAATACAGAATGCAATGAATGGCACTGTATCAAGTATTCAATCGATTGGTTCAAGTGTTGATTCTTTAAATGTAAGTTTAGCTACTTTTAAACGTGACATGAGACAAACTTTAACATTTACACGTATTAGTCTTCGTAAAGCAAATACCAAAAAAATGGCGAACAAAGTACGCAAATTTATGCATAGTCAATCTGCCAATCGAGGTCAACTAGGACTTGCTCGTGCGCCACCGCAAGGACGCGCACCACCAAAACCAAATCTTGAAGCAAGAATCGCATTAGTTTCAGTGAAAAAGAAGAAAAGTGAAAAAGTAATAATTGAGACTCAACTTTCTACTCCTGAACCACCTCCGAGACCTCCAAATTTATACGTATGAAACAACAGCGAGGCAACAGGAGGCAAGAATCGCAATTTTATAATATAATAAAGTAAATAAACCATTTCTTTTTACAATAATAAATTATATACTTTCTACCTTCTTAGCATGCACAATCTAGTGCACCACATGCACAATCACAATTGCTACAATCTTGACAACAGAAACATGCCTCCAGTAAATCGGAACATGGTCCACAATCCTCACACATTGCACAAAATCCAACTGAATGCCCAGCAACATCTTCTCCAATTCTTCCTGCTTCACCAATATGTGACGAAAAGTCACAGGAAGAAAATAATGTTCCACAAAGATTACTACAAGAAGAACATAATAAACCACAGTGAGCACACATTACATCACATAGATTGCTAAATCCAAGCACGCAGTCTGGTAGAAAGTTACAGCAATAAAACATGCAATACAATTGAAGACATATATCGTCATCTCTCGAACTTCTTGCTGTTCGAGCTGAATAATATTTCTTGTTTTTATGCCCAAGAATATTTCCATCGTCATTTTCACTAGCTATCTTTTCATTTCCACTACTATCACAAATTCCACAACAAATAAAAAAACAGACGACAAACAGGAAAAAAAATCCTATAAATAATAACATGCATCCAAGGACAATCAAGAAACTTGACAAGAAATTTTCTTGAAACTGTGCTTGATACGAGATCTGAATATTATTCGGTGTATCAATTGCTTCGCCTTTTATTGAACGAAATTCTGCTTGCAATATACGTAAAGTTAAGGGTAAGATAGTACCTTTATTTGACAAACCACTTGTGTCAAATTTAATAAGACCTGTATTTGAGACTTTCACCTGCGTTGTTTCACAACGTTCTGCCTTGTTTATTATACAACCTGTGTTTTCTGATGGGTTCTCCCATTTGGAGAGAGAACTATATACTCTCCCATTTGAAGTACAAGAGTCAGTCATGGAATTATAATTGCAAAAGTCAGACCTTGGAACATTGTCTGGAACAAACGTTGTTGAATGCATTGTATGTACCGTGGCACCAGTAGCGTCGATAACTTGCCAATGTATACGAAACGCAATGTTGTTGTTGTTGTTGTTGCCTAGTCTTGGAACAGTCAAAGATGGAATATATTCCAATGACTGATCCATTTTGTTAATATTAGTATTGAGAGGAAAATCTAGGGTATTTCCTGTGCCTGGAACCGTTTCTATTTCAAAATTATTGTACTGTATATCATTGACATAACTGGTATTTAACGTTCGAAAAGAAAGTATCGGATTGGATGTAAAACTATATAATTGAATTGTAGTGGACATTACCATGCCGCCAACAAGCAGACCTATCGTAGGAAGCAACAAAACAATACACCACCATTGCAACCAACCACTTGCACTTGTATCATATGCACCACCACTTCCAGGAGGCAAAACAGTTCTCGAGCAACAATGTTCATTTAAATATCTAGCATGTAATCTGTTTTGTAAATTTTGTTCAATGAATGCTTCCGGTGTCACACCAATATGAATCTCACCAAAATAATTTCGTAACAAACGTCCAATATATAAATAATTAGCTTTTTTCATGTCATGTGTTGAATAGAAAGCCATCACTCTTTCTGTCAATTTATTAAACGTAGGACTCGGTACTTTCCATTCAGCTGATTGTGCATTTAACAACTCGTCTCTGTTTAAGGGATGTACTGTTGCTACGGCGACGGTGCGCATCATCACGATATCTTCCGGTACACCTTGAACGATTGCAATGTTGCCTGCATTAAAATGTGCGTGTAGTGGATATGGTGATTGATTGTTATTGGCATGAGTGTTGTGCCATGAATTTGAACGTGGACTCAACGTAGGTATTATAGTGACTGCCATTGGTACGGGTTCAGGAGCTTGATTGAAATCTATTGTTTGTAATCGAGGTGAAAAACCAAGAAGAGCACGTGTTGCATGGTAATTGGCATTGTTTTGTTGCATTATTGTTTCTGCATGTGTTGTGTTTCTTTGTGTAAGTTCAAGAATTGGTGTTTGTACAAGATTATTGAGTGGTAGTCTGTTCGAATATGGTTGGATTGGTTGATTGTACATTTTTCAAGCAACAAGTCGAGGTGTAAGTGTAAAAGTGCAAAGTGTTTTAACGCTATTGCTATTTTCTCCCGGCCATTGCAAGCAACAAGTCGAGGTGTAAGTGTAAAAGTGCAAAGTG
>Ga0075441_10001622_pt1 | contig 10758 bp, 6 predicted proteins | sample CoawatmetaG00DNA_FD_71582 | JGI IMG/M metagenome (GOLD analysis project Ga0075441, IMG submission 71582) | Marine microbial communities from the West Antarctic Peninsula - Coastal water metaG002-DNA | ecosystem: Environmental > Aquatic > Marine > Coastal | place: Atlantic Ocean: West Antarctic...
CCATTTTCCCTCAAGACGCCATGTATAGTGGTGGTCCCATTTTCCCTCAAGACGCCATGTATAGTGGTGGTCCCATTTTCCCTCAAAACAACATGTACAGTGGCAGTGGTAACATTTCACCTCAAAACAACATGTACAGTGGCAGTGGTAACATTTCACCTCAAAACAACATGTACAGTGGCAGTGGTAACAATCCACCTGAAGACGCCATGTATAGCGGCATAGGCAGCGGCAGTACCCCCGCCGCCCCGACCGTTCCATCGGGGCAAAACCTTATTGACGACGATCCCGGAAAGTATCTAATAGGTGACCTCGGTTCTAGTCGTTTGAACGCAAAGGGTGAATACGAAAAAGTTGAAGATTATTCGCAGATTCTGAAAGCCCTGCGGGAAAACGCGGAAAAGGTTGGCGTTCCAACCAATCACCCTCTTTCCGGCAATGCTGATCCAATCGTCGGGATTCCCCAGCAACCTGTTTTAGAAAATAACCCCGGCAACCCCTTCGCACGTCCTCCTGTACAAATAGCCGCGGAGGGTGGTCCCATTTTCCCTCGTCGTAATGGAGGCATTGCTCCGACTGAAGGAGTTCAAGGCCAAGACAGCGTTCGAGCCATGTTAATGCCCGGAGAGTTTGTAATGACTACCGACGCAGTAAGGGGCTTGGGCGACGGTAATCTTAACAACGGTATTAAGAGCATGTACGCTGTAATGAGAAACCTTGAAAGTCGTGGAAGAGAGGCAGCGTAATGGCAATTGATAGTACAACAACAGTCGTCCGAGAAGCCCCCGAAATTGAGGCTTACAAGATAGGTCTTCTTGAATCGGCAAAAGAACTTGCAGACCAACGTATTGAAATACCGAAACAAATGGTCGCGGAGATGTCTGGCCTTCAGATTACGGCGGCGGACATTGCGGAAGCGGGTATTGGCGGTTATCAGCCTTATTTACAGGAAGCAGGCTACACTTTAGGCGATGCGCAGACCGCGCTTGGCGCAACAATGACAACAGCGGCCCCTTATCAGCAAGAAGCGGGTCAATTGATGCGCGATGCTGCGGGTGGTATTCCGCAGTCAATTAACGAGGCTCAAGCGGGTATCCAAGGCGCAATCGATTACGGTGCGGGCGCTACTCAAGACGCGACAGGGGACCTTAGAGCAGCTTCTCAAGGAGCGCGGACCGCGGCTCTTGCAGGACAGGCCGGTGCGGGTGAAGCCTCTGGTCAAATTCCCGGTGTTTTGCAAAGCGCACAAGCGGGCACTTCCTCGGCAGGACTTGCTGCGTTAGATGCGGCTCGTCAGTCTCAGATAAGCAGTGGACAGGCTATTGCTGGCGCTCGCGGCATTACAGGACAGGCCTCGCAGGCCCTACAACGAGCCGGTGCATTTGGTACACAAACAGCTCAACAAGGTATTGCAGGGTTAGCTGGAACAACAGCAGCTTATGACCCCGCTAGTGCCGGTGCTTACATGAACCAGTACGAGGATGCTGCCGTTCAGCAAGCTTTGGCAGACATCCAACGTGCAGGCGATATTCAACAGTTATCCTCTGATGCGCAAGCCGTAAGTGCGGGCGCATTTGGCGGGTCACGACAAGGTATTGCGGACGCAGAGCTGAGTCGAAACATTCTTGAGCAACAAGGTCGTACAGCGGCTGGAATGCGTCAACAAGGGTTTGACACCGCATCACAACTTTCGCAAAAAGCCTTCGAACAGCAACAAGGTCGTGGGTTACAAGCGGCACAGCTCACAGGAGCGCTTGGCGCTCAGGGCGCTCAGTCGGGTATTGCGGCAGCACAAGCTGCTGGTCAATTAGGCTTATCTGCCGAGCAATTAGCGGCTGCAACTGCGCAGAAGGGCGGTCAATTAGGCTTATCTGCCGCAGAACTGGGTGGGCAATTGAGCACTCAGATGGGTCAATTAGGCTTATCTGCGTCGTCAACACAGGCCGACATAGCGCAACGAGCGGCGCAATTAGGCATTTCTGCCGAGCAATTGGCCGGTCAACTTGCATCCCAAGCCGGATCGCTGGGTCAAAACCAAGCGCAATTAGGGATGACAGGTGCCCAACAAGCAGGCGCGTTCGGAATGCAGGGCGCAGAACTACAAGGCAGGATTGGAGAAGGTATCGGGAATCTCGGAACCAACTACGGTCAGCTTAATATCGCTCAAGGCGAAGGTCTTAGCCAACTGGGTCTGCGTCAAGGCGCTCTTGGAGAACTTGGTCAGAACTTGCAGCAGAAAGAAGCCGGTTTCCTCTTCGATGTTGGGAAGCAACAACAAGCTCAACAACAAGCCGGACTTGAGGCAGCGCGTCAAAATGAACTGGCGCAGAAATATGAAGAATATCAGCGCGTCGGGTTTTTATCCGATATATACAAAGGTGCTCCGACCACTCAGCAGTCTATTACGTCTGCCACGTCTCCTAGCACTTCACCTGCCCAACAGGTACTTGGTTTGGGCGTAGCCGGGTTATCAGCAGCCGCTGGTGCCAGAAAAGCAGGGATATTTTAATGAATAGAGATGTTATGCAACGGCAAATGTTTGCAAAAGGCGGGGCTGCATTCCCTGATCTTAGCGGAGATGGGACCGTGACTCAAAAAGATGTATTGATGGGACGAGGCGTATTACCCATGCAAGGAGGCGGGATGGTATACCCTATGCAGGAAGGGGGAGCGATGCATCAGATGCCTGACGGTTCTATGATGCCTGATTCCGCAATGCCCCTCGATACGGCCGCAATGCCCCTCGATACGGACGCAATGGACCTCAACTCCGCCGCTCAAGGTGCGATGCAGCAGGGCATAGACCCCGCTGTTCTTGAGGGAATGTTAGGCGACTACTCTAGCCAAATGAACTCTTTGGATAACGCCGAGGATTACGAGACAGTAATGAACGGTATCCGCGGTGACGAAATGCCGATAGAAGCTCGTTATTCAGAGCTTGCCGAGATAGTAGGGCCCGAAGATGCTCAGGCTACCCCAGAGTCTGTACTGGCTTTGGTGCAACCTGTTATGCAACTCGCGGCTGTCGATCAAGGAATCGGCGGGCTAGTTGAAGACGAGATGAATACTCCTATCGTAGGTCCGATGGCCGATGGCATCATGTCTACTGTTAATTTGGGCGCTCCGGAGGGCGCAGCTCCTGTAAATTTTAACCAAGGCGGCGCGGTCCAGTATATGGAGCCGGGCGGTGTCGCCGAAATCGTTGATCCCGTGGAACAGGTAGGCGGACGACAAGGTGAGATTTTTAGACAGCAGCAGGCTTTGTTCAGGTCTTTACGGGACCCCGCTTCAGATGCAGCGGACCTAGAGGAGCAAACAAACCTAACAAAAGCGCAGATGTTGTTTGATATTTCTCAAGGGGCTTTAAATTTTGCAACCCCCGGTGAGCGTCGAGTAAGCCCTGCGGAGCGGTTAGCACAATCCTTTTCGCCTGTTTTAGGCAATATTGGAGCAAGAGCAGGCGAGCTTGGTAAATTTAAGCAAGCTCAGACCGCTCAGACTAAGCAATTGGACATGGCGGCTATGAAATCGGCTGGTTCTCTGTATGCCGCGGAACAAACTGCTAAAAATAAAACGTATGCCCCACAGGGAGCCCAATTGTTTACGTTAGACGGCGCCTTCGTTTCCGGTGTACCGGGAACGCCGCGTCACCAAAACATAATCAACCAAGGCGGTATTCCAACGAGTGACCTGAGCGCGAATACAGTGACCAACAAAACACAATACACTGTACCGGAAGGTGATCCCTTGGTTATCGGTAACACAACCTATGCTCCCGGATCGTCTCCTTTCTTCAGCGACTTTGAGGTTTCCCAAATAACGTCTGCGTTTGGCAATGACGCCTTGGCGGCATACGTTGCTCCGTTAACCGACAAAGATTACCTGACCGCCTATAAGATGACTAAAGATCAATTTGAAAATTTGTCGCTGGAAAACCAACAGTTTATGCAGGGTCTCCCTGTCATAACCGACAAAGATTACTTCGGTAAGTTCGGTATAGTCAAGAACGCTTTCTTGAACCTTCCTCCAATATCACGTCAAAGAATACTTGGCATTGAGCCCGAATACAGGTTTGAGAAAATTGATGACGGCAGCGGTATTGACATAGTTCGGATCGATGAAAATAATCCGGACATCGCACCTGTGAGTATCTACCGCACTGACGTCTTGCAAGCCCCTGACCTTTTCAAGGTCAGTATGCTCAATGAAAAAGGGCAGATGGTGGCAACAATTATTGACCTTTCTATTGACTCGGGTAAAGCGGCTTTGGCTAGAGTTAACAAGCTTAACGAAGAGCGGCCCGGTAGTGCTAGTATGCAAAAAATCGGAACGGAAAGTTTTACATCTAAAGCCTTCTTGGTTCCGAACTCTACCACAGGTGGTGGCTCCACAGTTCGTATGTCCTTTGACGGTGGTCAGACTTATGTTGGGTCAGACGGTATCACAAGGCAACTTCCGACAGACGCGTTGGAGCTTGACCCAACTCAAACTTATGATGTTTACCGTAAAGAACAAGTTCGAAGCGACGCTAAAAACTGGCTGTCCGAAAACGATAGCTCCCTTATTGCCGGAATGACTGCGGTAAACACCATTGATGGCAAGGTCTCCTCCAAAACCGCACTACCTGACGCGGACAAAAAACTTGTAAGCGACGTGATGGGACAAATACGGAACGGAACGGGTTTCTGGTCGGGCGCTTTCGCGGGAGTGAACGCCGTAGGCGGTGGTTTCTTTGCGCCTGAAACGTTCTCTACAATATTTAAAGAAACGGAAGACGGTAGGCAGTACGTTCAATTAATACGCGTACTGGGCCGTTCCGCGCTAGCCTCCTCCCCAAGATTTGCGATTGGAGACTTGGAGACTGTACAAGAATTGTTCCCTAATGAGGCGAACTTGTTCCGTAACCCTGTCTCCGAATCTAAAAAAATAATCGTACTGGTCGAAGCTTTGAACAATGAAGAAATACGTCTGCAAAAACTTAGAGCGTCGGACGTTCCCCAAGACTCGGCGGTTTTGGCCAATGCGTCTCAAAAACTTCAAGAAATTGCCCGCTTAAAAGAGCTTCTTGGTCCCGTATTGACAGAAGGCGTTACTTCAGCCACAGCATACGATATAACAGGGGCATCAGGCTTAATGCGCAGTAAACTTCCAAACCCGTAAGGAAAAATTTAGTATGGCCGTTGAAGAAATACTTACACCGGATGTCCCTGACGATACAGTAGTCGCGCCTTCAGTCGCGCCTTCAGTCGCGCCTTCAGTTGCGCCAGTAGTTGCGCCAGACGCGGGGCAGCTTCCTTCAGTTGCGCCAGACGCGGGTCCTTTTCGCCTGAGTTTTTCGCCACAACAGTTTTCGGACCTTTGGGAAACTTATACGGTCGCTGCTGATGCTCCTAAACCTTTGTTTGATAATGCCGCACAAGGATTTGCCTCAAGCTTGGTAGATACGTTGGTATTCGATCCTTTTTACAAAGGTAAAATGGACTATAACTCTCTTCGTATGGGAACCGCTCCTATTCTGGCAGAATTAGGCATTGAGGGCGGGTTGTCTGACGTACAAATTATTGAACTTTTCTCAGAAGACGAGGAAGGAAACGATATTATTGCTGATCCTACGTTTTTTGAGGGGCTAAAAAGACGAGCAGCAGGCGGTGCTGGCGGCGGTGGAGGTTTCTTCGCCGGGATGGCTGCCGGTAACCTTATGGTTGCAGGAATTCCGCCCATTACCCCGTGGACTGCTGCCGTTAGGTTGGGTGTCCCAGTCCTTACAGGGATAGCCGGATATGCATTCGGCAGCTTTGCTGGAGACAAGCTTACCGAAGAGTTCATGGGCCGCGAGCCCATTATGATTCCGGGCAGAGGGTCTGCTGACTACGAAGCAGGTAAAGCGACTGCCGACGCAGCAGCTTTTATAATTACCCCGTGGACGGCCCCTGCCAAAGGCGCTAATTTGGGGGCCAACATTCTCCTGAATAATACAAAAAACTTTATTGGCCCTATAGTAGGCTCTCGCACCCCTTTGCCTACAAGAATCGTGGCTGGGGTAGAAAACCTAACCGCTACAATGGGGACGGTAGCGCGAACAAACCCCTTTAGAACGGGCGCGATGGAAGTCGGCGCGACAGCGCTTGGTGGCTTTGGCGTTCAAACAGCGGAGACCGTTGCTCCGGGCAACCCGTGGATAAGGTTTGGTTTTGAGACAGTAGGCGGTATAACCGGCGCGATGTCCACGGACCTTGCGGTAAACCGGGTTCCAAAAGCTGTAAACTGGGCTGGAAGCGGCGTTTACAACCTCTTTAAACGTATGACCGGCAGAGCACCCATAGACGAAATGCAGGCACGATATGGCCTCTCAAAAGAACAGATAAAAGCTGGTGGGGCCTTTATTATAGAGCAGCTTGAAAAAAACGCGGAAGATCCCGCCGAAATATTAAGACTACTAAACGACTCGTCTTTTGATAAGTGGCTTGTTGACCCAGAGGGCCAACCAATAACCCTAGACGCTGCTACACAAACGGCAAGCCTTACTTTGCTGTCTTTACAGAACCAATTTATGGACGCGGCACCCCAAGCTTTCGGTGACGGTGCGGTGGACAATACGCAGGCGGCTGTAGAAGCTTTACGCCGTGCATTACTTGCAATGTACGCTGACGGCTCTAAAGAAGCTCTTAGCGACGCAGCGTTACTTCAGACAAGCTTGTTTTCAGAAGTATTAGATTCCAAACTGGCTAAGGCGTTCATGGAGGCTCAAGAAGCTATGCGCCGAGTTAGACCAGAAGGTGACAATGTTGACCTTGAGGCGGCGGATAATATCTTCACGTTTTTGGACAGACAATACACTGCTGATCGACGAGAAGAAGCGTTACTTTGGAAGCTAATCCCACAGGATATAGAAGTAACCTCGTTTGTTAACGAAGACGGTGTAACACAAGAAGTGCCCAACTTTATCTCAAAGTGGGAAGCACTTCTAGGCGACGAGACGCCTGAAATACGGGAAGCAATACTTAAAAACGAAGACCTGAAGCTATTAGCAAAGTTTGTAGCTCGGAAAACAGAAGAATTAGGGCTGGGGGACGTTAGAAGCCAATTTCCTCAAGTGCCCGAGCAAAGACGTTTAATCGCAGCACTGGATCAGATCGCAGGTACACCCAATGCCCAAGTGCCTCAGAATTTTGTGGAATCGCAGCAGCTTTTAGGCACTCCACTAGACGATATTGTAAAGGGGCTTCGCAGCCAAGCGGATGAGGCTCCAGACAAAGAGCTTGCGCGTGCACTTAACGCACAAGCCAACTTGCTGGTTTCGCAGGAAAGGCAAGCACTGGAGTTTGCTGAAGCTGCGGCGAAACAAACCGAAACTGCGGGGGTAAATGCCCAAGAGTTAGTCAGAACCCGTGGCCGCGCTTTGGCCGCAGCCAGACGATTATCCGCAGGAGGTTTCAACGAAGAAGCGCGGATTGCTAATGAAATGGCAGACGCCCTACTGGCTGATTTAAACAGCATGGATATTAACGTAAGTCCGTTCTACAACACCGCTCGAAGTTTTTCACGCGCGTTTAATAACGTGTATTCCCGCACTTATGCGGGCGACATTCTGGGTACAAAGAAAAATGGCGCGCCTAAAATACCGATTGAGACAATGGCTAGTAGGATGATGAGCGGCGACGCGGCCTTTATGCGGACCGCGCAGCTAGACGGTATAGCCCAATTCCAAGTTACTCAATCTTTAACTAATCTGCTACGGGCCGATAACCCTGACCTCCCCGGACTAGAAAAGATAGGGGCAACGCTGTTAAACGATTTTGAAAAAAATGTGGACCCTCAATCCGGGGTTTTGGACATGGATTTGATGCGGGCATGGTACGGTAGAAACGCAGAGGTAATAAAATCAATACCGGGTTTGAACACGCGCATAGCTTCCGCAATGAATGGTTCGGTTCAATTGCGAAGTGCGGAAGAAACTCTTTTGCGTACAATTCGGGCCAATGCGTTAAATCCGGATGGAACGTTGAACGTTGGCGCACTTTCAAATTGGAGAAATAACGCCAACAATGAAAGATTGTTGGATTTATTCCCATCCCTTAAAGCAGACTTGGACAATGTAGATAAAGCCGCTAGTTTACTGACTCAAACAAAAGTAGATAACGCAGCAGCGGAATTAGCTGAAAGGCAGGCAGTGGGTTTGTACGAACTTCTACCCAACAAAACCACAAATGCGGCTACGGCTATTGCTTTAGCTATTTCCCCTAATAACCCCAAGCCTTTTCCAGACATGAACAGGCTCATGCGGTTGATTACAGAGGTGGGCGAAGACGGATTTATTGTAGCCTCGCCAAGCAGCCCAAACGCAGGCCTGAAGTGGTCTCAGCAAGACCTAATGGACGGGATGCGAACCGCTATATACGACACGGTGTTAAAAGCCGGGGCGGATGGAAAATCCTTTAGCCCTGCCGCGGCTTTTAACCGACTGTTTGTAAACCACCCAAATGCAGACATTTCCCTTGCAGAATGGATGAGGTCCAACGACCTTGTGAGCGTAGACCAGCTAGAAGATATTCAAACTTTCTTACGCAAAATGGCTCAAATCGAAGTCTTTAGGAAGAGAGCCACACCGGCCGATACAGACGCGTTTTACGCGGACATGGGTGAAGGAATTAAACTACTTTCGGCTATGGGTGGCGCTATTGCAGGTACTTCTACGCGCGAGGCTGCGGGTATGACGGGTCCGGGGCTTTCACTTCTGGTGGCGAGCCGTGGTGCGAGTCTGGGAAACCGTTTAGCCAACAAATACGCGGCAGAGCTTCCTCAGTCCCTGCAAGCAGATCGTATAGGTATTATCCTGCAAAACCCCGAACTGCTTCAACAGGTCCTTAAAACAGGGCGAACTGCACGTGAGAAAAATGCGCTAGTTGCCCAGTTAGAGCAAATGCTTATAACCAACTATGTAATATCACCCACTCGTAGGGCTTTCGGTGAAGGTATGCAGATTACAACCGACGAAATCTTTAACGACAGCGGGGCTACGGTAATTCCACCCGTTGGCGGCCCACCTAACGTAACACCTAACGTAGCACCTAACGTAGCACCTAATGTTAGTCCGGTTACCCCTAGAGTTGATCCTAATACCCTCACGAATCCCACAAGGCCGCTGGCCTCGACACCCCCTTCAGGGCCCGTGGACCGGACTAGGTTTGCAGCTCTCTTCCCGGAAGACCGTGAACTCATGGGTATAGGCAGTTTGATGGAAGGAAGTGCCTAGTGCCTGCTTTAGATAGCTACGGCGGGCGAAAAAGCTATTACACCGAAGATGAAATGGCTATGTTCCGTAATCCCGAAAGGTACTACTACGGTCCGGCCAAAGACTCAGCGGAGAAGTTCTTTGCGGGCATAAATTCAAAAGCAAGAAGCCGACAGATGGGAGAAGCCGCGGCTTCTCAAGCAATCCCAACGTCTTATGCAAGCTTCGGGACCCAAAGCACCAGCCCTAATCTTAGTTTGTCGGGTTTTTCAGGCCAGACCAGTGGCGGGACAGCGGGACTCGCGGGCTTATCAAACTATGCGAATGGCGGAATGGTGCAAGCCATAAGGCGTTTAGCGGGCGGTGGAGTGGTAAACGACACACAAGGAATCGGTAGCCTGTTTCAGGCTATGAGATAGAGTTTTAATTAAGGGAGAAAAATCATGAGAAAAAAAGCAAAAGGTAAAGCTGTAAGGAAAATGTCTAAAGGCGGAAGCATTAGGAAAATGTCTAAAGGCGGAAGCATTAGGAAAATGTCTAAAGGCGGGGCTGTAAGAAAAAAAAGCAAAAAAAGATAAATAATGTCTTACTTAATCAGCAACATACCTCATTTTAAATGCTGGGTTAGAAGAGAATTTACAAAAAACCATGAAGAATATCATGGTGAATATATACATGCTTTAGCCATAGCCGTTAATACGATACCAGACAGGTCTTTAAGCTTTCAAGTTGTTTTTACAGGATGTGAGTCTGATTGTGAAGATAACGATGAAGGAAATATACACGGTGGTGCTATGTGGGCAAGAATGCCTATACAAGCATTAGTCGCAGACATACCCAGTGAAGATTTTCCAGAACCTATGGAAGATCATTTAGTTCAGCCTTGGGATTGTGAAGCAAGAGACCACTCAGTTATAGTTATGGATAGAGTTTCTTCTTCCCCGTGGCTTTGCAAAATCGATGGAAAGTTTTATAATGGTAATTACATGTTTACTGTAGACTATACAAATAACGAAATTGCTGATTGTCCCGCGCAACATAAACAATCTCATGTGTTATACATAACTGAAGATTGCAAGTGGAAAGGTAATTTTGTAGCTTTACCTAATAACAGAGTTAGAGCTACGAGTCCTGCTCTTTGGGTTACTGGTGAGGGGGCTCCTGACTTTAAACCCTCTCAATGGAAACATTCAGCAGAAAGTCATGAAAGTTATCTTGATCCATCAATAACATTTAACAATTTATACGAAGACTGATATGCACTATACAAAAGATTTAAACGAAATTATTAAGGGCTTAAAAAAAGCAAGCAAGTTACACGCTGCTCAAGCTAAAAAATTAGAGAAAATAAAAAAAGATCAAAAGAAATACACTGGAGTAAAAAAGAAAAAATAACGTTTAACAATTCATACGAGAACTAACATGCCAAAAAGAAAAGGACTGTATGCGAATATAAACGCGCGTAAGAAGAAAGGGACTAGTCGAGCTAAAAAAAAGTCGACTATCTCTCCCAAAGCCTACAGCAA
>Ga0075441_10001642_pt1 | contig 10668 bp, 5 predicted proteins | sample CoawatmetaG00DNA_FD_71582 | JGI IMG/M metagenome (GOLD analysis project Ga0075441, IMG submission 71582) | Marine microbial communities from the West Antarctic Peninsula - Coastal water metaG002-DNA | ecosystem: Environmental > Aquatic > Marine > Coastal | place: Atlantic Ocean: West Antarctic...
TCATCGATGCGGTAATTGGCCAGCGGTGTATGCCAGGTGAGCGCAACGAACATTCTCACGCCGACGGAGGATAATTCCATATCCATATTTCTAATCTTGGTCATGGTAAGAGCGAACTTGACGTCGGTGGGTTTTCCGTCTCGCTTTCCTGGACGCAAGGAGACATCCTGAATCTTTTCAGGGAGGGGAAGGATGTCGGTCCACTCACGGAGAGTGACATTGTCGAGACTCATGTTGATTGTAGTGTGATGGCTGATGGATATGGTGTGGACTAAGATGATATATAGATCGTAGATCGTAGAAGTAGATGTGAATTTGGATGATGGATGATGAATGATGGGTGGGGTGATGGGTGATGAATATATGATATATGATATATGATATACTATGGATTATCGACCTCGAATCTCAATCGAATCACGATATCACGATCTTATTCAACGAGTCTTTTTGACTTACTAACTTGACACTTCGAATCAAACATCATTTAAAAAATGTCAAGATCTAAAAGAGATAGACGCAGGTCTATGGCAATGATTCAAGCATTTTCATCTTCGGATACCTACAAAACTCGCCGTGATTCCAATCTATCTGCATTTTCTGAAATATCAGAAGGTTCTTCCAGGGCAACAAACAGTAGTATCGATCAACGACACAGTGTAGATACGAATGTCAGTTCTATCGGTTCGTTGACAAAAAGCAATGTCAGCAACCAGAACAGCAGCAACAAAAACAGTGAAATGTCAAGACGCAGCATGTATGCACGCAGCAACAGTCTCAGCAACACAGGATCCCATCGTTCAACGTATTCAAACATTAGCGTCTCTGAATTGTTTTCACAAGCCCATGATCCCACTTCAACGTTTTCCACAGAAGGAGTGGCACCTACCAAGACCATTCGACAACAAAAACAAGCTGCACGGCAAGCTAAAAATTTTACCGATGGCTTGTTAAAAACTTCTTTGCATTTAATCAATGAAAAAGATAAATATTTGCAAAATTTAGAAAATATGTTGCTGCCGCTGTTAGATTCTTTGTTGTCTTCTGGCACTGCGGGTCCCTACCAGCAACAATTAATTGATGCACACCAATGGGCCTTGAGTCAATTTGTGGATGGCGGAGTGTCACTGCCGGGTGCCAGTCGTTACGATGTACGTCTGTGTGGGTGGTTGGGCAAATTAGGTCGAAATGGTACTAAAATACAAAAAAGATGGATCGAACTAAGTGGACAAACGTTATCTTATTTTGCAGATGAAAAAACAGGTTTAGAATTACGTGGCTGTTTAGATCTGGAAGGATGCACGTGTCGTCCATTGCCACCGACCCGAAAAGGCCTCTGCTCGTTCGAACTGCGTGCCGGTGGTGAAAGAGGTCGTCGTGTGATTAAAAAAGTCAACAATTCTTCGAAAACGGGTAAATACAAAGAAAAATCTTCCTACAAATTTTCAGTCGCCGATCAAGATGAATTGTCCATGTGGATTGTAGCCATACAAGAAGCCATTAATCAACCTGAATTGAGTCGGGTGAAACGAGTCGTGGGTGCCATTTCCAAAATCTATGCAATTGAAGATTCGGACGAACGGATTACTCAATATGTATCAAAACTAAAATCAATGGAAGGAGATCGATGGTTAGTGTTTCCCAGCGATTGGTTGCATCAACAAGTGTTAATGAAAACAGCAAGACAGACTGGTAAAACAATTGAAGGACCCGTCATGGACGATCGACATCAAGCCAAAGACTTGGCGCAAGTCTACAAAGACGTCGTACGAGACACGATGGTGATTGATGGCCAAACCTTTGTTTGTGCAAATGGTGATGTCATTATTCAAACATTGTTTGTCAAGATATATGATATGTTTAGAAGCGAGTACGGTTTTGGCAGCAGAAGTGGAGGAGGTGGAGGAGAAGGAAATGAAGATGGAAACAAAGATGGTGATGGAAATGGAAATGGAGACAGTGATGGAGATAGTGATGGAGATAGTGATGAAGATGGAGATGCAGGTGATCATAATTTTAATGTGGAACGAGATCATTTCATTACTAAAAATGCATTGGCTTACACCCGTGCCGTTCTTCTTGCATCATGTCGTACAGTGAGTGGCGGTGATACATATGATGCTGTTGATTTTATGTTGAGAAACGAAGAAATTAGTGTTGTTTGTCCAGACAATAATTTTCAAGCACCAGTCAAAATAGAAATTTTTTATCCAACAAAAAGTTACGACAACAATGTATCAGAAGTACTGCATTGGAATCAAAGAGCCAGAGCTGCTACTACTGGTACGAAGAGTACTTCTGATCGAAAATCGTTCACCACTATGATATCACCACTAGTGGCCACTGCTGGATGGACATCAACACCACCACAAAATGTATCAGACGACAAAAACAAAACAGCATCAGCAACAGCAACAATATCATCATCGGCTTCGTTTCCATCTTCTGCAACAAAGAGCAGATCAATGGGGCACACGAGAGCAGCAACGTCAACTACAGGAGGAACCAGTACAAACGTAATGCATCGAACAGAAAGTGGACGTCAATCTAAATTACAAGGTCTTCGCGCTCGATTTCGTTCACCGGAAGAAAAAGACGTAAAAAACAACACGAACAACGAAGATCGAAATGCATCGACAGGGATGCATGTTGGATACAGCAGTTCGAAAGATTCCATGGAGATGTCACCCGAAGAGTTAGAAACATTGGAAGCAATGATATGGCCTACTGTTAGAGTAGATGTGGAATCACGATATCGTGTTATGGATGCAGATCCATTTTGTGGAAGATCGGATGATCCATTAATTGCAACCGTACAAACTACATTTACTCGATCCTTTGCCTGGGGTAGACACACGTATTGCAAACCCGCAGAAGTGTTAGTGAAAATATTGCCAAGTGAAAGGGAAGATGAAGACGTGGAAGATAAGGCAGATCAGGAAGTGGAAGAAGATGAAAAAACACTTTCTTTTTAGAAATTTTAAAAAAGATCTTTGTTATAATTTTTTTCATTTGGCAATTTTTTCGAAATGTTATTATGTTATCAAAAAAAAAATAAAAAATAGAGAATAAAACATTTTACACTGTGTACATAAATAAAGACATATTTTGTATATTATTATTATTATTATTCTTTTTAATTCCAAATACGTAATTAAAAATCGAAAAAACTAGAGATAAAACATTTTACACTGTGTATATAAACAAAGTAACAAAGAATATTATATGTTATTTCTTCTTTTTTTTTAATTCCAAATACGTGATTATGGTGGCAACATTTCCTCTCTTGAACCTGCACCTGCTTCTACTACCCATACATTTAAATCAGCATTCCATTGGTAATAACGACGAAACAAATAAAAATTATACAAAGAACGTAGCATTAAAAAAGCAAAGATAAGATCAAAGATCATAATAAACGTCATACCAGTGATAACGCTTCTCGCGACCGATTGTTCAGGTACGACCGGCACTGCGTAATAGGGCATATCTTGAATATCAACCAAACAATTAAATGTTGCACCGACTTGGTGATCGGGTCGTCGAAGAAATTCAACTGCTGTATGTTTAAATCCAAGTTGACCAGAAACAAGTTCGTGAACGGATGCAATAAATTTGGTATCGTTGCTGTCTCTTATTGTATTGTATTCAACTCTTAATTCTCCTCTCCACGACGAACCCAAACCAACAGTGACGTCGTGAAACAACGTTTGCTCCAACACAGTACACACACGAGGTTGATACATATCCGTATTACTAAGTTGTTGGACAGGAAGCACGGAGACTGTATAATATTGAGCAAAAAGAAAACTGAATATTGCTACTAAAACTGTGCCGGCAAATATTACCATGATGTATCGTCTGGTTCCGATAGCTTTAGGATCACGTGGAAACAGACGACCAATTAGGTTTTGGTTGTCTTCTGCATCGTTCAGTAACTCATCGCGGCGTGTTTTAGTACGCTGCCGAATGGAGCGAATGAGGGCAGTGTTTGGTTTGGATATGATCCATTGACGATAAAAAATAAGTTGGCGAAAAAAGATAATGATAGATCCATTATGTAATAAGAAGAAAAGAAGAAAAATGTAATTGTTAGTACGTGTCAAAAGTAGCTGTATTATGGGTCAAGGAACAGTTCTTAAACCTACAAGAGACGTATGTATATCGTCGTCGTCATCACTGTCAGGGTCTTCTGTGATTGTACTTTTCCTACCCTCTTCAATATCTTCCGTAGGGGGTGGAGCTGGTTCATCTTCATCGATGGCCGGAGTGGTGGACATTTCAACTTCAATTGTTGTGGATTCAGTAGATTCAGTAGAAGACATTGTCCTTCTTTCAAACTAGCTAGCTAGTAATACGATAAGTTTAAATTTGTTGACACCCGAAAATCGAACAGAAGCAAGAAGCAAAAAGCACACAACAAACTACCAACACAACATTCAGACCAACCACATACAATCACATTCCAATGCAATAAAAACATTCTAGTTATTTTGAATCAAACAAATCATTTCGTTTGGACAACTTTTTGCTAAAACAATTGCTGTGTACCAATTTTATCTCACATAGCACAAAAATCCAACTACACATCACCAAGCAACGAAATCAAAAACTCAACAACTACATACATTATGTCCAAGAACAAATACAGCCATCCAATGGCACCGGGCCAGAAAGATGCACCAAGTACAGCACACAGCCCAGGTACTATTTTTGAATCAATTACAAAACGCACACATACACGTGGTTTGCTTCACCGTGTACGTACCGGCAATTTAATGCCTGTAAACTTAACGGAAGAAATTGTCAGAAACATTTTTAATACACGTGCAAAAGAAAGAAATACAGATGCAACTATTACTCAATTTGTACAACAATGGCAAGCAAATTGCAAAGAACTTGGATTTGATCTTCCACGAAATGTCATACGCTTGGTAGAGGCACAAACAAATACTACGTTACGATTTGGAAGGTTAGATTTAAATGGATTGCCGAAAATATTAGATTTGAAGATTTTAATAGAAACCTGTGCCAAAGCCTGTGTCGAAGTTCCTGTGGTTCGTACAATATTGATATCAAAACATCCACAATTAACCAATACTAAAACAGTGCAATGTTTAATTAATGCAATGGAAAGACAACTGACTCGTTGGACTACTATGATTCCTCTTTCTGTTCAAAAAAGAAGAAGAAGAGCCAGTATTTTATTAGAGCAACGAGTGAAAGAAAGAATTGTAGCAATGAAAAAAAAAACAAACAATGATGAAGAATACGACGATGAAGATGATGGAAATAGAGAAAAGGAAGATACCAATGAAAACAAGCAAGAGTTGGCTGAAAATGAATTACTTGAAAGTCAAGAACCAATGGAACCTGCAAATGATATGTATTTGAGTGGTGTAGCTAAGAAAATCGAACCCAATGGAATGCCGATATTTTTACTACAAGAAATTGAATTGGCAGAGTCTGAACATCATCTTAATTCTCTTGAATCAATCTTGCACTTACATTTGCCATCATCACCACACAGCAAAAAGAAAAAAAAGACCAAAAATCCACTAAGTACAATTGTGGGTGAAACATTAAGTGAAGTATGTAAAATTATGGTTGTTGCTAATAGTGAATTAGAAGCAAGACGTATGTTTAAAGATTTCGATAAAAATAAAAATGGCCTATTAACTTACGACGAAGTTCACGAAGCACTTTGTGCTCAAGGACTCAGTGTTTCACCAGATGAAAGTAGGAAAATGGTACAATTCATTTCAACGTCAAACGACGCAATGTCAAACAGCAAGACGGTATCGGAAGATGCTTTTGTTTCAATCGTAGCGTATCGAGTACGTGGTGCTATGGTAAAAAAACAAGTGATGCAAAGAGTAAATGCTTTGCAACCAACACAATCGTATATTTTTCATCCACATGGGAACACGTTGCAAACTTGGGATTTGCTCATGATGTTTATTCTAATCGCTTGTTTTTACATGACACCATTAGAAGTAGCTTTTATCGAACCTTCTCTTGAACAAGGTTTTTGGTTCTGGTTCAATCGTATTATCGATGTAATTTTTTGGATTGATTTAGTTCTTCATTTTTTTACAATGTATCCAAAGAAATCATTCTTGAAACATAGTCGTTGGGTTACAACGTATGAAAAATCCATGGGAGCAATTGCGAAAGAATATTTAAGAAATTCGTTTACAATTGATTTTTTAAGTTGTATTCCATGGGACGTCATTGCTGCTGCTGCGTCAGCAAATGGCGCAGGGTTTTTGCGTCTGCTTCGGGTGTTAAAGTTATTAAGAGTTTTAAAAATAGCAAAAATATTACAAGGTGGACGACAATTCAAAAGATTTGAACGTTGGTTAAGTCTTCGACATATTGTTGCTGAAACTGTCAGAGTCGTGTGTGTCATGTTTTTTTGTGTGCATTGGACAGCATGTTTATGGATGCTTGTTGTAACGCTTGAACGTGATACCAGTGGATCGGACCATTCTCATACATGGGTTGCAGCAGAAGGTTTTGATAGTCGTGAATATAGATTCGATTACGACAAGGAATGGCCCTTAGATCCATGGAAAATGTATTCAATTTGTTTTTATTGGGCGATGCAAACGTTGACCACAATTGGTTACGGTGATACTGCCAATCCTCAAAATGCAAACGAATTACTAGTGGCTAGTTTAGCAATGATGATTGGTTCTATTGTGTGGGCCTATTTAATTGGTAAAATTTCAACGTTGATGCACTTTCTCTCCCGAACAAAATTAGAACATCATCAAATGATGGATTCGTTGGAAGAATTTATCAAAGAAAAGAAATTAAACGACAAATTGGCGTATCGTTTGCGACGATATTTTGTCAAACGACAATCTTTAGATCGAATGGAAACGTATCAAGTATTATTAAATCACATGTCTCCAACATTAAGAGGTGATGTGGCGGATGAATTGACCGGTCCTTGGTTACACCGTGTGAGTTGGTTACGTAATTCAGAAAGAGCTTTTACGACTTCATTAGCTATGTTAATGAGACCTGAGATTTATCCGCCAATGGAACGAATCTCTGGTGAAACATTTCATGTTGTTGTACGTGGCGTTGTCATTAAAGATATGCAGGTAATGTGCAGCGGTATGATATGGGGGTTCGATATGATTCTATATAACAAATCATTGCGTCGAATGAGACCAGCTATTGCTTTGACATATGTTGAAGTTTTAGAACTGAGACGTATGGATTTAGTTAATTTATTGCATCGGTTTCCCAAAGCTAATAAACGTGTTCGTAAAGCTGTTATTTGGTTGGCTTTCAAACGTAAATTTTTAGCTCATGCACGTGAAATTGAAATGTTAACTTCACAGATTGGTAAATTGCTCTTGAAAGAAGTTGGTAGTCGTGAACGTGTCAGAGCTAATTTTCATAAATATGATACTGACGACGACGGTTGGATAAATGCAAGAGAATTTTCTAGTTGTATGTCGGATCTAGGTTTTGAAGCACGTTCCGATATTATTGAAAATTTGATTCAACGCTTTGACAAAGACAACGATGGTAAGATCTCATTAGATGAGTTTTTTTCCTTCTTTGATTCTTATTCAAAAGTAAGTAGTAGATTGTTACAGATTAACGATCATAAAGATATGTTTGCAGTAGAACTCGAAGGTCATGTTGTAGATGCTGCACATGGATTGAATACAACAGAAGAAGGTGCGGAAGGTGGACCAGCAGGTAAACTTGAACATAGAAATACTGGAGAGTCATCGTCGTCTCTTTTAGCACAGATGTCGATAACAAAAACGGATCAGAAACCAATGCTTGGTATTAATGACGAACAAGTATCGATGACAGATAGAGATTTGGTATTGAACTTACATCGAAAGCACGAAGCACAAACGCTACAAATCAATGAAATACATCGACTGTTACAAATGCAAAATGAAAGTTTACAACATCATTTTTCGGGGTTTAATAAAAAATTAGGTACACTCAAAATGAAAACGTAAAGTGTAATAGTATGTAGGAACTATTTAAATTATTTTTGTTAATAGTGTAGTACCCATAACCAATCACGTCAAAACTTTTTTTTTAGTCTTTGGTGAAAAAATACGGTACCTACTAGGAGGTAGTACATTTTTACACGTGTATTTACACGTGTATATGCTTTTAATCAAACAATGTATGATGTACACCTGTATGTTGTCTAATCCTCTCCAGTAGAATTCACTGTACACCGTAGTACTACATACATGATGTGTACACCGTAGTAAATGTACTACATACATGATGTGTACAGGTACACACATTTTAGTATGGACGCCCCTGAGCCTCCGCGCTGGCCATGTATTCGATCTCTTCAGGAGTGCTCTCGCGACCAAGAACTTTGTTCCGCTTGGGAAATCGTCCAAATCTTTCGCAAACAGCGAAATGGCCTTTCGAGTCGTCGCTTGGGAATGTGTCGTTGTTGAATTGTTGAACTGCGAGATCTTCCGAATGCATGAGGGGCATGGTGAAAAAATGCTGCTGATATTCATCGAGACTGTCGTCAGACTTGTGGACACCTGATTGGATTGTTGCCATGGAAAGCTTGCCTGCTTTGGAGTCGTTGGCAAAACTGCGAGGATCACCGCGCCAAAGCGCGCGCGAGAATTGGTCCCAAACAATGAGGAGTGCCAAAACAGAGCGAGGACCACCCGCCGACCATTCTGCGGCGGTCGCTGATTCCTCTGAAGAGAGCACTTCCCACGTCGGTAGGAACTTCTCGCGGATTTCATCGTCGGTTTCCTTTAAACCTTTCCAATGACGAACCATATTTTCTGACTTATCACCAGCAAACCAGAAGTCCAACACATGGTGTGCCGCGCGGACACTGGCTGTGCTCCGAGAAATGGTTGTGGCAATTTTAGTAGACATGCTTGACACGACGCGATCTTAATGAAGTTGATCAAAGATCTGTGCGGTGGTGATCAAAATTAGCGAGAAATGTCAATATATATCCTTCCAACTCCTCGGTTATTGAGTCGTGCTCGTGCTAGTCGATAGCTACAACTTGACACAGCTCCAGCAATTCATGGAATCGCGATTATCACGTTTTTTGCATCCAACCAACTCTTTAGATTTATCCAATCCATTCAAAACAATGGAGAAAACAAAACATGAAATAGCTTTACACAGCACAACAAAATATGACCATCGAGCAAAATATCATCCTTGTACAAGACAATCAAATCATTGTGTTTCGGAAGGATATCTACGACCCGATCAAGCAGCTAAATCAGTCTTTTTTGAGTACATCGATGATTTCAAACGACCGACTATCCGATCGGTACATGAACGAAGATTAAAAGAAAATCCACTCTCACCATCTCATAATATCACCAGCAAGAAAAAGCAACAGCAACAATCCAAAACTGTGTTGGTACCAAAAAAGACATCACCAACATCGAAATCATTAGTCAATCAAGCACTTGCCTACGTTGATGGTATTAGTATTAGTACAAAATCTTCACCATCGAAGACACGTAAAATACCACCACCACATCTCGCAACAAAAAGACATATAATACAAGGTGCAAATGTTGAACTGGATCATCGGATGTCACGCAGTATTACTAAAGTGAACATATTAGTAGGTGAATTACGTGGTGTAGATGTCGAAGAATTAGAAATGGAAGACGATCATATCTTATCCTCCGCACTTCCTGGAAGTCCAAGAAAATATCATGGACCAAAAAGACAGACAGCGTTAGAAATCATAAATCGAAGAAAGAAAAAAAATAAACAATTAAAAGCACAAATGGCAGAAGATGGTGATCCAGACAAAGATGCCTGGGCAGCAGAAGAAAAAGAAAGAAAAGAAAAAAGAAGATTAGGTTTGGAAAGAAGAGAAAGATGTACAATGTGTTGTTTCACATATCCAAAAGGATATATGAAAGCATTAGTCATTGAAAAATCAATCTACAAATGGAGAATGAAACAAAAAGCGGTACGCCATGCAAAAAAACAAATCAGAGAAGCAATTGGAAGTTTGGGGGATGGTGGTGCTGCTACTGTATTTCGTTTTGCAGCTAAAACAGAGGACGTTCCAATTCAATTAAAAAATAGCAATTCTACTAGTAAAGTTGCTACTAGTCAACAAAAACAAGGTCGATCTCTTCTTGCAAGTAGACCCAAAAGACCATCCACTGCTGTTTCTATACGATCTATTCAATCACCTCGAAGAAAACAAAGAGGTAGACGTTCAACGGCATACAACACTACCCAGAGACCTTCTTCTGCAGCAGCAGCAAACGCAACATCAAAATCAAAAACAAGAAAAACTACTGGTACTACGGCTTTTTCATCATCGGCTGGTCATTTTAAAAGAGCTGCACCGGGTGCTATAACCTACGACCAATTTTTTCAAGCGATGCAACAAATGTTTGGTTTTGAAATAGAAAACAATAGCATTCGTTCAGAATTGTTGCATTGGTTGGATCGTGATCGTGGTGGTGATTTATCTTTTTCTGAATTCACTAATCTTGTAAACGTAGACAACGGAGGCAAAGGTAGACGAAGCAACAGTGAAAAATATTCAGCGACCCCAGGAAGTGAAAGAACACCTGGACTGAAATTAGAAAGTTTAGATGAAACGCAACAAGAACTCTTGGTTGTACCAATGCGATTAATACATAC
>Ga0075441_10001651_pt1 | contig 10630 bp, 7 predicted proteins | sample CoawatmetaG00DNA_FD_71582 | JGI IMG/M metagenome (GOLD analysis project Ga0075441, IMG submission 71582) | Marine microbial communities from the West Antarctic Peninsula - Coastal water metaG002-DNA | ecosystem: Environmental > Aquatic > Marine > Coastal | place: Atlantic Ocean: West Antarctic...
GTTTCCTACCTTATAGAAGCCGTAGGGGATAAAGATATGGCAACCTACACGTCGTTGGATGCTGGCTCGTTCCGAGACCATCTACTAGATAAAGAGCTAGCTGGGGCCTCAGTGAGGCGAGTCTTCTCCAGCATTAAGGCGATCTACAACCTCGCAGCTTCGGAATACGGCTTAGACGGGAAGAACCCCTTTTCTAAGGTTTACTTCCCTGAGACTAACGACACTAAGGCTCGGCGACCAGCTACCGAAGCAGAGCTGAGTCAAATCCAGTCAGAGTGCACCTCACTCAACGATGAAATTAGGTGGCTAATTGCTCTCGTGTCCGATACTGGAATGAGGCTGTCTGAGGCAGCTGGACTGTACTGGGATGATGTGAAGTTAGATGATGGAACACCTCATATCATCATACAACCCAACACCCATAGGCGCCTTAAGACGGCCTCTAGCAAGAGAACTATTCCAGTTGTCGGGTTCAGTTTATGGGCCTTAAAGGAGGCCAAGGCTCACGCTACCGGACCATACGTCTACCCTAAGTATATGAAAGGAACTACTTGCGCCGCTAACTCTGCTTCTGCAGCAACAAACAAATGGATCAAGAGTCTGGTTAACTCTGATATTTCAATGCACAGTCTTAGGCACTCGATGAGAGACCGTTTGAGGTCGGCTCAATGCCCCACAGAAGTCATCGATCAAATTGGTGGTTGGTCCAGCGGGTCGATAGGCAGTAAGTACGGCTTAGGCTATCCCATCCATGTATTGCAAGAGTGGATGTTAAAGATGTAATCGTGTTCAGGCTACATTGTGGTCATGCAAGTAGCATCTCCATTGGTAGCCTTATCGTGAACATGGTTCAAGACGAGGCGTAACATTACGAAACGCGGACAGGGTAAGGGATAGAGCCACACAACGTAGCGAGGGACAAGGTCCCGAGCAGGTGCTTAACAGTAGGAAATAGGGTAAGAAATGGTGCCCGGAGACAGCCAGTCTTACAGTTCCTTTCCTACGAGTGGCGCTAAGACGCTTAATCTATACGCTTCACAACGGTACTACGCGGGCTGTAGCGACGTCAAGCTTGCGCTCAGGTGTCACAGTTGGTGTTACACAAAGACCTTCCCTAATGCCTCCATGTTACTCTGACTAAACCCCTTCCAAAAGGCAACGAACAGCCCACTGAACGCAGGTGCTGAGTGCTCCATAACAGCACCATACGGCCACCCTGAAGGCCCGTTAACACATCACCTCCCCTCACTAAAACCCTGTGACATAAACCATACAGGCCGTTAGTATCACAGTTAAAGACAGGGATCATATAACCCTATCACTTAACGTCCACCCCCGGGTAGAAGGGGGGGGGGTGAAACGCAATGAGCCGACACGTATATGCCCGTGTAAATCACACGGGTTTTTTGAAGGCTGCTGGTATGGCCACCACTGTTTTATCGTTGAGGGGTTTGGACGAGAGGTGCTTTATAGTGGCTGGCGTTAGACCTTACACAAGCCACCAGACCACTCATGCAATAACTTACGCATGCGTTTAGATGGCAGGTAGAGCTTCACGTCTTTCTTCTCTCTTATTGCGGACCTAAAGATCCACTGCAACAGTTCAGATAGTGCGTAGCGATCTTGATTGAACTTTACACCCCTAGCCTTAAAGTACTGGACGACAGGAGGCTGACTATAAATGTTACGCAGGTAGGCAAGGTGTACCTTGTCTTTATAGTCGTTGGTTGCTCGGACATTGCAGGCTACAAAGGCTCCTTTGAAACCTCTAGGGGTGAGGTTAGGTAGGTGAGCTATTACACATGACCACATCGTTGTGGAACCTCTCGCACCGAAGATATTTTGCAGGACATTTCTCGCTGCACGCTCAATTTCGGCCAGCTGTGCGGGTGTTCTTCTTTTTAGCCAGCTGGAACTATAGCTGTTTAACTCCTCACCAGTGTCGTTGAGCTTGCCGCCCGTTAAGACGTAAAGATACTTTGCAACTGACTGCGCTTGAGCAGCTTCATTATCGTGATTCCAGCTCACTAATCTACGATCGCTAGTCAGCGACAAATGCTGCCAATCAATGCCGTAACATCGGAAATAAGCATGCATTACCGACGCATCAAACATATAGGTTAGGACGGTAATCGATTTAAAGGCTTTCAATTGGGCTATGGGGAACTCCCAGAAGAACATATCGGTCTGCTTGTTGGTCTCAGCTAAGGTAATAGGCATAACTCTGATACGTCGATTATCACAATCTTGCTTTAGCTGATTAAGCACGCCCTTGCGATCCACTCTTCCATCATCCTTCCATTCTAGATAGCCATCATCGCTTTCCGTGACCACCTTGTGCCGTAATAATGTCGACAAGTCATAACCAGACCACTCACCGTTCCCCGTACCATATTGTCGAACACACTCAAAAGCTTCATCAATAATGACCTCATAGCCTTTCGTTGCGAGCAGCATTAGCGTAGAGGCTGGCACCATACCAAACAGGCTATGGGTGATGAGGATGTTGTGGTCGCTTTCAATTAGCTTAAGAAGCTCTCTCGGCTTCGACTTTTTCTTGGCCTTAGTGCTAGCATTGAGGTCATCCCCTTTCGGTGACTTGAAGCATAACCTAGGGATCGCCTTATTCAGACGTTCAATTTCCTTCAGGTAGGGTGTTACGATTAAGAAGCGTTTACTCAGGTCCTTTTCCAACTGCCTAGTACGATCCAGCAAGACTTCAAGAAGACCTGTAAGCTATATGGCACTTCAATGTCTATCGAGGTTCGAAAGGTTCGAGGTCCGTTTAAATCCATCGACCTATATGAAGATAAAGTACTGAATAAAGGCACTGCCCAATGGGAGGGTAGCTACGAATAATTCACGTCCATTACCCGAACACTGGCTCGACTGTGCAGCGAGTGGCTTCATTCCATAGTGTTGCAACCAAGAATCTTCACAAATACGTAGGCTGGTTTCGGTGTTTTGAACTCAACAAGCATGGCAATCCATCACCCACTAATTTTATGAACAACATGTTATGTCTAGCATTTCAACAACTCTGTCAAACATAGCCAATAATTATTTTACCAATAGTTTTAAAATAGGCATTACAAAGCCTCTTTCGAAATATCAATAAGCGCTTTAATACTAGACATGCGCGTGTAATTAGGCCGAATAATAAAGGCAATACGACGATGAGGACTAGGTTCACTAAGATGCACTGCAGACAGTGCTTTATTTTGAAGCGTAAGCTGCTGTAAGGCCATTTTAGGTATGAGCGTTGTGCCCATTTTGCCCAGAACCATTTGCACTAAGGTATTTAGACTGGTGGCTCCAAAGCCATGGTTAGCCGTTTGTGCGGGCAGCTTGCAGGCTGCTAGAATATGATCTTTTAAGCAGTGCCCTTCCTTTAACAACATGAGTTTACTGTGGGTCAACTCGCAACTGGCAACCTCGTTTTGATTGGTATACTTCTCACCTTTTAGAGCCACCCAATAAAAATCCTCTTGCCAAAACTCAAGTGACAACAGCCCTTCACATGGAAATGGCATGGCCAAAATTGCTGTATCAATTTCTCCACGCCGCACCAAGTCAACCAAAACGTCTGACTGCTCTTCGACTATATTAAGCTGTGCTTGAGGGTACTTTTGGGCAAGAACTGGAAAAATTTTTGGGAGTAAATAGGGTGCTATGGTGGGAATAACACCTACCGAAATAGGATAACTCAAAGGCGCTTGTTGTTCATCTGCAAGGTGCTGTAGCTCCCCAACTTGTAACATAATACTGCGGGCTTTATCTAGTATCTCCTTACCCACAGGGGTCACGAGTACTTTTTTATTGTCTCGTTCAAATATCTGTAAGCCTAATTTTTTTTCCAGCTCACTTAGACCATTGCTGAGCGCAGATTGGCTGATATTGCAGTTTTGTGCTGCTTTTTTGAAATGTAATGTTTTCTCTACCGCAAGGGCGTAATAAAGTTGTTTAGTAGATATCATGATGGCTATTTTTTAGTTTCTAGGCCTACATATTAATCTAAAAAATAGAACGTAACAATATAAATATCCCACTTTATAGATCGAAGGAAAGTCTATATATTTGTCCCTGAAAACAAAACATTCATTAAAACCTTAACGGAGGCCCACCATGGCTCTTATCAATACTCAAATCAAACCCTTCAATGCGACTGCTTTTCAACACGGTGAATTCGTTGAAGTATCCGACCAGAACCTTAATGGTAAGTGGGCGGTGTTTTTCTTTTACCCTGCCGATTTCACATTTGTATGTCCAACTGAATTAGGTGACTTGGCTGATCATTACGAAGAGTTTCAAATGCGCGGTGTAGACATCTACTCTGTATCAACCGATACGCATTTTAGTCACAAAGCTTGGCACGATTCTTCGGACACTATTGGCAAAATTCAATACGCCATGATTGGGGACCCTACCGGTTCAATTACACGTAATTTTGAAGTAATGCGTGAAGGCCAAGGCTTGGCAGATCGCGCTACATTTATTATTGATCCAGATGGAATTATTCAAGCAATGGAAATTACAGCCGAAGGAATTGGCCGTGATGCAGAAGACTTATTGCGTAAAATAAAAGCGGCACAATATGTAGCAGCGCATCCTGGTGAAGTATGCCCAGCAGCATGGAAAGAAGGTGAAGAAACGCTAGCGCCATCATTAGATTTAGTTGGAAAAATCTAAACCTTATAGTTCTTATAATTGTAAGTTTAAACAGGCCTTTATGTGTTTTTATAAGGGCCTGCTTTCTCATGAAATTGGTAAAAAGGGAGCAGTATCGCCGTGTTAACAAACGATATATTACAAACAGTAAAAAGCTACACTCAAGCTATGCAAAACAAGGTAACTTTTGTCTTACAGACCGGTGATCATAGCAAACGACCAGAGTTAGTGAACTTTCTATTAGGTATTGCTGAAGTCAGTGACAATATCCAATTTGAAGAACGTGATATGGCTGGATTACTGCGCAGCCCACTTAGTTTTCTTATCGAAGCGAATGCGGTGGATACGGGAATACGCTTTTCGGGCATCCCCAGTGGCCATGAATTTAACTCATTGATACTAGCTGTTTTACAGGCTTCTGGCACTGCTTTGAAACTTGATGATAGTGTAAAAAGCATCATCACGCGTGTCAACGAGACACTGAAGTTTGAAATATTCATCAGCTTAAGCTGTCATAACTGTCCGGATGTCGTACAAGCTCTCAATCAATTTGCATTATTAAACCCTAATATTAGTGCTGAAATGATTGATGGAGGCTTGTACCCAGATTTAATTAAAGAACGCGATATTCAAGGTGTACCAAGCGTTTATCTTAATGGCGAATTGTTCGCAAATGGCAAAGTAGATACTGCACAGTTAATTGATAAATTAATGCAACGTTCGGCCTACATGCCTCAACCAAGCCAAAGTGAAACGCTTCCACTACAGGATGTTACTGTAATTGGGGGCGGGCCTGCAGGTGTAAGTGCTGCAATCTACAGTGCAAGAAAAGGCTTAAAGGTCACTCTAATAACTGACCGCATAGGCGGACAGGTCAAAGATACTATGGATATTGAAAATTTAATTTCAGTAACCAAAACAACGGGGACAAAATTGTCAGGTGCGTTACAGTCCCACATGGATGAATATGATATTACCATCAAAGAATACTTAAACGTCGTCGATGTTAAACAAGGCGACATTAAAGTTATTACTCTTTCGTCAGGAGAGCAAATTAATTCTAAAGTTGTAATCATTGCCACAGGCGCAAAGTGGAGAGAACTTGGTGTACCGGGCGAAAAAGAAAACGTTGGCAATGGCGTGGCTTACTGCCCTCACTGCGATGGCCCATTTTTTAAGGGAAAAGATGTAGCTGTGATTGGCGGCGGAAACTCTGGTATAGAGGCTGCTCTGGACCTAGCCGGCATTGTAAAATCTGTGACTGTTTTTGAATTTATGCCAGAATTAAAAGCTGACCAATTATTAGTAGATCGAGCAAAATCAAAAAACAATATTAGCATATACAGAAATGTAGCTACCAAAGAAATCAAAGCGCTCAATGGTAAAGTTAACGCCATTGAATATATAGATCGTACAACCCAAGAGGTACATAGCCTAAATCTTGATGGTGTCTTTGTACAAATTGGTTTAGTACCTAATAGCCACTTTTTAGGTGATCTAGTTGAATGCACCAAGTTTGGAGAAATTATCATCAATGAAAAATGCCAAACCTCACAAAGTGGCATATACGCATGCGGTGATGTCACAACCGTACCCTATAAACAAATTGTTATCTCTGTCGGTGAAGGTGCGAAAGCATCATTGTCTTCATTTGAATATTTACTTGCTGAAGGCGAAAGATTGGAAGCTTTATTTGATCACAAAAAAGCAGAAAGTATGTCAATAGCAGCCTAATCAACCTATACAGGATTAAATAATATGAACGATACAACATCTACTCAAGGCAAATGTCCCGTCATGCACGGCGCTAGTCAAGCCACAGGTAGCACAGCTAACCAGCATTGGTGGCCAAAGCAACTTAACCTTAAAATATTGAATCAAAAATCCCCATTAGTAGACCCCATGGGCGAAGCATTTAACTATGCAGATGAGTTTAAAAAACTTGATCTAAAAGCACTAAAAATAGACCTTACAAGCCTGATGACTGACTCTCAGGACTGGTGGCCTGCCGATTATGGGCATTACGGAGCCTTGTTTGTACGCATGGCTTGGCATAGTGCGGGTACTTACCGCACGTATGATGGCCGTGGTGGCGCATCAACTGGCTCACAAAGGTTCGCACCTCTTAATAGTTGGCCTGATAACGGCAACCTAGACAAAGCTCGCAGGTTACTTTGGCCCATCAAACAAAAATATGGTCGACAAATTTCCTGGGCAGACCTTATGGTTTTGGCAGGTAATGTTGCCATGGAGTCTATGGGCTTTAAAACGTTTGGTTTTGGCGGTGGTCGTACTGACGTATGGGAGCCAGAAGAAGATATCTATTGGGGGCCTGAAACTGAATGGCTTGATGACCAACGCTACAGCGGTGAACGCGAATTGGCAACTCCTTTAGGTGCGGTTCAAATGGGACTAATTTATGTCAACCCTCAAGGCCCTAATGGTGTACCAGACCCTCTGAAATCAGGCTTTGATATTCGTGACACATTTGCGCGCATGGCCATGAACGACTATGAAACAGTTGCCCTTGTGGCTGGAGGACACACCTTTGGTAAGGGCCATGGTGCAGGACCAGAAGATAAAGTAGGTGTTGAACCAGAAGGCTCACCACTTGAGCAGATGGGCTTTGGCTGGATTAATACACACGGTACAGGCAAAGGTGGTGACACAACCACTGCTGGCTTTGAAGGTGCATGGACAGTAAATCCAACACAGTGGGATATGGGTTATTTTGATGTGCTATTAGGTTATGACTGGGAGCAGACCACAAGCGCTGCAGGCCATATACAGTGGACTCCAACGGCATCCTCTAATGCTGATCAACCGGCCGCAGCGCATGATGCATCGCGCACTGAGCCTCTGATGATGACCACAGCAGATATGGCTCTTAAACTAGACCCAGAATATGCAAAAATATCAAAGCACTTTCATGATAACCCTGATGAGTTTGCTGATGCTTATGCACGCGCATGGTTCAAGCTAACCCATCGAGACATGGGGCCAATTAGCCGTTACCTAGGTGAAGAAGTGCCGGCTGAAGAGCTTGTTTGGCAAGACCCTGTTCCCACACATCACGGTGCTATGATTGGCGCAGCAGATATTAGTACGCTTAAACAAGCGATCTTGGAGTCTGGTTTAACTACTCAAGAATTAGTATCAACAGCATGGGCATCGGCGGCTACCTTTCGTGGCTCTGACAAGCGCGGTGGTGCCAACGGTGCTCGTATCCGCCTTGCGCCGCAGAAAGATTGGCAGGTTAACAAGCCAGTTCAACTGTCAAAAGTACTTACAGTGCTAGAAGGCATCCAAAAAGGTAGCTCATCCAATGTGTCTTTAGCGGATCTTATTGTGCTGGGTGGTAGTGCTGCAATTGAAAAAGCCAGTGGTATCAAAGTGCCCTTCTCGCCAGGGCGCACGGATGCTTCACAAGAGCAAACTGATGTCGATTCCTTTGACGTTCTTGAACCTAAGTTTGATGGTTTCCGTAACTATAAGAACACCAAAGACACGCGTCCTACTGAGTCTTTATTAGTGGATAAAGCACAATTGCTTACCCTAACTGCTCCTGAGATGACGGTTCTTGTTGGTGGACTTCGTACTCTAAATATAAACGCTGATGGATCTAATCATGGCGTGTTAACTGGCCAGAGTGGTTCTTTGACTAACGACTTCTTTAAAAACATTCTTGATATCAGTGTTGTGTGGAAAGCCAGCGATGCGTCTCAAGAAGTGTATGAAGGTTTTGATCGTGAATCAGGTGACCTAAAGTGGACCGGCACACGCGCCGATCTGGTGTTTGGCTCGAACTCAATTCTGCGCGCTCTTGCTGAAGTTTACGCATCAGACGATGCCAAACCAAAGTTTGTAACTGATTTCGTGGCGGCCTGGACTAAGGTGATGAATTTGGACCGTTTTGATTTATAAAATGATCTTTAATAATAGGCCCTGCCGATCACATGTTAAGTCTTAAAGACCTCAGTTATCTTGTGGCACTGGAAGAACTGGGCCACTTTGGTAAGGCTGCTGAGGCCTGTTATGTGAGCCAACCCACGCTGAGTGGCCAGCTTAAAAAACTGGAACGCCAGCTAGGCGTGAAGCTCATAGAGCGTGTTTCAAAGAAAGTTATGTTGACCCATGTGGGGCTGGAGATTGCTCAGCGTGCAAAGGTTATGGTGTTACAATCTCACGATATGGAAGAGTTCGCCCGAGCGGCCAAAGCGCCACTTACTGGGCGTTTAAGGCTGGCTATTATTCCCTCTCTTGCACCCTATTTGATGGCCAAAATGGGTGCCATCGTAAGCGCTGAAATGCCTGAGCTGAAAATCGAATTACATGAGTTAGAAACCCATGAATTGTTACGTCAATTAAGGAGTGGAGATATTGACGTAGGAATTTTGGTGTTGCCACAAGTGCAGGTTGGATTACGCAGCTTGAGCCTATGGAAGGAACAGCTCTGGTTAGGGGTGGGCCGTAACCATGAATGGGCACAAAAAACGCAAGTAACTAGTGCACAACTATCAGGGACAAAGTTGATTCTGTTAAAAGAGGGACATTGTTTGGCAGATCAGGCTCAGCAACTGTGCCAAATAAAAAGCCAGTCTCAAGCTTTTAGGGGGGCTAGTTTAGAAACCCTAAGATACATGGTATCAGCGGGTCACGGTGCTACCTTAGTGCCCCAGCTTAGCATGGAGGCTTGGATTGGCCAGGGTGAGGAGCAGATTGTTTATATCCCTATCACCGAGCCAAAGCAAGCTAGAGAATTAGGCTTTTTAGCACGTTCAGGTAGTGCCTATTGGCCTTGTGTAGAAGCCCTGCATAAGGCCATGGCTTCGGTGTTACCGGAAGTGTCCAAAGGCACTCAAACTGGGCCTCTACTAATATAAGCGGAGGTATAAAAGGAAATAACAAGGGCCATTTAAAGGGCCACTAGCCTTGAATTACTTGTTATTAAAATTCTTACATCCCAATACCTATCCAAGACTTACACTACTAATTGTTCATAAAGCCATATAGTGAACCTGCGCAGCTACAAGAGTTATCTTAAAGAAAATTACTCCTATTCAATCTTTTGTAACCATTTATGTAATACAGGAAGCTTATACCCTATTCTGTAGCTCTGACCTACACTAGAACAACTCCAGCCACCAATCTGATCAATAATGTCTGAGGGACACTCAACTTCTCTCAATCGGTCACGCATACTATGCCTGAATGAATGTATTACACATCCATCCTCAACATATTGTTTCATCCATTTATTCAGCGCTACACTAGCTGAATTAGCATTGCACCTACCGCCCTTGGTATACCTAGGAAATAGATACTTTTGATCTGACCCGCCAAGCACCTGAAAAGCCTGAGTAGCTGCCCACAAGGAAGCCCTGACTAATGGCACTCTGCGCTCGCTTGAGTCTGTCTTGAGCCTTCTGGCACTGTTTGGCTGCAATGTTATGTGTGGTATTGGCGCATCTAACACGATATCATTTCGCTCAAGGTCACAAATTTCAGCTAGTCTCATACCTGTGTCGCTTATCAAAGCAATAAACCACCTTAGGTCATCATCTATTTCAGCACAGATAGACTGGATTAGCTTAACCATAGTTTGCGCAATTGGTTGGCGTTTAGATGTATGTTAGATTGCATCCAGAACTGACCCATTAGCACCCCATAAATGAGCAACAATTCATTATTTTCGATAGGCGGGTCTCATGAGGAGAGTTCTTAACTCTTAATGGCCCTATCTTGGCCTGGACAAAAAATTCAACAAATTATGTTCATATAACTGTTCTTCTAGCTCAAGGGCAGAACTGTAGTGGTACAGTGAATTTGGCCACCTAACAAGAGATGTTATAATCATCTCTGATCAATTAGGTGAACCAATGAAAAAACGTACAAGACCCACTTTTAGCCCTGAATTTAGACTAGAAGCATCCCAGTTAGTGGTCGATCAAAATTACACTGT
>Ga0075441_10001654_pt1 | contig 10620 bp, 11 predicted proteins | sample CoawatmetaG00DNA_FD_71582 | JGI IMG/M metagenome (GOLD analysis project Ga0075441, IMG submission 71582) | Marine microbial communities from the West Antarctic Peninsula - Coastal water metaG002-DNA | ecosystem: Environmental > Aquatic > Marine > Coastal | place: Atlantic Ocean: West Antarctic...
CAAGCGCTCCATAGTTTGAGTCATAGCACGGTCGTTTTTTGCGAGTGCATTTGCCGTTAAAGTTGCGGCAATATTCGTATTAATAACAGCCATTGTAACATCCTCTTTCGTGTGAAGTATCAGCAAACCTATTCGAGTATTGCTAGGAGCACCAATTTGCTCATGTAATATAGATCGACAGAATTAGGCAATACTTGAGGGCTATACGGGCGGTTTGATTGATTATCGGTGAGCTTTTGTGATGGTGCTAGTAACGCAGTTTCTGAAAACGTCTTCAAAATCTAGGTAGAATTGTTTATGACTTGGTGTAACATTATAAGTACCCAAAAACACAACAACCCCTGGCTGAAGGGGTCGTTGATTCGCATAACGTAATGCCTAACTAGTAACTATTAATTAAGCACTATTCTCATCTATATTAACTTTAGCCTTTCAAAAGCGAGAGTACATTTTGGCTTTGCTGATTAGCCTGCGTCAGCATGGCCGTGCCCGCTTGCTGGATAATCTGCGTTCGAGCTAGTTCACTTGTCTCTGCCGCGTAATCTGCATCCTCAATACGACTGCGTGAAGCCATAGCGTTCTCGGATACGTTAGTTAGATTATCTATTGCGTATTCAAGTCGATTCATGCCAGCACCAAATACGGCACGTTGTGCGTTAATACCATTTAGCGCTGTATCTAAAGAGGCTATCGCTGAATTGGCGCCAGTGTCGGTATCAATCGCAATTGCTGAAAGATCCGTGCCGTAGACATTACTAGTCGCTGTAACACCGGCTGTTGTTACGGTTATCGTCTCGGCTACGCCAGCCGCGCTAATAGTCGGCGGTACTGTAACAACCTCAGCATCAGCATAAGTCAGGACCAAACTCGTAGTTGAGTTATTGGTCACAGTGAGGCGTGTTAGTGAGCCATCATTTTCGATTAGTGTAGCCAATCCTGCTGCGGTTGTGGCTACACTGCCAGCCGTTTTAAGATCTATCGTTACGGTGTTCTGCCCGTCGCTGATAACAAAGTTACCGGTAAAAGCCGCGACTTCAGCGTCAGTAATTGCGGCGTTATAAATCGCCGCCACGCCAGCGGTCTCGGTGGCGGGATTAAGATTCCAGTCGCCAAAACCTACGCTCATCGTTTGTAATGAGTTGGCACCGACCTGAAAAACTGCAGTGCCATTGCTGGATGTTCCGGCAGTGCCGCTGAGAATATTCTCGCCGTTCCACTGAGTGTTATTAGCAATACGCTCAATTTCTGTACGTAGGGCCACAAACTCCAGGTTTAGGCTCGACTGGTCCGTGGAGGTTACCGTGCCGTTAGATGCCTGTATGGCGAGTTCACGCATGCGCTGCATCATATTGCCAATTTCGATAGACGCGCCATCGGCGGTTTGAACCATGCCGATTGCGTCACTGGCATTGTTTACCGACTGCAGTACGCCTTTAATCTGTGCGGTCATTCGCGATGATACCGCGAGTCCAGCCGCGTCATCTTTGGCAGAGTTTATCTGTTTGCCAGTCGACAGACGTTCCATCGTAGTATTCATTGCTCTTTCATTTCTCATCAGCGCGTTGGTCGTTCTCATCGCGGCGATATTTGTATTAATAACAGCCATTACAAATTCCTCTTTCAAGTTATGCGCCTAAGACACAGTAGGTCTTGGGACAGTGCTTTTATCGTTTGAATCAACGAACCGCGAGTTACGCGCAGCTGCCTTTATTCTAGGCAATTGATTCACAAACAGGTCCATTGAGTTCTTTAAAGTTAGAGAGCCCCTCGCAAGTCAATGCTCAAAAGGTGTTCCATAGATAAAAGAATGCAAGAGTGATGCCAACTTGGCGACAGGCGCCGCTTTTAAGAGAATAAACTTAGATATATCAGAGAGTTACAGGTCTACCGAATATTGGTGAGCAGTTCAGTTGCCGCCAATGTGGCTATTTATTGCCGATTGTTCTTGCCGCACTGTCGAGAATCCGGCAGTGCCGTGGTTAGGGGGAGGGGTATGCTTTATCGGTGATCCAGGCTGGGCGTTGCCTGGCTAGAATACATCATCGAATAGCACGCCCTTTAATGTCTCCAGCTGTTTGGCCATGCGCAAGATCGCGTCGCCAGGCAGCTTGCGGATGACTTCGCCCGTTTCGGTATCAGTAACCTGTACTACAAATCGCTTGGAGGATTCGTCAATTGAAAAGTTTAGGCTAGTAGGGACCTTTGCAACCGCCTCGTTCAAGACTTTGACCGCCGCACCTAATTTTTCCAGATTAACGCTAATCTGTTCCATAAGCTCGGTTTTGTGCTCAGCCGAGACACGACCAAAATCCTGAGCGGAAATTTTAGGCGGCGCAGGGGCTTCCGTTACGGCCGCCGGCTTTTGCAGGGGCTCCTGAGGCATAGGGGCTTTAACATTTACTTCATTTACTGCCATTTTAATCACCAATCGACCTTTAGAGTCGGTGCTGTTACTGACTATTTATACCGCAAAGTCAATTAAACGCGTCATCTAGTTTTCCTCATACTTAGTGATCGGCAGTAATATCAGAAACTTTAATGAAATAAACTACGTTTTATCAAAGGCCATCAATGTGAGTTATTAAAGAAGGTTATACTAGCGCTCAAATTGGCTACAGGTATCGAGGAGGCAAGAGACTATGGGCATAATATCGCGCCTAATTGTCGCTATCGACGCTTTTACCGAGGCGACTGGACGAGCCGTCTCCTGGCTTACCCTGGCGATGGTCGGTTTGGTTGTGGTGGTTGTTGTCCTACGCTATTGCCTAGGGATAGGCTCCATCGCCCTACAGGAGTCGGTCACTTACATTCATGCCACGGTATTCATGTTGGGGCTGGCCTATACCCTCAAGCGTGGCGGTCATGTGCGGGTAGATATTTTTTATCGGCAGTTTTCTCCCCACCACAAAGCCATTGTCGATATGGTTGGCGGGCTACTCTTTTTGTTGCCCGTCTCGTTGCTGATCTTTGGTGCCAGTTGGGACTATGTGTTTGCCAGCTGGGTAATTGGCGAGACCTCCGCGGAGAACACTGGACTACCTTTTGTCTATTTACTTAAAACTCTTATGCTCATTATGCCGTTGACTCTTTTACTACAGGGCATCGCAGAGATCTTAAAGAGTGGGCGAGTGATTGCCGGCCGCGACGGCAACGCTGCCGACGCCCATGACTTGGAGCGCTAATGACTGACTTTATCCCCTTCCTAATGTTTTTGGTGGCGTGCCTAGTTTTGATGGTGGGCTATCCCGTGGCTCTGTCGCTGGCGGGTACCGCACTGTTATTTGCGCTGGTGGGAACCGTCACCGGCCATTTTGATATGACTTTTTTGCAGGCGCTGCCCAACCGTTTGTTTGGCACTATAGAAAATACAACGTTAATTGCAGTGCCCCTGTTTATATTGATGGGCGTGATGTTAGAAAAATCCCGATTATCAGAGGATCTGTTAGAAAGTATGGCCGACCTGCTGGGTGATTTTCGCAGTGGTCTCGGTATTTCTGTGGTATTGGTTGGCGCGTTATTGGCGGCGAGCACGGGCATTGTGGGTGCCACTGTAGTCACTATGGGGCTGATGTCATTGCCCACCATGCTCAAGCGCGGCTATTCGCCGTCGCAGGCGACCGGGGTGATTGCCGCCACGGGGACACTGGGCCAGATCATCCCCCCATCAATTGCTCTAGTACTGTTGGGCGATACGCTTTCCAGCGCCTATCAGCAGGCGCAATTAAATATGGGTATCTTTGCGCCGAAGACGGTATCCATTGGCGATTTATTTGTCGGCGCGATTATTCCGGGCCTGCTGCTGGTGTTGTTTTACTGTCTCTATATTATTTTCTTTGCTCACCCAGCAGAGCAAGATCGTGAGGGTGAGCCGCCGGTGGTCAAAAGCTTTTCTCGCGCCATGCGCAATTTAGTGCCGCCAATTATTTTGATTATCACTGTCTTGGGCTCGATTCTGTCAGGAGTGGCGACGCCAACGGAGGCTGCAGGTGTGGGGGCCTTTGGTGCAACAATGCTGGCCGCCATTAAAGGTGAGCTGAGCGTTTCTCGGTTGCGCGAGGTGGCGCAGAGCACAACTCAGGTCACGTCGATGGTATTCTTGATACTTATCGGCGCTGCAGTGTTCTCTTTAGTATTCCGTGGCTTTGGCGGTGAGGAAATTGTTGAACAGTTTTTTGCCGAGCTACCAGGCGGTATCGTCAGCGCTACATTATTGGTGATGATAGTGATATTCCTGCTCGGATTTATTTTAGATTTTATTGAAATTACATTTGTCGTGGTACCGATTGTTGCCCCAGTACTATTGGCCATGGGCCTGGATCCGGTATGGCTTGGTGTTATGATTGCGATCAACTTGCAGACGTCATTTTTGACGCCACCATTTGGCTTCGCATTATTTTATTTGCGCGGAGTTGCTCCCGAATGTGTTGAAACATCAGCTATGTATCGCGGTGTCATTCCCTTTATTATTATCCAGATTATTCTGATGCTGATGCTGTCAGTTTGGCCGCAAATAGCCACTTGGTTGCCCGGGGTAATTTATTAATAAGTACCCTAGGCATTTTCAACATAACAGAACTAGCAGTGATCGATATGAATACTATTAATGAATCGCCGGTGCCTGCCGGTAAGTTAATCTCTCAAACTATTGCTATGCCCCGAGAGACCAATGCCAATGGCGATATCTTTGGTGGCTGGCTGCTCAGTCAGATGGATTTGGCCGGAGCGATTTTGGCCGGCCGAATAGCCAAGGGTAGAGTTGCCACCGTGGCTATTAGCAGTATGTCGTTTTTGAACCCAGTTGCCGTAGGTGCTGTGGTAGGCTGCTATGCCGACGTCAAAGCCTTGGGTGCTAGCTCAATCACCATTGGTATTGAGGTTTGGATCAGCGACGACAATCAGGCAGAGCCATGCAAAGTGACTGAAGGGGAGTTCGTTTTTGTGGCGATTGATCATAGCGGTAAAACTCGTCAGCTGCCCAGCCGCTAAATCTTAAAGTTCCAGCGCGGCAAAAATTTTGTCGCGTAACGGTTTGATTTCATTCACCAGATGGTGATTTGCGCCGTCAATGAGATGCACTTGCAAGGCGGGTATTTTTTCTTTGAAGACGCGCAAATTCACTTTCCAGTTCAAGGTTTTATCCGCACAACCCTGTATCAGATTGATCTTTTGTGGGCAACCCTTGGCGCCCTCAAATTCCTGCACCCATTGGTCTAGTGCGCCGACCCAGGTCACTGGTAATTGGGTCTGTTGCAATGGATCTGTAAAGCGCACAAAATCTAAAAAGGCTTTATCTAGAGAGCTTGGTCGAAACACGCGCTTGAGTGACCGCCGATACTTGCAAGTGAGGCGATAGAGCCAGCGCTTGATTACCCAGCCGCTTGGCTGCAGCAATGGCGCCAAAAGATTGATGCTGGCAAACGGATTGCTGTTGCCGGTTTTCATTAGATACTTAAGTAGCACTGCGCCCCCCATGCTCTGCCCGATCGCATGCTGGGGGCCCGGAAATTTCTCGCTGGTGATAGCCATTACCGATTCCAGAACGGCCACATAGTCAGCAAAGTCTGCGATATCACCATAGCCACCGGAAGATAGGCCGTGGCCCTGCAGGTCGAAGCATACAACCGTAAGCTGTCGATCAAGTAGCGCTTCAATTAGATGTTTAAACAGTCCGGTATGGTCTGTATAGCCGTGCACAACCACGGCGGTACCGCAACTGACCGCGGGCTGCCATGCAAGGGTAAAAATGGCTGTCTGGTTGACCTCAATGCGGCCCACAAACACTTTAAGATCGCGACTCGGTTCAGGCAGTTGGTAAAAACTAAGGTAGGCTGCAACGTTAGCATTCTCGGCATTAATCGCACCTAGGCTCTGATCAAAGGGTCTGAGGCTACTTTTTAGTGCGTCGATTGCCGGCTGTGTGAGTGCTGCGCTCAAATCCTGCATAGTTGGGCCCGAAAGGTCAAAGAGTTCTAGGTCGCGGCTGTTTTGCGGGACCAGTCACCTTGTAGCTATCATGTCAGGTTGTACATCGATTACAAGAGACGTTTGGCGAGAAAACAACCAGGCCAGTGGTTCCGGCCGTGAGAATAGCGAACGCTTATTGACATGGCAGCGCTGTGTGACGGGTCTTGGAGAAGGCGTCTCAGAGGCAGTGACGAATGATCGCCGGACTGGCAATGAGAATAGCGCTTTAACAGAACCCCATAACGCAGATCAAGATTGGTCTGAGCTAGTTAGTACCGTTGGGGCGGAGCTTCAAACGCAACGACCCAGCTCGGCTTTCACCCGAATAATGTAACGCAATCTGTGGCAATCGACTGATCCCCACGACGATTATTCGTCGGTTGATAAGGATATGTCGTAAACACCAGCTTCACGAGCCTGGTCAGAAATCTTCACAAACATATCAGTCTTAGCTTTTGGATGAGAACTAATAATCACCTTAGCTTCAGGCTTTTCAGCATGCATTCGCTCAACGTTGGCACGAACCGCACGAATATCGATGCGCCTACCCTCGAGCGTTAACTCGTTGCTCTCGGAGACCCGGAAAACAATATTAGTATTCTTGGAATCTGGTGGCGGCTGGTCCGACGTCGGTGGCCTGCTTACGGATAATCCTGACTCGTTTACAAATGAAGCTGTCACAATGAAGAAAATCAGCATGATGAAGACAACATCCAGCATGGGAGTCATGTCTATCGCCGATTCTTCCTCTTCCTTACGTCTTTTACCTAACGCCATGTTCAGTCACCAAATTTTGCCAAAAAATTTATTTAAGGCAGCATTCTACTGATATTTGTGAAAAATGCCAGTCGCGCTAACCCTAAGTGTCGCGTAGCTATATGTTAAGATGCGGAACGGGATCCTGCGCTGCATAAACAGGGACCACTCTTCGAATAATAGCACAAAATTTGGGTCTTTTATGCCGGAATTACCTGAAGTCGAGACCACGCTTAGAGGCATAGAGCCTTGGCTCGCAAATCAAAAAATCGTCAAGGTTACCGTGCGGCAGCCCTCGCTGCGCTGGCCTGTGACCGCTGGGTTGGCTGAAATTGTGCAGGGTCAATCGGTGTTAGCGGTGACGAGGCGTGCCAAATATCTCATTGTCGAGCTTGAATATGGATCCATGTTGATTCATCTGGGCATGAGTGGCAGCCTACGACTGACAGCGCCAGATGCCGACTGGCGCAAGCATGACCATATTGAAATGCACATGGATAACGGTGCCACGCTGAGATATCACGACCCTCGGCGTTTTGGCTGTTGGCTTTGGTCCGAGGGCGAGCACAGGCATTTAGCGCATCTTGGACCCGAGCCTCTCTCTGAGGAATTTTGTAGCGACCGGCTTTTTCAGCTGTCGCGCAAGCGTAAGATGGCGGTTAAGCCCTTTATTATGGAAAATCGAACGGTGGTTGGCGTCGGCAATATCTATGCCTCAGAAGCACTATTTCGCAGCGGTATAAGACCTGATCGGGCTGCCGGCCGCATCTCTCAGCAACGCTATATAGTGCTGACGGGACATATTAAAGCGGTACTAGCCGCAGCTATAGAGCAGGGTGGTACGACCTTGAGAGACTTTGTTAATGGCAACGGCGAACCGGGGTACTTTCAGCAAGCATTAGCGGTTTATGGCCGTGGCGGGAAAGGCTGTACAGTCTGTGCGGGGATCTTAAAAGACGTCAAGTTGGGGCAGCGCAGTTCGGTATTCTGTCCTTACTGCCAGCACTGATCGCCTTGGTTTATCAGCTCGGCTGAAATTTTTGTAGTAACGCCGCTGCGACGTTGGCCGGCACGAACTTAGATACGTCACCATCTAATGACGAAATTTCTCGCACCAGTGATGATGAGATATATGAGAATCGCTCGGCCGGTGTGAGAAAAATACTCTCTATCTCCGGTGCTAGCGCGCGGTTCATGTTGGCTAACTGAAATTCATATTCGAAGTCAGAAACAGCACGCAGGCCCCGCATAATGGCGTCTGCTTTGCAGTCTTTAACAAAGTTAACCAGCAAGTAATCAAAGCCGATAATTTCAACGTTAGGGACATGGGCCAGTGATTCAGAGGCTAATGCGATGCGTTCATCCACGGTGAACAGCGGGCCTTTGCGTTGGCTGCTGGCTATGCCTACGACAATTTTATCAAAGAGCTTTGACGCGCGCTCAATCAGATCAATATGCCCATTGGTGATAGGATCAAAGGTGCCGGGGTAGACGATAGTCTTCATGCACTGGGTCCGCATTTAGTTAAACGACTCGCATGTTACTCAAATTATGCGCTGGGCTCAACGTAAGAAAAAAGGCAGTACCTAACACCCCCGCTTATCTTTTCGCGCAGTAATTGCCAATTAGGCGGTGGCACAAAGCTGTTGTCCGATGCCGAAAGCTCGCAGTAAATCTTGGCATTTGCGGCTAACCACTGGCCTCGTTCAAGCAAAGTGCAGGCGCTACTTAGCAGGGGTGTGTCAAAGGGCGGGTCGACAAAGACTAGGTCATAACGCTGCTGGGCGCTATTATTCTCCAGATATTGCAGGCTATTAGTTTGTACGATCCTTAGATCAAGAGCGTCCAAAACGGTTGCGCTGTCAAGCAGCTGCCTGGCAGCAGCGTCTTGTAGCTCCAGCGCGATGCAGTGTGCAGCACCGCGGGATAGAGCCTCAAAGGACAGCGCGCCGGATCCGGCAAACAGATCAAGGCAGCGCGCGCCTTCAATCGTCGGTGTCAGCCAGTTAAATACCGTCTCTCGAATTCGGTCCCCTGTGGGCCGCAAACCTTGAGCAGAGGGAAAAGGAATGGTTCGACTGCGCCATTTGCCACCGATGATTCTTAGTTTCTGCTGTGACTGAATTGCCCGCTGTGATTTTTTAGTAGCCAAATAAGATGCTCCGTAAGGGTGACTTTTAAGCACTTTTTACACCGTAAATGGTAGGATACACTACATTTAGCAACCTTAGTCTTTGAGCCTCAATGGATTCTCAGCCACCTGATAGCCCGCCAGCCAAAACCCAGAAAAAATCCTTTCTGGATAGGTTTCGTCGCGAGCCTCCCCGACAGGCAAGCCCAGATGACCGGCCGCTAGAGGTGCCGGCAAAGCAGTCCCTTACTCAGCGTCTGCGCAACGCATTGTCGCGTACCGGCGAGGGTATAGGCGCGGTTTTTCTTGGTGGTAAGGCCATTGATGATGCGCTGCTTGACGAGCTAGAAACGCTCTTGCTGACGGCGGATGTCGGAGTTGAGGTTACCAACAGTATACTGACAGAGTTGGTCGACAGACTAGGGCGAAAAGAACTCAAAGACAGCATCGCACTGCGCGCAGCTCTGCAGGAAATATTGCTGGCTAAGCTACGACCCTGTCAGCAGTCCATGGATATCAGTGGCACTGAGGCACCCTTTGTGATTTTGGTGATTGGTGTCAATGGGGTGGGGAAAACGACAACGATTGGTAAGCTTGCGGGCCGTCTGCAGAATGAAGGAAAGTCAGTAATCTTGGCGGCCGGAGATACCTTTAGGGCCGCTGCCGCGGAACAACTACAGGTTTGGGGTGAGCGTAATAATGTCCCTGTTATCGCCCAGCACACTGGCGCTGACAGCGCCTCGGTGATCTTCGATGGTATTCATGCGGCTAAATCCAGAGGTATTGATGTGGTTATAGCTGATACCGCTGGGCGACTACATAATAAAAGCAACCTAATGGAAGAGTTAGAAAAGGTTCGGCGGGTCGCCGGTAAGCTGGATGAAAATGCACCCCATGAGGTACTGTTAGTGTTGGACGCGGGTACTGGGCAAAATGCGGTCGCACAGATGTCCGAGTTTCATCAGGTTATTGGTGTTACGGGGATAGCCCTGACCAAATTAGATGGTACTGCCAAGGGAGGTATTATATTTGCCTTAGCCGATAAGTTTTCTATACCGATACGCTATATAGGTGTGGGCGAAGGGCAGGATGACTTACAGCTCTTTGTTGCCGAGGAGTTTGTTGACGCATTGTTAGGCTTTGATCTGGCCGCCAGCGAGTAAACACTATGATTTGTTTTGACAACCTTAGTAAGCGCTACCCCAGTGGATTTGAAGCTCTGCGGAATGTCAGTTTTACTATGGAAGCGGGCGAGATGGCCTTTTTGACTGGCCATTCTGGTGCCGGTAAAAGTACCTTATTGAAAATGTTGATGCTGATGGAGCGCCCGACATCGGGAAACCTATTAATTAATGGCAAAAACCTCAATCGCCTGTCCAAGTCACAAATCCCAATGTACCGGCGTCAGGTGGGCGTCGTGTTTCAAAATCACCAGCTATTGTTAGACCGAACGGTCTTCGAAAATGTGGCATTACCACTGCAGGTGTCGGGATACCCGGCGGTCGAGATCGGGCGTCGTGTGCGCGCCGCCCTAGATGGGGTGGGCCTGCTAGATAAAGAGCAGGAACGACCGATGACTCTGTCTGGTGGTGAGCAGCAACGCGTGGGTATCGCTCGTGCGGTTGTGCATAAACCGCGTATTTTGCTTGCCGATGAGCCAACCGGCAACTTGGACCCAGAACTGTCCAGCGAAATTATGGCTTTGTTTCGGCGATTTCAAAGTGTCGGCGTGACCGTGTTGATTGCCACTCACGATATAAGCCTAATAA
>Ga0075441_10001664_pt1 | contig 10604 bp, 7 predicted proteins | sample CoawatmetaG00DNA_FD_71582 | JGI IMG/M metagenome (GOLD analysis project Ga0075441, IMG submission 71582) | Marine microbial communities from the West Antarctic Peninsula - Coastal water metaG002-DNA | ecosystem: Environmental > Aquatic > Marine > Coastal | place: Atlantic Ocean: West Antarctic...
CCACCCGAGTGCACCAAATACAAAAAACCTCACTGCGTGCAGTGGGGTTTTTTTGTATCTGGGGAGCGACGGTGGTGAGAACCACTGTTCGACTAACTTGCTCCAGCAAGTTTGGCCCGAGTCGCAAAGCGGCGAGCCCAACGGGTAGAAATACCCCCCAAGGGTATTTCTAGTCAATCCACCCGAGTGCACCAAATACAAAAAACCTCACTGCGTGCAGTGGGGTTTTTTTGTATCTGGGGGACGACGGTGGTGAGAACCACTGTTCGACTAACTTGCTCCAGCAAGTTTGGCCCGAGTCGCAACGCGGCGAGCCCGCAGGGTGAAATACCCCCCAAGGGTATTTCTAGTCACTAACTTGCTCCAGCAAGTTTGGCCCGAGTCGCAAAGCGGTGAGCCCGCAGGGTAGAAATACCCCCCAAGGGTATTTCTAGTCAATCCACCCGAGTGCACCATTTTTATCAGTAACCCATTGTTTTCCTTGTGTGTTATTGCAATTACACAGGTAGGGTAGACAATGCGGTATACACAAAAGCATCCTCAACACACTTACATCAAACGTGATGAGTATTACTTTTCAAGAGTAATACCTAATAGATAGTACCGTGCGTGAGCAAGTCGGAAAGTGCTTCTATGTCAGCGTGGTGAAGGTTTTAAAAGGCCAAATATAGCCTCCCTTAGAGCGCATTATAGGGCCTCTCAACGCCACCATCAGCACACCTACCAGCTCTCTATAAGCCCAGCAGTAACATGCATCTCAGGGCAGTCTGGCGCGTGCTATGGTGTGCTATCGAGCAGGTTTGGCTGTGTAAGAGTTAGGTATATAAATAGGCATCAATTAGTAACTTATGAGGCTCTCTCTTTGAATAGTAGCGCCTCATAATTACATAATTAATTAAGTTTCATTGAGCAGAGGGTTAGTGCCCCACTTATTTTCACGTCCCTGTTCACCCTCTTTTGCTGGCATTACTGACCAATAAAATATTGGGATGAGACCAATAATTGTAAAGGCAATCAACGTCCACCAGCCGCTGTGGCCTCTATCGTGCAAGCGCCTGATCCAAACCGCGAGTGTTGGAATTAATATAGCTATTGAGAAAAGTCCTGTTATCCATCCATCAGGGGACTGGCTGTCATAAGTAGTTCCAAAAATATTATCTAAAGCCATAGTACATACATTAACCAATAAACAAGCAAGGCCAAACCACCAATACTCTGATCTACTCGCTCGACCACTAAAAGTGGCATATTTTTTAAACAAAACGGACGTAACTGCTTCTTTCATATTCATAATGTCGCCTCTAATCCCGCTGGCCTACTAAATTTATATGCATATTTGAATAGCCACTATAACCGCTAGAACTGATTTTGCAAAACCACCCCTAATGTCTACCTCCAGATACAGTAACAATCACAAGGACTCACAAGCCTGCCCTGCCACCTGTGGAAGTACCCCCCAAGGGTATTTCTAGTCAATCCACCCGAGTGCACCTCCCCCCAAACCCCCTTACCTCGACGAACAACTCGAAATCTGTCATCCTCAAATAAAGCGGGCCGCGAAGATAAGAAAGCACGCACAAGGGGAGCATCAAAATGACCAAAGAAATCTACCATCATCAAGGCGAGAACCTTCCGCCTGAAACACAGCATGATCAGCAGTCTATCTCTGAAGAAAACCTAAATAACTATTGGCGGGCAAACCTCGGCTTGCTGGCTAAACTGCTCAGCGTCTGGTTTGTTGTTTCCTTTGGCTGCGGCATTTTGTTGGCGGACTGGCTTGATCAGTTCTCCTTTTTCGGCTTCAAGCTTGGCTTCTGGTTTGCTCAGCAAGGAGCCATCTATGTGTTTGTAGTCCTCATCTTTATCTACTCATGGCGCATGAAGGTTCTCGAACGCAGGTTCGGGGTGGATGATGACGAGGAGCATTCATCATGACGACACAGATGCTGACTTACCTGTTTGTGGGTGCCTCTTTCATGCTCTATATAGGGATCGCTATCTGGTCTCGCGCCGATTCAACTAAAGATTTTTATGTGGCCGGTGGTGGCGTGCATCCCGTGTTAAACGGTATGGCCACCGCAGCAGACTGGATGAGTGCCGCTTCGTTTATTTCAATGGCGGGCATTATTTCCTTTATGGGCCGGGACGGCGCGGTCTATCTGATGGGCTGGACGGGTGGCTATGTCTTGCTCGCCCTTTTACTGGCACCCTACCTGCGTAAGTTTGGGCGCTTTACCGTGCCCGACTTTATTGGCGAACGCTATTACTCCAAGACCGCGCGTATTGTTGCCGTGGTCTGTTTGATCTTTATTTCTTTTACCTATGTGGCCGGACAGATGCGCGGCGTAGGCATAGTGTTCTCAAGATATCTTGAGGTGGACGTTAGCACTGGCGTGATTATCGGCATGGCCGTGGTATTTATGTACGCGGTACTCGGTGGAATGAAGGGCATCACCTACACCCAGGTAGCCCAATACTGCGTGCTGATTTTTGCCTATATGGTCCCGGCCATATTTATCTCAATTATGATCACCGACAACCCTATTCCACAGTTGGGTTTTGGCTCTGAGGTTAATGACGGCTCTGGCTTATCGGTATTACAAAAGCTCGATGGTGTATTAATGGACCTCGGTTTTAATGCCTATACAGAGGGTACAAAATCAACCATTGATGTATTCGCGATTACCGCCGCCCTGATGTTCGGCACCGCTGGTTTGCCTCATGTGCTGGTGCGTTTTTTCACGGTGCCTAAGGTTTCAGATGCCCGCTTATCTGCAGGTTACGCATTGGTGTTTATCGCTATCTTGTACACCACAGCGCCAGCCGTTGCCTCCTTTGCACGACTTAACCTAGTTGATACTGTGCACAACAGCAGTTACGAACAGGCACCGGAATGGTTTAGTAATTGGGAACAAACCGGTCTAGTCGGCTGGGAAGATAAGAACGATGACGGAATCATGCAGTACAGTGCTGGCAGCAAAAACGAAGTCAGCATAGATCGCGATATTATGGTGCTAGCCAATCCAGAAATTGCCAATTTACCCGGCTGGGTTATCGCCCTTGTCGCTGCGGGTGGCGTAGCTGCCGCACTTTCCACTGCAGCAGGGTTATTGCTAGTGATATCCAGTGCTATCTCTCACGATGTTTTAAAGCAGACATTGATGCCCAATATTAGTGAGAAACAAGAGCTATTTTATGCACGACTAGCCGCCGCTGTGGCGGTCTGTATTGCCGGATTATTTGGTATCTACCCACCGGCCTTTGTGGCTCAGGTGGTGGCTTTTGCCTTTGGTTTGGCCGCGGCCTCGTTATTTCCTGCACTGTTAATGGGTATATTTTACAAGCCGATGAATAAAGAGGGTGCGATTACTGGCATGCTGGTTGGCCTGATGTTCACCTTTACCTATATTGTGTACTTCAAGTTTGTATCGCCAGAATTTAACAGTGCCGAATACTGGCTATTTGGTATCTCGCCAGAGGGAATCGGCTTTATTGGTATGCTACTGAATATAATAAGTGCCTACGGGGTTAGCCGGGTCACCAGCCCACCGCCATTGGGCGTACAAAATCTCGTCGACGATATCCGCATACCTGCAGGCGCAGGGGTTGCTCACAAACACTAACATCTATAATTATAATAAGAGACCGACATGAATCTATCATTTAAGAAATGGATTACTCGCCTAGCTAAACTCACTGGGGTAATCGGCGTCTTGGTTATAGCAGTGCTGATTTACCTAAGCCCAGAAAAGCCCCCTGCCAGCCAGGCCTTTATCAATGGCAACGTTATTACCATGGATGCGGATAGCAGCATTGCTCAGGCCGTTTTTGTGCAGCAGGATAGAATTATTGCCGTGGGCGATAATGATCAAATCGCAGCCCTTATTGCAGACAACACAGTCGTTCACGACCTACAGGGCAAAACATTACTGCCTGGCCTAATTGATTCACATAGCCACTTCCCTGGTTCCGGTATCTCATTATTTGTCGCTGACTTACGCAGTCCACCGGTTGGCCTTATCACCAATGTGCCTGCCCTGCTAAAGCGCTTACAAGAAAAAGCCAAAGACACGCCCAAAGGCGAATGGGTAACCGGCTTTGGTTACGACAATTTAATGCTGGATGAAGACCGCCATCCCAGTCGCGATGAACTTGATCAAGCTCTGCCTGATCACCCCGTGTTTATATTGCATGTCTCCGGACATATGGGCGTCACCAATTCATTGGGTTTAATTGCGGCCAATATTTCACAAGAGAGCCGCGACCCCAAAGGCGGCCATTATGGACGCGATGCAACTGGGCGACTTAATGGATTGTTAGAAGAACATGCCGCAACGCCCCTTCAAGAACAGATGCTAGACCTAGGTGTCTTTAAATTTTTACGTATGGTTAGCTACTCGAGTAATGACTACTTAAAGACTGGTGTCACCACAGCACAAAATGGCGCTATCTCTGCAGAAATGGCCCAGGGCTTAAGCCTCGCGAACCGGCTTAACCTAACACCATTACGCCTAGAGCTATGGCCACAGTTCGATACATTCGGTCGTGGGTTTTTAGATGGCACGCTCAAAGTCGAAGACTTTAATCGAGACAGGCTAAATGTTGGCGCTATTAAAGTCATCGCCGATGGCAGCATACAGGGCCACACCGGTTATCTGCGCGAACCCTATCATCTGCCGTTTAAAGGCGATGCCGACTATCGCGGTTATCCAAGAGTCAGCTACCCAGAACTTGCTGACTGGATCAGTCAGTACCACAGTGCTGGATTTCAATTAGCCGTCCATGGCAACGGCGATGCCTCAATCGATGATATCCTTGATGCCTTTGAAAAGGCCCAGGCAGCGTTTCCAAAAGAGGACCCGCGACTAATTTTAATTCATGCACAGATGGCGCGACAGGATCAATTGGCACGCATGAAAACCCTCGGCGTAACGCCTAGCTTCTTCTCGGCACACACTTACTACTGGGGCGACATGCATCGGGATGTCACCATGGGTGAGGAACGGTCCAGCCGAATAAGTCCGGCTCGCACCGCTATTGAAGAGGGCCTGCGCTTTAGCTCACATTTGGATACGCCTATTGTGCCGATGAGCCCACTGCTCTCAGTCTGGTCGGTTGTTAATCGACTCTCCTCCTCGGGCAAATTGATTGGTGGCGATGAGCGTATCGACGTGATGCAGGCATTGCGCAGTGTCACCATTGATGCGGCATGGCAGATATTTAGGGAGAAGGATCTTGGCTCAATCGAGTCAGGTAAGCTGGCTGATCTGGTGGTTCTTGAACGTAGTCCTTTAGCTGATCCATTGACTATTAAAGACATTAAAGTCGAACGCACTATTATTGGTGGTGTGACGGTTTATAAGCAGTAATTTTGGTCGGCTGTTCAAGCCAGCTATGCGCGCAGCCTCACTCTGGGCGTAATTCTCTAGCTTTTGCCCTGAGCAATGAGGAGGCGCGCATTAATCTGCGTCCAGCAACTGCCCGGTTAACATCTACCTACCAGAAAATAGAAACGCTGCAAGACCAGCTCAACAGGAAATTAACAGCCGTCCTATCTGCTGAACGTTTGGTGATTTAGGATATACAGGGGATACTAAAAACGCAGGGGTACTATACATCCTCAATAGACGGTCTATTTGGGGCTGGCACGATTGACGCACTCAATAATGTGTCAGAGGATGTTAATGTCTCGGTTAATCATACTGATAAGAAAATATTACTTGAAACCGTTAAAGGTGCGTTTATACCTGCCACAGGTGCCTGTTCAAAATCAAAGAATGACCGTACCTATATGGCATGTTTCAGTTTAAATCCTTAGCGCTCTCCAAGATTTTGCTGTTCTGCCGGGTAAATAATACGCTTATGTTCTAAAAGCGTATTGATTCCGGGTTTTATACCGCGAAAATATGTGTATTACTTGCGTGAGTAGGAGTTAACACTCCACGCTAAGCTGCAGGGAGTCTTAAATTTCAGTTCACCCCAAACCCAGAGCCACTTTAATTAACAGTAAAGCAAACGCTAAAGCCACGGGCGTTGGCTGGGGTTCTAGCGCAGTTGCTTTTAGCGCTTAATAGCTTTGTGTCAAGATCATCAACAATCGCGCTGTAATTATTAAGGTTTGGGGGACTAATCTCAGCGTCTCTGTAGAAGACTTTTAACGCATTTAAGGTGTTTTTTCCTGCAATACCATCCGCGGTGCCGCTAAGATATTTATGGTTTATCAGCTGCTGTTGAATCCCTGTAATCAATTTCCTCTGTTGTCGCCTCTGTTCTGCGATCTCCTCATCGGCAAGTCGTTTTCTTTCCGCCGATTCACCGCGAATAGCATAAAGTTCACTTTCATAAACAATGGCTCTGAGTATCTGACCGTTTGCCCCGTATAACTCGATGACACTATTTTGTTTAAAGATTAACTGTCGTCCATCAGGTAGATATTCTGTCCCCTGACCAGGCACTATCTCATCATTTGAATATAGCCCAACGAATTTTCTTCCGCCCGCATAAGTGCTAGTCCCTTGACCATGCCGCTTGTTATCCCTCCATTGCCCAACGTAGTCTGGTGGCGGCCCGATATCTACTTTGCCTCTTACAATAGATATCAATTTATTGCTCGGCATTACTTTTAATCTTACTGTGGAGCCATTTTTCCCGATTATAAGATCAACCACATCGGCTAACCTAAAGCCAATGATATCAACGATCTCATTGTCGCCTTGGCCAACACCAATTATTCTATCTGAAGTCTGCAAGAGTCCTTGGCGGTCCGCGGGGCCTCTCGGTATAATTCTGGCGACGACGGTGTACTCGCCTTCAGTACTGAGTTCGGCACCAATTCCATTGAGAAATCCAGCCACGGTCTTACCCGAAGGAGTGTAAGCTCCCTGGCCATGTCGTTTGTCACCCTTCCATTGCCCAACGTATTTCGAGCCATCCGCCCAAATCAAGGTTCCCTGGCCACTTAAATAACCTTCCCTATATTGCCCAACATAGGTACTTCCATCTGCCCAGTTTCGGGTTCCGCTACCATGTAGTTTGTCATCCTTGAATTGTCCGACATAAGTCGAGCCATTTACATAGGTCAAGATTCCCTGACCATTGATAACGCCATCTGTCCATTGTCCAACATAGGTACTTCCATCTGCCCAGTTTCGGGTTCCGCTACCATGTAGTTTGTTATTCTTGAATTGTCCGACATGTGTCGAGCCATTTACAAAGGTCAAGGTTCCCTGACCATTGATAGCACCACCTTTCCATTGCCCGACATATTTGTAACCATTCGGTGAACTGTAGGCTCCATAACCATTAACACAGTCGCCGTCACAGTTACCCCAGCTCACGCTAGAGAAAAGGCAAAGACTTATTAGAAGGAGTTTATGCATCATTAGTTGGTCAATTTCTATTTTGGCGTTGCGTTGCAGAATTAATGTTTTCAGACTTTTGCCCAGATAATAATGTACAACTCATAAAATCTCAACTGGAAGTCCGTTGCCTTTCTATCCTTCTATGCGAGGTCCTACCGTTACTCCATTGCGTTGGGTATGAACGCTCTCGGCGTGAAGTCTAGTTTCTTTTCGGCACATACTTACTACTCGGGCGACATGCATCGGGATGTCACCATGGGTGAGAAACGGTTCAACCAAGTCAGCCGGGCTCTTACTGCTATGGGAGAGGGGCAGTGCGTTAGTTCATATTTGGATACTGCTGATAGTAGGGTTGGTAAGGGTGGTTATTGAGATCTCACGCCTTCGCGTAAGATGACAAGCCTTTGGCCTGTCACCTGGGCGCTTTGACTCTCAAATTCCGCCGTTCCGGCGGTTAAATAAAAAAGGCCATCTACAAAAGTAGATGGCCTTTTTTATTTAATTGGTCGGGACGGCAGGATTTGAACCTGCGACCACTACACCCCCAGTGTAGTGCGCTACCAGGCTGCGCTACGCCCCGATTTTACTGGCGCAATCATACAGACCGGGCCTTTTTTTGCAACAAATAGTCACTGGGGAGACAGGCTATCTTTAATCGTCTTTGCTTAAGGAGGCCAAGACGTCTTCGAGTTCAACGATGGTTTGATCGAGAAGTTGCTTGTAGGGAGTCTGTTCCTGCTTTGCTTCACCTTCGAGACGCTGGCGTGCGCCACCAATGGTGAAACCTTCTTCGTACAGCAATGAACGGATCTGGCGAATGAGTAAAACATCTTGGCGCTGGTAGTAACGGCGATTACCCCGTCGCTTAACGGGGCTAAGGCTTGGAAATTCCTGTTCCCAATAACGCAGCACATGGGGCTTTACGCCACAGAGCTCGCTCACTTCACCAATGGTGAAATAGCGTTTTCCCGGAATGGTGGGAAGTTGGTTATTGTTACTTGGTTCCAGCATAGCTCTCTACTCGTGCCTTTAATTTCTGACCTGGTTTAAACGTGACGACTCTTCGTGCAGTAATATCGATTTCTTCACCGGTTTTGGGATTTCTACCCGGTCGGCTTTTCTTATCGCGAAGTTCGAAGTTACCGAACCCTGATAGTTTGACCTGATCATTGCTTTCTAAAGCGGCACAGATTTCGCTGTAAAACATCTCGACGATTTCCTTGGCTTCTCGTTTATTGAGACCAAGTTCCTCGAACAACATTTCTGCCAGATCAGCTTTTGTCAAAGCACCCATTTTCCTAACACCTAAATTCAGACTCTAAGGTCATCTCTTTAAAAACTACGGCTCGTTTAATATGACCCACTTAAACAGCCCGCTTCTAAAAATCAGCCCCTGAGTTCAGCCTCAAATTTACTACCTAATTCAACAACCACTCGATCGATTGACTGGTTAATCTCTTCGTCAGTAAGCGTGCGTGAACTGTGCTGGAACGTCAAGCCCAGCGCAACACTTTTTCCTTTGTTTTCAACATCTTTGCTGTGATATACGTCAAACAACTTTAAATTAGCTAGCTGTTCACCCGCCACGGCTGTCGCGGCGGCGACCAAATCTGCGGCTGCCACTGAGTTGTCGACAAAAAACGCTAAATCACGGTTAACTTCGGGGAACTTGCTGACTTCTTTGTGCTTTGGAAGTCTACTTGATGCAATTTGATCTACATCTACATGAAACAGGTAAACCGCGGTATTTAACTCGAGGTCTGCCTGAAGCTTTGGATGCAACTGCCCTACCCAACCAATTTTTTGGCCGTTACGTGACAGCGCAGCGCTCTGCCCAGGATGCAATGCCGGATGTGGCGTTGCGGCAAAGGTGAACTCAGTGGTAAGCCCTGTGATCTCCAAAAGGGACTCTAAATCCCCTTTAATATCATAGAAATCGACGCGGTCTTTACTGGCAGTCCAGCCGGTTGGCGTTCTTGTGCCACAGATCAAACCTGCGATGGCCATATTCTGTGCCAGACCCAATACCGAATCGGCCTGCTTGTCGCTGGCCGGAACAAAACACTGCCCTGCCTCAAAAATACGCACGCGACTTTGCTGGCGGTTAAGGTTGTAGATTGCGGTCTGCAGCAAACCAGTCCATAAACTGGTGCGCATAACGGCCATATCCGCAGAAATAGGATTAGCCAGTGCGACCGGTGCTATCTCAGGGTCAATCATCTTCTGCATCGCAGGATCAACAAAGCTATAGGTCACTGCTTCCTGATAACCACGAGCGACTAAATTGTTTCTGAAGGCCGCTAGGTCTTGAATCTGTTCTGGCTTGGCTTGTAACTCCAGTGCCATGGTAGGCGTTGAGGTAGGCAGGTTGTTGTAGCCATAGATACGGGCAACCTCTTCAACCAAATCCTGCTCAAGGGTTAAATCAAAACGCCAGCTAGGGGCAACCCAAGTAGAGCCGCCGTTATCGCGCTCTACCAGAGACAGGCCTAGGCGGACTAACATATCGTCAACATCAGCGGCAGGGATAGAAACCCCTAACTGCTGGGCAAGTCTGTTATCCCGCAAGGTAATGGTGGCAGATTGAGGCAGATGCTCCGCAGACTCTTCAACCACTACAGGGCCTGCATTACCACCACAGATCTCCAACATTAAGGCAGTTGCTCGCTCTATCGCGGCAACCTGTAACTGGGCATCAACACCTCGCTCAAAACGGTGAGATGAATCTGTGTGCTTACCATAGTTACGTGCTTTGCCAGCAATTACCAAAGGATTAAACCAGGCACTTTCAAATAGAATGTCTGTGGTGTCATCGCCAACGGCTGACTCATCGCCACCCATAATACCGGCCATGGCCAATGCTTTGCTTTGATCGGCAATCACTAAGGTATCGGCTGTTACTGTTACTTCGGAATCATCCAGCAACTTCAATTTTTCATCGCGAGCCATTCTTACTACAATGCCGCCATCAATCTTGGACAGATCAAAGGCATGCATGGGCTGACCCAACTCCAATAACACATAGTTGGTTACATCGACGGCTGGACCCAGACTACGAACACCACTGCGGCGGAGTTTTTCTTGCATCCACTGCGGGGTTGGCTGAGTCAGATCAAGACCACGAATAACACGGCCTACATAGCGCGCACAGGCATTTGGCGCCTCGAGAGTAACCGTTACGCTGTCATCTATAGTCGCAGGCACAGGGGCACAGGCTTGCTCTGATACTGCCGCCTTGTTGAG
>Ga0075441_10001672_pt1 | contig 10569 bp, 10 predicted proteins | sample CoawatmetaG00DNA_FD_71582 | JGI IMG/M metagenome (GOLD analysis project Ga0075441, IMG submission 71582) | Marine microbial communities from the West Antarctic Peninsula - Coastal water metaG002-DNA | ecosystem: Environmental > Aquatic > Marine > Coastal | place: Atlantic Ocean: West Antarctic...
CCGACCCTGCCCGACGCCCAGACAGTCACATCCGTGACCCATTATACCGATAGCTTATTCAGCTTTCGGGTGACCCGTCCCGCGTCATTGCGGTTTCGGTCAGGTGAGTTTGTGATGATCGGCTTGATGGGAGACCCGCATCCAGAGACCAGCAAGCAAAAGCCGCTGCTGCGTGCCTATTCCATTGCATCCCCGTCGTGGGACGAGGAACTAGAGTTCTATTCTATCAAGGTCGCTGACGGCCCGCTGACATCCCGCTTGCAGCACATTAAAGTCGGCGACGAGATCATTCTGCGCCCAAAACCTGTTGGCACCCTGGTGCATGACGCCTTGCTGCCCGGAAAACGGTTGTACTTCTTTTCGACGGGCACAGGTTTTGCGCCCTTCGCGTCCTTGCTGCGAGAGCCGGACACTTACGAGAAATACGATGAGGTCATCATCACGCACACCTGCCGCGATGTTAAAGAGCTGACGTATGGCCGCGATCTAATTGCGAGTATCAAGCAAGACGAGATGATGATCGAGCTGCTTGGCGCGGATAACTTGGCCAAAATCCGGTACTATCCAACCACCACCCGCGAGCAGAGCCCCAAGATGGGCCGCATCACCACGTTGATCGAAAATGGCGAACTGTTTAGCGATCTGGGAGTTCCGCCGCTTGATCCGGCAACAGACCGTGCAATGGTCTGCGGCAGCCTTGCCTTCAACCTTGATATTAAGGCGTTGATGGAAAAGGCGGGCCTGACAGAGGGTGCAAATTCCGAGCCGGGCCAATTTGTGATCGAAAAGGCGTTTGTAGGTTAAACTTTTCTGATTACGCATAAAAAGGGGCCACATCACACCTGACGCGGCCCCTTTTTTCGTTTGTTGAAAGCGGCGGGCTACTGACCCAGTGCTTCTTTAAGACGTGTCAAAGTGGCTTCCAGCAGTGCTGGGTTATCTTTGATTGCATTAACTGCGCCGGACAGAACAGTCTGCTGAACAGCGGACAGATCAGAGTTCGAAATCATCTCGATCACCTTGTCAGCGTCAAAACCGTCTGCGGTCAGCAAATCAGCCATGCCTGTTTCGGCAGCAGCAGTTGCGGCGGCTTCTTCGGCAGCAACTTCGGCAGCAGCAACTTCGGCAGCAGCAGTCGCAGCAGCTTCTTCGGCAGCGGCAGTCGCAGCAGCAACTTCGGCAGCAGCTTCTTCAGCAGCTGTTCCCGCGGCCTCTTGTGCAGCGGCGGTTGCGGCAGCGACCTCCGCTGCCACGGCGGCAGCGGCTTCCTCTGCTGCTGCAGTTGCGGCAGCGGCGGCTTCTTCAATAGCGGCGGTTGCGGCAGCAGTGGTTGCCGCAGCTGCTTCTTCAACAGCAGCGGCGGCAGTTGCAGCAGCGGTCGCAGCGGCGGCGGCTTCTTCAGCGGCGGCAGTCGCACCAGTCACAGCACTAATAGCGGCAGCTGGCGTGTTGCCGTTTGCTGCATATTGGTAGCCAAAAAATCCGAGAATCGCCGCGGCGATCAAAATAACAATTGCTCTCATTGGTCATGTCCTTTTCAAATGAGTCTCATGACGGCCCCCAGTGAGCCCTGCGCGTGCTATGTCAGAACTGATTGTAAAGCGAAAGAACCTGTTTGCGGGGAATTTCGGGGCGATAGGCGCTTTTTTGCGGGTTGAAGCCGCAGCCCAGCGCGTCTAGTTTAAGACTTCACATCGAAAACGACAAAAGGATAAAGACCATAGGACGCAGACCCCATAACGCGCCACCACAGCGCGACACCGGACCCCGCATTAACGAACGCATTCGCGGGTCCGACATTCGCCTCATCGGGGCGGAAGGCGAGAACGAAGGCGTTGTAACGCCAGAACGCGCCATGGAATTGGCTGAGATCGCAGGGCTTGACCTTGTTGAAATTTCGCCAAATGCCAGCCCACCTGTTTGCAAAATTATGGACTACGGTAAGTTCAAATACGAGACTCAGAAAAAAGAAGCTGAGGCCCGTAAAAAACAAAAGATTATTGAGATTAAAGAAGTTAAGTTCCGCCCAAACACGGATAACAACGACTATGATGTCAAAATGCGCAATGTTTTCAAGTTTTTGGAAAACGGCGATAAGGTGAAAATCACGCTGCGTTTCCGTGGCCGTGAAATGGCACACCAAGATTTGGGCCGTCAGCTGCTTGAACGCGTTGCTGCCGACACGACGGAACATGGCAAAGTCGAGAACTTCCCTAAAATGGAAGGCCGTCAAATGGTCATGCTGATTGGGCCACTGGCTAAGTAACGCTATTTGACACAACTATATTCAGACCCTCAGCATCGATTTGCTGAGGGTTTTTTCATATCAGTACTTAGTCCAAGCTATGTCGCACGCCTTATGCGCGTCTGAAAACAGTTGTTCCGCGCCGACCGTACATCGACATAGGCCGCGTTGCCTCGCTCTAATAAACCCGATGCCACCGCGACGATTTTCTTTGCCGCTGTTATTTGCCCCGTTCCGTAAATTATCCGGTCATCGGCGCTATATGCCTTGAGCAAGTAATCTGGCGAACTTTGCAGGATCGGTGGCACGCCTGCCCCCTCCCATGGCGCACATGCGTCACCGCACAAAAAGATAGGTCCGGTTTCCGCATAGGGCTGCAGCGCCACAAATGGCCGTCCAGCGCAGATCAGTATCGTGGCCCCGCGCGCAATGTCGCACAGGCACGACCTGCATGGGTTGCCCTCTCCGTTTGATATGTCCCGTTCGGCAGGAAGCCCGTAAGAATCGGGTCCACCCGCGCGCAGAACATCCACAAACGTCTGATCGTAAGGTAAGAAAGTAACGGGCATGATTAGATTCTTTCATATGTCCCGCTGACGTTGCCCAAGCGGTCACCCAATAGGCGACCCGAATGATGCGGTTTATATCATCTGCCACTTTAGGACGCATTGCCCCGCCCTATGCGACGGTCTATCTTTATTCCAACACGTACAAAAGGATGCCCAAGATGAACAATACTTCTGAAACACCGGCCGGTTTTGGCCCTGATCTGGGTCCTTTTGATTGGGCGGATCCGATGCGGCTTGAGGATCAACTGTCCGAAGATGAACGCATGCTGCGCGACGCCGCTGCTGCATTTGCCCAAGATAAGCTGGCCCCTATCGTGACTGCGGCTAACCGCGAAGCCACCGTTGACCCGTCGATTTTTGCGCAAATGGGTGAGATTGGCCTGTTGGGTCTGACTGTCCCCGAAGAATACGGCGGGCTTGGCGCGTCTTATGTGACCTATGGCCTTGTGGCCCGCGAGGTTGAGCGCATCGATTCCGGTTACCGGTCTATGATGTCCGTGCAGTCGTCCCTCGTGATGTATCCGATCCACGCCTACGGGTCCGAGGAGCAGCGCATCAAATACTTACCCGGTCTTGCGGCTGGTAGCCTTATTGGTTGCTTTGGCCTGACCGAACCTGATGCGGGCTCTGACCCTTCAGGCATGAAGACCGTGGCGCGCAAAACCGCCACTGGGTACAGCCTAACTGGGTCCAAGATGTGGATCTCAAATTCGCCTATCGCGGATGTATTTGTCATCTGGGCCAAGTCCGAAGACCACGGCGGCAAAATCCGTGGCTTTATCTTGGAAAAAGGCATGACGGGCCTGTCCGCCCCTAAGATTGGTGGCAAGCTGTCCCTACGGGCGTCTGTCACCGGCGAGATAGTTATGGACAATGTGCAAGTTGGCGATGATGCGTTGTTGCCAAACGTACAGGGGCTTAAGGGACCATTTGGCTGCCTGAACCGTGCACGCTATGGCATCTCATGGGGTGTTATGGGGGCCGCAGAGGCATGTTGGCACGCGGCACGTTCTTATGGGCTTGATCGCAAGCAGTTTGGTAAGCCACTAGCACAGACACAGCTATTTCAGAAAAAGCTCGCCGATATGCAGACCGACATTACCTTGGGTCTTCAGGGATCCCTACAGGTGGGCCGCCTCATGGATCAGGGCAAAGCCGCCCCAGAGATGATTTCTATGATGAAACGGAGCAACTGTGGCAAGGCGCTTGATATCGCCCGCATGGCCCGTGACATGCACGGCGGGAACGGCATCTCCGAGGATTTCCACGTGATGCGCCATATGGTTAACCTAGAGACAGTGAACACATACGAGGGCACACATGACGTGCACGCATTGATCTTGGGCCGTGCACAAACAGGCCTTCAAGCGTTCTTTTGACCTGTATTTACCCAAAAACGGGCTTATCCAGTGCCCAATTTTGACACAAACGACAGGCATAAACTGCAAAAGAATTGCCGGAAAATCCGGATCGGAGAGCAGTAATGAATGATATGCACCTAGATTTTGAGGCCGAATTAAACGGCTTAGACGCAGACGACTGGTTTGAACGTGTCGTCGCTATTAGCGACGAACATGGTTATTTCGAACGTTTGGGCGAAAATCACGTCGCGGCACTTTTGGACGCCGGCACAAACCTTTTAGTCACGTTTGAAGATGCGGAATACATTCGCAAATTCAACGACGGGTCCGCGCCGCGCGGATTTCACTATGCCCAGCAGGAAGGGTGGTCACACCTTGCGATCATCGCCAAGTCCGAAAGCTGGTTCCGCGACCCAGCAATCTATCGGTATTTTGACCGGTTGATTGATGACGGGTTCTTTGAAGACTTTGACAACGTATTGTTCTACGGCACACATGGCGGCGCCTATGCGGCAGCGGCCTATAGTGTGGCTGCTCCTGGTTGCACTGTATTGGCGCTACGCCCTCAGGCGACGCTTGATCCACGCATTGCGGGTTGGGACAAACGGTATATCGCGCAGCGGCGGCATGACTTCACCCACCGGTTTGGCTATGCGCCTGATATGATCGATGCAGTGAACCACGCATATATCGTGTTTGATCCGCTTCAGCGTTTTGATGCGATGCATGCTGGTATGTTCACACGGTCCAACGTGACGGCTTTGCGTTGCACAGGCTTGGGCAACCGCCTTGACCTCGCGCTTGATGCAATGGAAGTCCACGATGATCTGATTAAAGGTGCTATGTTCAAAACACTCGACCTGGATATGTTCAACAATGCGATGCGCAAACGGCGCGACAACCCAACTTACTTGCGCAACCTGTACTCCAGCATGATCAAAACGGGACACCCGAAGCTGGCAGCAAACGTCTGCGCCTATGTTTTGCGGTCTGGTGACGACACATTCTTTGCGCGCAAATTGGAAGAGCTGGTATCCCAAGGGCATGAGCCAAGCACGCCACTGGCCATATCCGCCGCCTAGTCTTAAGTCCCCTATTTCACGAAAAAGACCGCCCCTGCATTAGCAACTAGCGGCCTTTTTCATAATATATAATCAGCTTACAGGTGATAAACGTCGCGGAACACGTAACGGACGATGTCTTCGCGGCGCACACCGAATTCTGCCAACTGCGCGTCAGACATTGCACTTAACCGCTGAACTTGGTCGTGGCGACTATTTGCCTCCATCACCGCGGTAAAAAATCCACCGATGACGCGTGTGACGGTTTTCAGAAACGATGGACGTACTGCGGAGAAATCGGATGTCGATAGAAAGGCCATTGCAGGGCTCCTTATAGGAATTGCGTTTGCTACAAAGAACATAACGCACATGCTGCACTGCAGAACCCTATTTCTCTGCAACGCCGCATTGCGCCGCATGCATGGCGATTAGCTGTCTTTTCTGGCATCCATAACCGCACGGCCTACTGCAACCAAACGCGTCGCGAAATAACCGAGTGCACCGCCCAAAATCATCCAAAACGCAGACCCGCTATTCAACAACGACCCGATGACGCCTGCAGCCAACATGGCCACGATGAACGCTATCAGGCGTGTCTCGGATGGCTCTAACGTGATGTGCTTTTCTGCAAGGCGGGCCAAGGGGCGCGCAATTGGGGTTTCGAGGTGCGGTGTAATAAAGCCTGCAATTGCGGCTACGATAAATCCAAGCATGGGGTATTCTCCGGTCATTAAATTGGTCTGAACCTTATATCACTGCGGTTTAAGTCATTAACAAGGGCGATCAATCGACATCTGGTCACCGCCGCTGCAAACGTGTAATCCCAGCAGCATGACTGATAAAAACATGACGTCCCTCACGATCCGCCGCCCCGACGACTGGCATTTACACCTGCGCGACGGCGCCATGTTGCAGGCCGTATTGCCTGAAACCTCCCGCCACTTTGGCCGTGCTATCATCATGCCCAACTTGGTGCCGCCGGTTGTGACTGCCGTTCAAGCAGTGCAATACCGCGAACGGATTATGGCCGCCTTGCCTGCAGACATGACGTTTCAGCCGCTTATGACGCTGTATCTGACCGAAGAAACCGATCCCGATGATGTGGCCGCCGCCTATGCATCTGGCATTGCGTCGGCAGTGAAGCTGTACCCCGCAGGTGCGACCACCAACTCTGCATCCGGTGTGACTGATTTTGAAAAAGTCCGCCCTGTCCTTGAACGTATGGCTGATATCAGCATGCCGCTGTGTATCCACGGCGAAGTCACCGACCATGACATCGACATTTTTGACCGTGAGGCCGTGTTCATTGACAAGGTCTTACGTCCCCTGCGCAAAAAAGTGCCTGATCTGCGTATCATCATGGAACATGTCACCACCCAAGACGCTGTTGACTATGTGCGTGACACGCCCAAGAACCTCGCGGCAACAATCACGACCCACCACCTGATCATCAACCGCAACCACATCCTTGTGGGCGGGATCAAACCGCATTTCTATTGCTTGCCCGTAGCCAAACGCGAAGGTCACCGCATCGCCCTCGTGCAAGCCGCCGTATCTGGCGACAAAAGGTTCTTCCTAGGCACAGACAGCGCGCCGCACACCGATCCGCTGAAATTACAGGCGTGTGGCTGTGCGGGCATCTTTACGGCGCCCAACACAATGTCGTGCCTTGCCGAGGTTTTTGAGGCGGCGGGTGCTTTGCGCAAACTCGAAGCCTTCGCATCGCTCAATGGTCCGCGTTTCTATGGGCTCGACCCTAACGCGGCAACGATCACCCTGACCAAGGGCGACCCCGTTGCCTACCCAACCCACATTGACACGCCAGATGGCCCTGTGACCGTGTTTGACCCCGGTTTTGACCTGCATTGGTCCGTGACTTCTAATTAACGAAAGCTGCAAGCAATGATCCCATCTTCCTTTCCCGCCAAAGACGAAATCGCCCGCCTGACCGCAGGTATGCTGCTTGAAATCGACGCGATCACATTTAATTCGCGCGAACCTTTCACCCACGCATCCGGCAAAAAGGCCCCGACCTATGTGGATTGTCGCAAGCTGATCTCTTACCCGCGTATCCGGTCCACATTGATGGATTTTTTATCGGTGACAACGATGCGCGAAGCTGGGTTTGAAGCATTCGACAACATCGCTGGTGGTGAAACCGCAGGCATCCCGTTTGGCGCACTTGTGGCCGAACGTCTGGCCCTGCCAATGACCTATGTGCGCAAAAAGCCGAAAGGCTACGGTAAAAACGCCCGCATTGAAGGTGTGATGACCGAAGGTCAGCGCGTCCTGCTTGTAGAAGACCTGACCACTGATGGCGGTTCCAAGTTGTCATTCGTTGACGCGATTCGCGAAACCGGTGCGACCTGCAACGCCACTGCCGTAATCTTTTACTACGGAATATTTGCAGGCGTCGAAGAAACGCTGGCCAACCACGGTGTGCAACTGATCCACCTGTGCACATGGTGGGACGTGCTGGCAGAGGCCAAGGCGCGCGGTTCTTACGATTCTGAAACGTTGGACGCAGTAGAAGCCTATTTGCGCGACCCCGCAGGCTGGTCCGCCGCCCACGCCGACTAAACCAAATAAAATTACAAGTTAGCCCTCAGCCTCAGCCAGCCTGCGGGCTAATATTGTGCATATGCTGCAAATACCCCCAACATGTGCTATGCAGCCTCTTATCCACAGAAACATACAATTTGCCGCCACCTGCGGACCTTTGTATGACGCATGTGTGGACGATGGGATGGACTGATGAACGAAGTTGCGACATTTAATGCGACAGGCGTGGCCGAGGCCGAGCTTGACACAATGCCCAATTCCATCGAGGCCGAGCAGCAGCTGCTGGGTGCGATCCTGACCAACAACGACATTTTTGACCGCATTGCGTCCGTCGTCGGCCCGCAGCATTTCTATGACCCCGTACATGCGCGCATCTTCGAGACAGCCGCCAGCCGGATCGCGAAAAATGCGCTCGCCAGCCCTGTGACGCTTAAAACATTCCTTGAAGACGACGAAGGTCTGAAAGAACTCGGCGGTCCCGCCTATCTTGCCCGTCTTGCGGGATCTGCGATTTCGGCGTTTGCGGCGCGTGACTATGCGCAGATGATCTATGATCTGGCCGTGCGCCGCGAGCTGATCCAAGTCGGTCAAACCATCGCCGCCAAGGCGAAAAAGGTTGATGTCCTCTCCGAACCCCGCGAACAAATCGTGGAAGCAGAACAAGAACTTTACCGTCTTGCTGAACAAGGCTCGTCTGAGACAGGTTTCCAATCATTCCTGAAAGCAGTGACCGAAGCCGTGAACGTGACCAACGCCGCCTATCAGCGTGATGGCGGTCTGTCGGGCATCTCAACCGGTCTTGTCGATTTGGACAAAAAACTGGGTGGACTGCACAAGTCCGACCTGTTGATCCTTGCTGGTCGTCCATCGATGGGGAAAACATCGCTGGCCACCAACATCGCCTACAACGTCGCCAAGGCATACCGCAAAGGCGCGCTGCCCGACGGGTCAGAGGGCGCAGTCAACGGTGGCGTCGTAGGCTTTTATAGCCTCGAGATGTCAGCCGAACAGCTTGCCGCGCGTATCCTTTCAGAAGCCTCCGAGATCGACTCTCACAAGATCCGGTCCGGCGATATGACTGAAGTCGAATTTCGCCGCTTTGTTGATGCTGCCAAAAGCCTAGAAGCCTGCCCGCTGTTCATCGACGACACACCTGCCCTGCCTATTTCGCAACTGGCGGCCCGCGCGCGCCGCCTGAAACGGACCCACGGGCTTGATTTGCTGGTCGTCGACTACTTGCAGCTTGTGCGCGGCACAGGCCGGTCCGAAAACCGTGTGAACGAGATTACCGAGATTACGATGGGTCTTAAAGCGATTGCCAAGGAACTCCAAATCCCTGTCGTCGCCCTGTCACAGCTATCGCGTCAGGTTGAAAACCGCGAAGACAAACGCCCGCAACTGTCGGATTTGCGTGAATCTGGCTCAATCGAGCAAGATGCGGACGTCGTGATGTTCGTCTACCGCGAAGAATATTACGTTGAGCGCGAACAGCCCGGTGATCACGAAATGGAAAAGATCGCGCTCTGGCAAGAACGCATGGAAAACCTACGCGGCAAAGCCGAAGTCGTGATCGGCAAACAGCGTCACGGGCCGATCGGTTCCGTTGGTCTGCAATTTGAAGGTCAGTTCACGCGCTTTAGTAACCTTGCACAACCATGGCAAGGCACCGCCAGCGAAGAATATTAAACAACGATAGGCCGCGTTTACTTTATGGCTGACTTGCGTTTCTTTTTCACAAACGGGTATTTGAACTGGTTCCAATAGCTCTTTGGAAGACTATCCGCCACAATACCGTATTTTTTTCGACCACTCAATTTAGGGCAAGTGGAGCATGCCAAACAGCCAATCCATCTTTCTCTTAGAATGATGGATCGAACGGAACTGCCATCAGAACGGGATCATGCAAAACGCGCGGGGCATCCAACATTGCACGAAATCAGTCACGGCGAGGATGGCCAGCGCCTGCACGAATAATGGCAGCACCACGATATATATTCGTCGGCTGAATAGACATGGGGCGGTCACATTGGTGACGCCTGATGATCACAAGAACTCGTGACCAATCCAAAATCGCAAAGCCACCACAGATTACTTGTGATCACTCGTCGATTTTACCAAGAGCATCAGGGTCCAAATTCACCCAGAGGCCATCGACACTTGCAGTGCAAGGTTCGCCGCAATGAAAAACATAGTAGGTGAAATACCCGTGGCTCTTGCGCATGATGTTAGTTTGGCCGACGTATTCTGATGCCATACGACCAGAAGTCTGATCGAATCGTTTCGGCGATCCAATCTTCTGGGAACCGGACACAAGGATGTTTTGGTTTGGGACATCAGGCCCTAAACCATTTTTGGGGATCGCAATTGGCTGAGCGTCAGGGTGAGTTAGCAGAAAACGACGATCAAGCCGAATTGTGTCAATGTGTTGAATCCTGAGAAAGCATCCTTCGCGCGTCCTAATCTCATCACGACGACGCAATGCTTCAACCGGAACATGACCAAACGAAGTCGCAACACGTGCACCGGCCCCGAAGCCAGGAATAAACCAAGAGTGTTTTTTGTCGCGACAGGAGGCTTTTCTGCCAAAACTGCATTTGTTTTACATTTTGCTGCAACACTTTGCAGCAAGGCGGAGCTGAAAATTTCTTCTTGTATACCGCTGCTACTCCAAAATCCGAAAGTTCTCGTGGGTTATGACGCGGAAGTTGTCTGACACCTTGTCGCGGAATTTCGTCCATTCATGCGGGATGGTTTCGCGCATGAATGCGAGG